>JACYYK010000446.1_pt1 | contig 16364 bp, 16 predicted proteins | sample 8236871 | NCBI WGS metagenome assembly JACYYK01 (sample SAMN14103087, study PRJNA606662) | landfill metagenome | isolation source: landfill solid waste inoculated with endophyte fungus Paravalsa indica | place: India:New Delhi, Okhla landfill site | collected 2017-11-05 | reverse complement strand
GTGAGCGTCGAGACCGTGCGCGGCGGCGCCCTCACCGAGCTGTTCTACTCCGTGCGCCTCAAGGGCGGGGTCACGACCGCCGAGGTCATCGAGGAGCTCGGCGCGATCAACTCCGGCCAGAAGGTCACCGTGCTGACCGGGTACGACCAGTCCGACATGTGAGCGGGTGACAGCCCAGGTGAACATGAGTCTCGCAAGCCTCCGCAAGCGCCTCCCCGTCCGGCTGCGCCAGCACTGGAAGCCCGTCATCGCGGGGGTCGTCGGGGTGGCCGTCGCACTGACGTTCTTCGGGGACCTGACGATCCGGCCGTACTCCACGAGCTCGGCCGCCGTCACCGACGAAGAACGGATCACGCAGGACATCACGGGGACGGTCGACCTCTCTTCGACGACTCCGTGGACCACGAGATCTCGCTGTCGTACACGCAGGAGCGCTACGACGAGATGCTCGACGCCTACTTCGCCGACGGCGAGAAGGAGTGGATGTCCGCCGACATCACCATCGACGGCACCACCATCCAGGACGTCGCCGTGCGCCTCAAGGGCAACTCCACGCTGTCGTCGCTGGTCGACGACCGCGAGGGGTCCGACACCGAGGGCGAGCGCGCCCCGGGCGGGATCGGCGGCGGGATCGGCGGCGGCACGGGGGACGACGACGGCGCGCGGGGCGGCGGCATGCCACAGCCTCCCGAAGACATGGAGCTGCCGGAGGGCATGGATCTCCCCGAGGGGATGGAGGCGCCCGAGGACGGCCAGCTGCCGGAGGGCGGGATGCCCGGCGGCGGCGAGGGCGGCGGCGGTTTCGGCGGCACCGGCGTGGCCCTGACCACCGACGAGCCGGAGAACCTGCCGCTGCTGGTGAGCTTCGACGAGAACGAGCCGGGCCGCGCCTACCAGGGGCGGACCGAGCTCTCCATCCGCCCCGCGAGCGCGTCGAGCGAGTCGTCGCTCAACGAGGCGGTGGCGCTCGAGCTCACGGAGCAGTCGGGGCAGCCCACGCAGGACTACGCGTTCACCACCTACGCCGTGAACGACCGTCCGACCACGACCCGGCTCGTCGTCGAGAACCCCGACCCGCAGTACGCGGACGGGCTCGAGGGCGAGGGGGTGCTCTACAAGCTGCTGTCGACGAGCTCGTTCGAGTACCAGGGGGACGACCAGACGGAGTACACGGACGACTTCAAGCAGGTCAACCTCGTCGGGAGCCAGGACCTGCAGCCGATCGTGTCGTTCCTCAAGTGGCTCGACGGTGCGTCGGACGAGGAGTTCGCCGACGAGCTCGACCAGTGGATCGACGTCGAGTCGTTCGCCACGTACCTGGGCACGCAGGAGGTGCTCGACAACTTCGACACCATCTCCGGGCCGGGCAAGAACGCCTACCTGTACTACGACCTCGACGCCGGACTCCTCAGCGTCGTGTCGTGGGACCTCAACCTCGCCCTCGGCGGGATGTCCGGTCCCGGCGGCGCCGGCGGCGGGATGATGCCCGGCGGTGGCGACGGTGGCGACAGACGCGCGGGCGGCGGCGAGGCCGGTGACGGCGGCGCTGCACCCGACTACGGTGGCACCCAGGGCCCGCCCGAGGGAATGGAGGGCGGACCAGGAGGCGCCGGGAGCGGCGGCATGGGCGGGATGATGAACCAGAACGCGCTCGTCAACCGCTTCGAGGAGAACCCCGACTTCGCCGCGAAGATCGCCGCCGCCGTCGACGACCTGACCGCCGAGTGGATCGACAGCGGGAAGGCCGCGGCCCTGGTCGGCGAGGTGGCGGCACGCGTTCCCGTCACCGACGGCGTCGACCAGGCGACGATCGACGCGGACGCGCAGGCTGTCCGCGCGACGCTCGCGGGCGACGACGGTGCGGACGGTGCAGGTGCCGCGGACGGCGCCTCGGGCGGGTGACCGATCGGGCGGGTCCGGCCGCGCGGCCGGACCCGTCCCACCGGCCTCAGTAGCCCCGCATGCTCTGCCGCAGGGGGCAGTCGAACGGGTCGCGAGCGGCCAGGCCGACGCGGTTGAGGTAGCCGACGACGATGGCGTACGACCGCACGAGGCCGGTCTCGGTGTACGGGAGGCCGTTCGCGGCGCAGTGCTCGCGCACCAGGACACGGGCGCGGGCCAGGTGCGGGCGGGGCATGCTCGGGAACAGGTGGTGCTCGACCTGGTGGTTGAGACCGCCCATGAGCGCGCTCATCCAGGCGCCGCCCCGGATGTTCCGTGAGGTGAGCACCTGCTTGGACAGGAAGTCGAGGCGGCTGCCCTCGGGGACCATCGGCATCCCCTTGTGGTTGGGCGCGAACGACGCGCCCATGTACACGCCGAAGACGGCGAGCTGGACGCCGAGGAAGGCGAACGCCATGCCGAGCGGGAGCCACCAGAACACCACGGCCGTGGCGAGGACCAGCCGCAGGCCGATGGTCACGAGCTCCCGGACGCGTGCGCCCCGGTCGGCGTCGGTGCCGTGCAGGAGCGAGCGCACCGACGTGAGATGCAGGTTGAGGCCCTCGAGGGTGAGGAGGGGGAAGAACAGCCAGCCCTGGTACCGCGTGACCAGCGCGAGGAGGCCGCGGTGCTCGCGGGCTCCCTCCTCGGTGAACACGATCGTGTCGTTCGCGACGTCCGGGTCCTTGCCCACGTGGTTCGGGTTCGCGTGGTGGCGGGTGTGCTTCGACATCCACCACGAGTAGCTGATGCCGACGACGGCGTTCGCGACGATGCGGCCGACCCGGTCGTTGACGGGCCCGGTCGCGAAGACCTGCCGGTGCGCGGCCTCGTGCGCGAGGAACGCGAACTGCGTGAGGATCACCCCGAGCGCGCCGGCGACGAGCAGCTGGAGCCACGAGTCGCCGAGCAGCACGAATCCGCTGGCTGCTGCCGCGAGCGCCAGGACGAGCAGCCCGCCCGTGCGCAGGTAGTAGCCGTACGCACGCCGCAGCAGCCCGGCGTCGCGCACGGTGCGGGACAGCGCGCTGTAGGAGCTGGTGTGGGGGGCGTCGGAGAGCCGGGCGGCTGCCGCCGAGCGGTCGACGACGGTGGCTGTGGTCATCTTGTCCTCGCAGAGATAGAGGTCGACTTCCCAGCCGTGTGGTGAGCGGTCACTCGGTCGTGCGGATGTCTCGAGCCTACGGGGTCGGTGGTTCAGGACAAGGGGGCTGTCCCCCGAGCGCGGTCCCGTCTGGCACGGAGGTCGGGGCGACATGGGTCATGGTGCGCCCCCGCCGCCGCCGGACATCCAGTCATGCGCCGCGGTGCAGGCGCCGCCGCAGCTGAGCGATGCGGACGGTCCCGACGATCAGCGCGATGACGCCGACGCCGACGCCCGCGATGAGGAGGGCGACGGCCAGCGGGACGGTCCCCTCCATGCCCAGGAACGAGACCAGGACCAGCTGGGTGTTCTGGAGCATGAAGACGATCAGCGCGACGAGGAGCAGTGCGGCGACACAGATGCCGACCCAGACGGCGCCGGCGCGGCTGCGTGGGGCCTTCCCGGGGAGGTCGCCGGTGCTCGTGCGGGCGACGCGGGGTGCCCGGGTCGTGCCGGTCACCCTCCTGCTGGGGTTGCCGTTGGTCGCGGAGGCCAGCGGCGGGGTGGGGGTCTGGGTGGTGGCCATGACGGCCTCCTCGCATCTCCGGACCCACGTACCTCAGCTGGGGGACGGTCGTCCCGGATACCTTCGACTGTACGCGCCATTCGCCCCGTTCGGGCGAAAGTCCGCTACCGCCCGAGCTGCGCCGCCAGAGGGCACTCGAACGGGTCGCGCGCACGGTGGTCGACGTCGTCGAGATAGCCGACGACGATCCGGTAGGAGACGAAGAAGCCGACCTCGGTGTACGTGACCCCGAGGGTGGAGCAGTACTCCCGCACGAGCGGCTGCACGCGCCGGAGGTTTGGCCGCGGCATACTCGGGAACAGGTGGTGCTCGATCTGCCGGTTGAGGCCGCCCATGAAGAAGTCGACGACGACGTTCCCCCGGATGTTGCGGGACATCAGCACCGGCCGACGCAGGAAGTCGACCTCCGTGTCCGCCGGGACGATCGGCATCCCCTTGTGGTTGGGCGCGAAGGCTCCGCCCAGGAGGACGCCGAACAGGCCGAGCTGGACCGCGAGGAAGGCGCCCGCCATCGCGGGCGGCAGCAGGATCGCGAGGACGGCGACGTTCAGGACCAGGCGGGTCAGCAGGACCGGGACCTCCACGCCGCGGTGGACGACCGGCCCACGTCCCAGCACCGTGCGCACGCTCGCCACGTGCAGGTTGAGTCCCTCGAGCGTCAGCAGCGGGAAGAAGAACCAGCCCTGCCGGCGGGCGAACCACCGGCGCCACCCGTGCCGACTCGCGAGGATCGCCGGCGTGAACGCGATGACCCCGGGTGAGATGTCCGGGTCGTGCCCCTCGCGGTTCGGCGCCTCGTGGTGCGCGTTGTGCTTCGCGGTCCACCACACGTGACTCAGCCCCACGAACGCGTTCGCCAGCACGCGACCGGTCCAATCGTTCCATGCACGCGACCGGAAGATCTGCCGGTGCGAGCTGTCGTGCCCGAGGAACGCCAGCTGTGCCAGGACGACGGCCAGGGCCGCGGCGAGCACGAGCTGCCACCAGGTATCGCCCAGCAGCACCACCCCGGCCCACACCAGGGCGAACGAGACGACCGTCGCGACCAGGCGCGTCCAGTAGTAGGCGTAGCGACGGCGGTTCAGGCCGGACTCCCGCACGACCTTCGCCAGCACGGAGTAGTCCCGCGTGACCCGCCTGGCAGGGCGGCGGGCGCCGGTCGGCGCGGGGGCCGGACGGTCACTCGAAACGGACACGGTCTGCCTCGGCCTTCACCCGGGCAGCGCGCAGCGCTTCCGCCTCGCTCCACCGCACCCGCTCGTCGTCGCGCCGTTCCCGGGCCGTGACGACCTGCCGCTCGACGGCCCGGAGGAGCGCCGCGACCTGGGAGGCGAGGCCGCTCGCCAGCGTCGCCAGGTTCGTCCCCGAGATCTCCAGGCGGCGGTCCGCGACCTTGAGCCCCACCCCCGGGTACCCGCTCGCCGCCAGCGTCGACCGCGCGTCCGCGCCCTCGATCAGCGCGCGCTCCTCGGGGGAGACCTGGCGCGAGAAGACCGCGGCGACCGTATACCGCTCCGGCTCGGCGTCCGTGCCCAGCTCGTGCGGGAGGGCGGAGTCCAGGATGCCGCGCAGGAACAGCCCGCCCGTCACCGGGGTGTGTCGGCCAGGATCGGCCGTGTCGGGGTCGTCGGGCTCGTAGCCGCCGTCGTCGTCCCACCGCGCACCGGAGGTCTCCTCGTCGGGGCCGGAGGACCGAACCTCCGTCGGCGAGCCGTCTCGATCGGCCTCGTGCGGGCCGATCCCACTGTCACCCACCCCTTCACCGTACGCCCCTGGGGGCCGTTCGGGCTGTCCCGTGGCGCGAAGCTCGTCACGACGGCGCAGCCGTATGCTGCCCCTGTGACCCTGACCGAGTTCCTGACCGCACGACTGGACGAGGACGAGGCGAGGGCGACGGCTGCCGCACTCCGGCGCGCCCAGGGCCCCGGCGACGCGACATCGCCGGTCGAGCTCGATCGGGCGTTCACCCCGGCGCGGCTGCTGGCTGAGGTCGAGGCGAAGCGCCAGCTCGTCCATCTCGCCTACGAGGCGACGGGACTCGACATGGACAAGGACCTGGACCGGGACGTCGACGCACGGGAGGTCAGCGGCATCGAGTTCGTGGGCGAGCGCATGCTCAGGGCCCTCGCGCTCCCCTATGCCGACCACGCCGACTATCGCGAGGCCTGGCGGCTCTAGCGAGCGCCGACGGCGCACGGGACGGGAGCGGGCAGCTCGACGAGCGGCCCGTTCCGACCCCTCAGGCGGCCAGCCGTCGCCGGTAGCGCAGGCGCCGCACGAGCCGGGGCCCCGAACGGACCGTGTCGTGGACGCCGTCGTGCTCCCACCTCTGCCGCTCGTAGAAGGCGCGCGCCCGCGTGTTGTCCTCGAGCACCCACAACACCGCATGGAGATATCCCGCCGCGGTGGCTGCATCGAGGGCCGCGCGCAGGAGCGACGTGCCGGCACCGCTGCGCCAGCTCGACGGGACCGTGTACAGCGCTCCGACCTCCGCCACCTGCGCCGGGTCGAGATCGACGTCCTCGCTGGGGTACCAGCGGAAGTAGCCGAGGATCTCGTTCGTGTCGCCCTCGTCCTCCTCGACCAGGCACAGGGTGTTCGCGCGATCTCCGTCGCGCTCGCCGAGCCGGTCCACCCACCGCTCGCGCAGGGTCTCCAGCCGCAGCGCGGCGATGTCGGCGGGATCGAGCACGTCCTGGAACGCCGCGGTCCACGACCGGAGCTCCACCAGGGCGAGGCTCTCGATGTCGCTGGTCAGGGCAGCCCGGCAGGTGCGGGTGTTCGACGTCACGGTGCGCGAGTCTGCCACGGTGCGTCCCACCGGCCGGAACCGCGGTCTGCCGGGGTCCGGACGCGCCCACGAGCGGGAAGGGGCGCCGCTGCGGGTCGACTCACGAAAGGGGGTGGTGGGCCCGGAGGGACTCGAACCCCCGACATCCACGGTGTAAGCCTCGGAATGTACGTTGACCTGCAACTTTGCTTCCCCGAAAGGTGTCCGCGGGGGTCCAGAGGGGGTAGGACGGTGAGCAAGACTGCATGCATCTACCGTGCCACGCCCGGTAGGCGCCGCACGCGTCTTCGCGTCGAGGCCCATGCAATCTGGCACGACCTCTGGAAGACTTCCCACCGTGAGGTTGCGCCGTCAAGCAGCGATGTTCAAGGACACAGCAGTCGAATCCATGACGCTGAGCATCGAACTCTTCAACCGACCCTCACCCCTGGCCCGAGACCACGCCGTGGTGATGATGCTCGCCCACGCGTTCGAGATGATCCTCAAGGCTTCGGTATACCAGCGCCGCGGTACCGTCCGCGACAGGGGTGACAACCTTTCGCACAGCCTTCTGCGATGCATCGAGATTTCCCATTCTGATCTAGGCACGATCACCCCGGACGAGCGCACCTTACTGATGGCGATTAAGCAAGACCGAGACTGCGCAACTCACGACACAATCGCGATGAGCGATGACCTCCTGTGGGTTCACATGCGCGCCGGCATAACACTTTTTGCACGCATCCTAAGGGATGAGTTTAATGTTGAGTTGACGGACCTACTGCCGGGGCGCGTTATTCCAGTGAGTGCCTCCCCGCCGAGCGACCTTGACCAGCTTGTCGAGGATGAACTCAGCGCGATCCGGTCACTTCTCGCCAAGGGGCGCCGGCGCTCGGCTGAGGCGGCATCCCGCCTCCGACCACTTCTGAGTCTTGATGGGAGTGCAACCGGGAGAAGCGATCAGCCCACCGCGGTGGAAGTGGCCCGTGCGGAGCGGTCGCTACGCGACGGCAAGGACTGGAAGGCGATCTTCCCTGGTCTCGCTAGCATCACGCTTGCAACCGCAACGCCGGGGGCGGCACAGGAAGTCGTCCTGCGGGTGGGTCGAGACCCAGGTGGTATACCAGTGCGCCGCGCCCGTCCTGACGAAGAGAGCCAGGCATTGGCCTACAGGGGAGTCAGCCCATTTGAGGAGTATGCGATTAAACTCTCCAAGCTCGGCGAGCACCTTGGAATCACCCGAAACGAGGGGCTAGCGCTAATCGCCGCACTACAACTGAAAGACGATGATCGGTCCTACTTTGTCAAGCGCAACGCGAGCGGCAACGTGATCTATCAGGGCCTGAGCGCTCGCGCGCTTGAAGTAGGTAAACGTGCACTCGCGGATCACGACTTCGACCTTCAGGACGCGGTGCGGAGGTACAATTCAAGAGGTCGCCTAGAAACGTCCAGCAACTAAGTTGTTTCGGCATTTCTCGGCATGCGCCCCCAAATTGTCTCGGCGACCATCCGATTCTAAGGGGATGGCGGCGCTGCACCGCCGGACCTACTCATATCCCGAGACCGTTGACCGCGACCGCCGCCGATGGTCCCTGCTCGGCGCAAGGCATGACCTGCAAGCTGTCGATCACGCGCTTGCGACGTGGGGACATCCGAGGCGCCAAGGGGCATCGAATCACGTATGCCATGAAGATCACGATATGCGGCGATGACGGTCAGGTCGGCGAGCCACCGTTCGCGTTCATGCATCCTCGTGGGGGCGCTGCTGACGCGGCGCACCCACGAGGTTCTCTTCTCGACGGCGGTCGTTGCGAGCACGCGGGCTCGAGCTTCAATGAGCCGCCGGCGTTCGTCGAGTGCCGAGACGACGTCGTCAGGAAGTGGGCCGCGGGCTCCCGGGATGAGACCGGCGATCAAGTCCGGCGATGCTCCGCTTGCCGGACTCTTAGTGGCACGCAGCAGGCGCGATGTCAGGACCGCGGCGAGGTCGTCAGCGTCGAGCAGGCCCCGTCGAGCGACAAGGCATGGCAGCAACTCGTCTACGACGTGTCCGAGGGCCTCGGCTCGGCGTAGCTCAGCTGCCAAGACTCCGAACGCCTCGGAGTGAACCGCCTTGTCGGTATCCGCCCGCCCGAGTCCGCCGGCGTCCCGGAGGGCATGCCGTACGAGCCGGGTCCAACGGTCTTGCTGAGCGGCGGTGGCGATGGCCTCGTACTCGGCGGCGATCTGGGCGATGCTGGACCAGCGGTTCTGCTCGCTCTCGGTCACCTGATGTGCCGAGGCCTCGGCGCCGGTGTGGTGCAGGACCCCGAACAGGACGCTGCGCGCGGTGACGTCCGGGTCGGGCGCGGTGGCGTGCAGCGGGTCCGGCCTGTCGAGCGCCACGTAGGCGGTGTTCGTCTGGCGGCCTCGGGTCATGGACACGTAGAGGTTCTCTCGCGTACTCGACGGCGAGACGACCACATGCGCCGTGTCCACCGTCAGGCCCTGAGCGCGGTGGGCCGTGACCGCGTAGCCGAGGTCGACATGCTCTGCCACGTAGCCCGCGGGCAGGATCACGCTCCCTCGCCGCCGCTCGGGGCGGACTTCGAGGCCGCCGTCCAGACGCACGTGGGTCACTGTCCAGCGGTCGCCGTTGCGGACCCAGCCCGTTGGGCCGGTGCGTAGGCGGCGGTCGTTGCGGCGCGTGATGATCACGTCGCCTGCTGACACGTGGGTGTCGTCATTCAGTGCGACATCGCGTCCTGCGGAGGTCAGTCCGAGGCCGATGCGTTCGGCGCGAGCGCGGTCGTTGAGCCGACGGACGGTCTCGGCGGCCTCCGTGACCAGGATGCTCGCGCGGCCCGTGCCGACATCGTGTCGCCAGGCCGCGTAGGCCGCATCGACCATCTCATCGCCTCTGCCTTCGCGGAGTCGGCCGTGCGCCACGTACTGATCGATGACGGCCGAATCTCCGTCACGCAGCCTCAGCGAGGCGGTTTTCTCCCAGTCGTGCGCGAACCGGTGCACCTCGGTCAGCCGCGGCGCGCCCTCGCCGCGAGCGGACACGAGCATCGCGAAGGCGCCGCCCGCGTCGACCGACTGCAGCTGGGCAGGGTCGCCAACGAGGACGACCTTCGCGCCGACCCGCGCGGCACGCGCTGTGATCGTGTCCAGGGCTCGGGTGGATGCGAGTGTCGCTTCGTCAAGGATCACCAGTTGGCCCGGTGCAAAGTCTGTGCGGCCGCCGCAGTGGTCGTAGATCCACTTCGCGGTGTTGTCGCAGGGGATCTGGAGGTCATGGGCGAGCACCTGAGCGGCTGCGGCCGACGGCGCCATCCCCACCACGCTCCCCTGCCCGTGCGTGGCGATCCACCCGGCGGCCAGCGCGCGCATCGCCGTCGTTTTGCCCGTGCCGGCCGGGCCCACGAGCAAGTCCAGCCGCCGTCCGGAGGTGAGCAGCTGCGCGACGGCGCGAGCCTGCTCGGCGTCGAGCCGGACGCCGTCGGGCGTGCGACCGGCGACCACGTGCGCCCCCGTCGTCCGCTCGACAACCTGCCCGCCGGCGTCGTCCGCGAGGTCCAAGAGTCCGTCCTCCATCGCGAGCAGTTCGTGGCTGGTGAACTTCTCGCTGTGCCGCGGGCGCAGGGTGCTCGTCCCGTCGGGTCGGCGCATCGCCGCGGGGGTGCTGGCCAGCCCGGCGGGCGTGAGCTGGACGGATCGGCGAGTGGCGGCGTCGGTGATCATGGCGACGGCCTGCTCGCGATCCTCTGCCGTCACGAATCGCAGGTGCATCGTGCGGCGCGACGCCTCGGCCCACAGGTTCCAGTGCTGCCACGTCGACCGCTTCTGCGAGACGTTCGCCACCACCTCGGCCGCGACCTGCTCGACGACGTCGAGAGGCACGGCATCGGCAGTGAGGGACCGGACGGTTGCTCCGACGGTCCGGTCGCGCGCCCACCCGGTCGGATCGCGCCGTATCAGGCGTTCCGCCCGACGTCGCCAGCCGGCGGTCAGGTCGGCCAGGGAGTGGATGGACTTCTCCGGCCGCGTGGCGAGTGTCGCCTGGGCGCGCAGCTTCACGATCGCCCGCGGCGAGGGCCGCCGGACATGCGCCGTCGCGTAGTCGGCGATCAGTCGATCGGTAGCAATGTCGATGTGCCGAGACCGGGAGGAGAACTCCGTCAGAAGCTCGTCCGGGACGCCAACGATCTCCCATTGTGCGGACCTGTCCGCGCCGCGCTCACGCCGCTCCCACCCGATGCCGAACGTGTTCGTGAGCCGGTCGGCGAGGACGGCGTTGTAGTGCTCGGACAAGGCGACGACGGCATGGTGCAGGGCGCGCGAGTCCAGGGTGCGCCACTGCCCGTCGTGGACGGCCTTGACCTTGTTCGAGATCACCAGGTGGGTGTGGAGCTGCGGGTCGTTCGCCCGCGAGTCCCAGTGGTCGTACGCCGTCGCCGCCACTCCGACGACCGGGACCTGCGCTACTCCCCCGTGCCCCGTCCGTGTAGCCGCGACCTCCCGCTCGAGGAAGTCCAACACCTGCGCGACGGCGTCGTGGTGTGCCGCGACGATGAGTTCCTGGGTCGTCGCGTCCGCCAGGCCCCACAGCACCGACACCGACTTCGGCACTGAGAACGTCAGATCAAACCCCGCCGTCGCCGTCTGACTCCCACGCGCCGCCTCCTGCGCCACGATCCGCGCCACCTCGGCATCGAACGCCTCACCCGGCAGGGACCGATCCACGCCCACGGCCCGGCGCGCGGCCCGATCCTTCGCCGTCGGGTACTCCCGGAACGGGCGTCCCAGCGGCTCGCCGGTGACCGGGTCGACACCGTGACCAAGCAGCGCCTGCAGCTGCGCCGGCGTCACCGCCATCCCCGGTTTGAGTGCGCCGTCGCCGAGGTGCTCAACCCCGCGACCCAACCACACGCCGGGCGGCGTGCCCGTCTCGGTGAAGTAGCGCGTGAACGCCGACGCCTGCGGCGCGTTCCCGTCACCGGTCACGACCGACCGCAGCAGGTACGCGTATCCCTGCCCAGCCGAGACCACCCGCAGCGAGACCGTCACATCTGACAGGTGTGGAGCTCGGTCCGCCTCGGGTGCCAGAGGTGTGAACCTCTCGTTCCGGTGCGTACGGGGGTCGGTCTGAGGCGCAGGCTGGGCGTGGCTGCGACGACGTACCTGCATCTTGCGGGTCGACATTCGTGCGCGAGACGCCCTTGCCGCGATCGCCTCGGCGCGGCGACCTTGAGAGCCCTCCTCTACGGCGGCGGACTGAGGCCAGGCGGCGCTACGGGACGCTGCTCTTCACGCTCGCCCGCTCGGCGCGCAATCGGATCCCCCGGAGCATGCGTCGGGTCATCACCAGGGTCACCGGCTCGCCGAGACGTGTGGCAAGGCGTAGCGCGCGGCTGTCCGGCGTCTCGGTGCGCGAGCGCGCAAGGAGCCGGCTGGTCCCGTCGGGGCATGGGAGGACGTGGAAGGACCAGACACCGTTCCACGGATGCTCCGGGGGACTCTGCCGGAGCACGAGAGTCCGTGGCGGGTCGACGTGCGCGACGCGGAACGCGTAGCCGGATGGCATGCCTGCGTACCGTTCCGGCACGACGACGACCCGGTCCCCCGGCGACAGGTGCTGCCACTGCGGTCGCACCTCGTTCGTGCTGTGGATGTCGAGACCCACCAGGTTCTCGGCCCAGTCGTAGCTGTACATCCCCCCGCGGTCCTGCCCGATCTGGACGAGCCACGACCAGATCGTCGCCGCGGGCGCTGCGACCGTGGTCCCGAGAGTCGTGGACTCGGCCGGTTCGGGGACGAGGTCGTCACCGGGCAGGTCCCCCACGATCTCGTCGGCCGTGGCACCCCAGTGCCGGTGGGCGTGCAGCAGGCGCATGCCGAGGCCGACCGCGCCCACCACCACGAGCAGGCTGCTGAGTCGACGGCCCCGCGCCCTGACCGATCTCACCTCCGCCCCGTTCCGAGGCGTTATCGCCGCAGCTGGACGTCGCGGTGCTCGATCTCCGCGATGTCGTCCTCGGTCGCGCTCAGAAGGCGGTCGGCCACGTCACGCAGGGCACGGCTCACGGCGAGCTCCTCGCCGATCTCCGTCACGCCGACGTCCCGCGGGCTGCGGCGTGCGTAGCCACGCCCCTCGACCCGCGTCCCGGCCGACGTCGTCAGGAGGGCGTGGGCCGCCGTGACGACACCGTCGGCCCCCGGGTCGTCGGCGTCGAAGAGCTGGATCTCGGCCTTCCAGGTGTGCGTCATGGCGGTCTCCTTCGTGACGAGGCCGACGCACCTGCGCGCAGGCTCCTTGCCCCGATCGTCCGTCCGTCGGTGTCACGGGCACAGTGCCGTCCGACCGGACCGCACGAGGGAGTGCGGCCCACCGGGTCGTGACCAACGGCCCTGTCGTCCGACGTCGCGCGTTGCGACCGTGGAGTTGTCGCGCACGACGCCGGCCTCGGCAAGCGGCAGGACGAGGGAGGACGACGGTGGACGACCGAGAGATCAGGCTGATCGACCATCCTGGGGAGGCCGCCGTCGGAGTGCGGCGGATCGCCCACCCCGACGAGCTCACCACGGTGTTCTCCACTCTTCTCCCCCACGTCGCCGAGCTCCTGGACCGGCTCGGCGCCCGGCCGGCGGGCCCGCCCTACGGGCGCTACCGCGACCGGCCCGGGGACGACCTCGACGTCGAGGTCGGGTTTCCCGTCGACGACGTCGTCGATCTCCCCGAGGTCCAGGACGTGCCGGGGCTCGGGCCCGACGCCGGTGTCGTCGTCGCCGAGCCGCTGCCGGCCACCCGCGTGGTCGAGACCGTCCATGCCGGCCCCTACGACGACCTCCCTGCGACCTACGCCCGGCTGGACTCGTGGATCACGCAGCACCATCTGCGCCCCCTCGGCGAGTCGTGGGAGCTCTACGAGGCCGGGCCGGAGTCCGACCCGGACCCCGCGACCTGGCGCACGCGCGTCGTCGTCGCCGTCACCGGCCCCGCCGTCACCGCGGCCCGGTCGTCGTAGCACCAGGAAGGACGAGACCATGAACACCACCGCACACCCTGCACCGGTCGTCGTGGCCGTGGACGGTACGGACCGCAGCGACGGCGCGGTCCGGTACGCGATCCACGAGGCGCGACGACGCCGGACACGACTGACGGTCGTGCACATCGCCCCCGCAGCGCTGCCGGTCGGCGGCTCCATGCCGTACATGGACTACCCGCGCGACGCGCTCGTGGGCGTGGCACGGAAGGTCCTCGACGAGGCGGTCGACCGCACCCGTGCCCTGGCACCCGACCTCACCGTCGACGGCGTGCTGCGGCAGGGACGCCGCGTCGTCGAGCTCACGGTGGCCGCCGCGGCAGGCAGCCTGGTCGTGCTCGGCCGGGAGACTCGGCATGGTCTCGACAGGGTGTACGTCGGCACCACCACGGCCGGCGTGGCCGCCCGTGCCTCGGTCCCGGTCGCGGTGATCGACGGGGACTGGCAGCCCACGGAGCACGGCCGCGTCCTCGTCGGCGTCGAGCCCAGGTCGAGCGAGGTTCTCGCGTACGCGTTCCCCCTCGCTGCCGCCCGGCACGCGCTGCTGCAGGTGATGCACGTCTGGAAGGTGCCCGACCCGTACGCGGCCCTCGACCACGAACGCTCCATCACCGGCGAATGGGTGATCGCCGCCACCAGGCTCCTCGAGCAGACGGTGGCCGACTGGCAGGCCAGCTTCCCGGACGTCGAGGTCGAGATCTCCGTGGTCCCGGGTCGGCCGGCGCAGGAGCTGGTAGACGCCGCAGTGCGCGCTGACGTGCTCCTCCTGGCCCGGCGGCGACGCGACGTCGAGCACCCCGGACGCCTCGGGCCCACCAGCCGGGCGATCCTCGGGCACCCCGGAGCACCCGTCGAGGTCGTGCCGCTGACCGGGGTCCCGAAGCACGCACCGCTCGTCCTCGAGCGGTTCGGCGAGGTGCTCAAGAGCTGAACCACGACGCGAGCCAGGAGCGCATCAGCAGGATCTCGGCGCGCTGCCCGTCCCGCACGTCGCGCGCCAGCGCGGCGACCTGCGCGTGCTCGACGCCGTGCCGCAGCAGCTGCTGCGACATCATCACGGCGACCATGTGGTGGCCGATCATGTCCTGGAGGAACGCGCGGTCCAGATCGTCCCCGGACAGCCCCGACAGGTCACGCATCATCGGCCGATAGCTCGTGACCGGGTGGTCGGGGTACCACTCGCGGAGCCACTCCCGCATCTGGCGGGCCTGCGCCGTCTGCGTCGCGACGATCGACGCCCCGAGGGCGCGCATCTCCGGCCGGTCGGAACGAGCGAGCTCCCCGGCCGCGACGATCGCCTCCTGGTGGTGGGCGACCATGTCCACCAGGTACTCGCTCTCCAGGTCACCGATCGCAGCACCCTGCGCCCCGGCACCTCTCATCCCCGACATGGTTCGCCACCCGGGCGCATTGTCCGACCACCCGGGCATCATCGACGCGTGCCCTTCGCCGGACACACGAAAGAATGCACCCGTCATCAGACCGCCGACCGCGACCGCCAGGGCGACCACGACGGCCATGGCCACCCACGCGATGGGACGTCGCATCATGCGCCTCCTCGGACGCTTCCAGCGTGGTGGCCAGATCCCTCAGCTCGGCAGGGCCGAACGATCGACGGCTCGGATCCGAAGGTCTCGCCCTCCGGTGATGCGCTCGCGCCGAGCGCGCCGCCTACCCACCGGCGGTCGGGTCGACCGCCACCACCGCCCGCGCCCCCGGAACCACCTGGGCGAGCGACACCGCCAGTCGCCGGTCCGCCGGGGATCCGCCCGTGAGCCGCACCGTGCCCTCGCGGACGACGCACTCGCAGCCGTCGAGGCCCGCGCCCCGAAGCTGTGCCGTAACGTCGGCGGCGATCTGCGCGTCGGTGCGCGCCAGCGCCCGCACGACGTCGCTGCGGCTGAGCATGCCGACCACGCGCGTCCCGAGGACAACAGGGACGGAGTGGATGCCACGGGCGAGCATCACCCCGACGAGGCTCGCGACGTCCTGGCTCGGCACGGCCGTGACCACCGGCCGGGTCATGAGGTCGCCGACCCGTACGACGGGGAGCGGGAGTGCGGCGGCCTCCCCGTCGTCCCGGCGCAGCGTCGACCGCGGATCACGGGCGACGCCTCCGGCCAGCAGGTCGCCCTCGCTGACGATCCCCACGAGGCGGCCGCGGTCGTCGACGACGGGCAGCGCGGTGATCGCGTGCGTTCCCAGGATGCGCAGGGCATCGTCCGCCGGGGCGTCCGGATCGATCGTGTCCACGGCAGTGGTCATGATGTCGGCGGCCAGCACTCGGTCCTCCCTGACGTCCGGGGACGGCGGCGCGAGGTGCCGTCCGTCTCGCCAGCATGCTCGCGCCCCGAGGGCCGCAGGCAGGGCCCACCGGCCCGGAGCCGTGGGGACCTTGGTCTCACCCGCTCGCGACGACCGCCACTTCCGGACATGCCCGTCGGAGCGTTCTGCTGGGCACGGAGGAAGCACCCGATCGGAGGACCGTGATCACCATGTGTGCACTCGTCGTGTTCGAGACGAGCTTCGGCAACACGGAGGCCGTCGCCAGGGCCGTCGCCGACGGCATCGCCCAGCACACCAGGGTGCGGGTCGTGTCCGTCACCGACGCGCCGGTCGAGGCGTCGGACGACGAGACCCTCGTCGTCGTCGGCGGGCCCACCCACGCCTTCGGCATGAGCCGCGAACGCACCCGCCGGGACGCGCAGGAGCGCGGTGGTGCCGCCCCGCACCAGTCGGTGGGCATCCGCGAGTGGATCTCCCTCCTGCCGGCCGACCACGCCGACCGGGTCTACGCGACCTTCGACACCCGGGCCAGGGCCGTCCAGCACCTGCCCGGATCCGCCGCCCACGCGGCCGCTCGAGCCCTGCACCGTCGCGGCCACCGGACGATCGCCGAGCCCGCGTCCTTCTACGTCGCCGACACCGAGGGCCCGCTCCTGCCCGAGGAGCTGA
>JACYYK010001354.1_pt7 | contig 16399 bp, 12 predicted proteins | sample 8236871 | NCBI WGS metagenome assembly JACYYK01 (sample SAMN14103087, study PRJNA606662) | landfill metagenome | isolation source: landfill solid waste inoculated with endophyte fungus Paravalsa indica | place: India:New Delhi, Okhla landfill site | collected 2017-11-05 | reverse complement strand
GTCGCCTGCGTGTAGTCCTGCCCGCGCAGCGCGAAGGAGTGGGCGACGATCTCGCCGAGGGTGCGCACGTCGGGGCCGTCCTCACGCGCGGGGTGCGCGCGCTGGGCGAGCTCCGCGGTGCGGGCGCGTTCCGCCAGCACCGGGTACGCGAAGCGTTCGACCCGGGCGACCGACATCCCCGCTGCCTCCGCGACCTCGGCCACCGAGCCGCCGGCTCGGATGCGGGCCTGGATCTCGCGCGGACGCATCGTGCTCTCCTGCTCGATCTCGAGCTGGCCGAGTCGGGCGACGTCACCGCGCGCCGCGGCACGCAGGCGTTCGTCCGCGGGCAGGAGGAACCGCTCGCGCCGCTCCGGGTCTTCGCACACGATGGACTTGCCGTCCTCGTGCAACCCGACCACTCGTAGCGTTCGCATGTCCCCGCCTCCGAAAGACTTCACCTGTGTGGGGGTCCACGGTAGAACGGCGAGTCGCCTTGACGAGTGAGGCGCGCCGAACTCCCTGTGCATCCGCCGTCGATCTGTTCGCTACGGCCCACACAATGCCAGTTCCGACGCGCCCGGCTACCCGTTTTCGTGAGGAACGAATCCGACCGTCACGACTTCGTGAGCCGCTCCACGACCCACTCGACGCACCGGGTCAGGGCCGTGACGTCGTCGGGCTCGATCGCGGGGAACATGCCGACCCGCAGCTGGTTGCGGCCGAGCTTGCGGTACGGCTCCACGTCGACGACGCCGTTCGCGCGCAGGGTCTTCGCCACCGCCGCGGCGTCGACGGAGTCGTCGAAGTCGATGGTGCCGACCACCTGCGAGCGCAGCGCGGGGTCGCTGACGAACGGCGTGGTGTACGGGGTCTTCTCCGCCCACTCGTAGAGCCGGTTCGACGACTCGCGCGTGCGCGCGGTGGTCCACTCCAGGCCGCCGTTCGCGAGCATCCACTCGATCTGGTCGGCGAGCAGGAACAGGGTCGCCACCGCCGGGGTGTTGTACGTCTGGTCCTTGCGCGAGTTGTCGAGTGCCGTGGGCAGCGACAGGAAGTCGGGAACCCAGCGGTCGCTCGCACCGATCTCGTTGACGCGCTCGACGGCCGCGGGCGACATCAGGGCGACCCACAGCCCGCCGTCGGAGGCGAAGGACTTCTGGGGCGCGAAGTAGTAGACGTCGAAGTCGGCGGCGTTCACGGGAAGGCCGCCCGCACCGGAGGTCGCGTCGATGGCGACGAGCGCGCCGTCGCTGCCCTCGGGCCGGACCACGGGGACCGCGACACCGGTGGAGGTCTCGTTGTGCGCCCACGCCACCACGTCGGCGCCCTGCTCGTAGGCGATCCGGGGAGCGCTGCCGGGCTCGCCCTCGACGATGATCGAGTCGCCGAGGAACGGCGCCTTGTCGGTGACCTTGGCGAACTTCGACGAGAACTCGCCGTAGGTGAAGTGCTGGGCCCGTTCCCGCACGAGCCCGAACGCCGCCGCGTCCCAGAACGCCGTGGTGCCGCCGTTGCCGAGCACGACCTCGTAGCCGTCGGGCAGCCCGAACAGCTCGGCGAGCCCGGACCGGACCCGGCCGACGAGGGACTTGACCGGCTTCTGCCGGTGGGACGTCCCGAGGACCTGCGCCCCCTCCTTGGCGAGGTTGGCCAGCTGTTCGGGGCGCACCTTGGAGGGCCCGCACCCGAACCGGCCGTCGGATGGCTTGAGGTCCGCGGGCAGGGTCAGGTCAACGGCTTCGGTCATGTCTCTAGTCTTCCACGCGTCGTCCGATCGGTGAACAACCCGTCTCACGCCTCGGACGTGGTCGGATCGTTCGGCTGCCAGCCCCGTTCGTCGACGCCGCCGGGGACGGGTGCGCTCGGGTCGTACGGCGTGCGGGTGAAGACGAACGTGGCGAGGTCGAGGTGGTGCGGGCGGCCGTCGGCGTCGCGCCCCACGGTGAGGGTCTCGCCGGAGTAGTAGCCGTCGAGACCGAGCCAGCGGTCGTCGCCGAGCGGCCGGAACCGGGACGCGCGACCACCGCCCACCGCAGGACTCAGGTCGAGCCAGCCGTTCGGCAGCACCCTCAGGTGGTACGGCGACGGACCCCAGTGCCACAGGCCGGTGAGTTCGAGCAGCGAGGTGTCGACGGCCGCGGGCTGCCACTCGGCGGGCAACACCGGTTCGTGGTCGTCGGCGGTCGCGATGAGGTCGGCCGTCAGCGAGAGGATGCCGACGCCCGAGGTCGTGTTGGCGAACGCGACGGCTCCCGTGCTCGTCGCCGGATCGATCATCGTGCAGGCGAGGAAGCCCGGCATCGACCCGGTGTGGCCCGCGAGGCGCTTGCCGTTCACCTGCACGAGCTGAAAGCCCAGGCCGTACCCGGAGTTCCACGGGCCGCTGTCGTCGATCACCGCGGCTTCGCGCATCTCCGCGACGGTGTCCGGGTGGAGGACCTCGCCGGTGTCGCCGCCGACGAACGCGGTCCACCGGGCGAGGTCGTCGACGCACGACCAGAGCTGCCCGGCGGGCGCCATCGCACCCGCGTCGTGCTCGGGTTCGGGCAGGACGACGTCGGCGAACGGGTGGACGGCGTATCCGGTGGCGTGCCGTCCGCTCGGCCGCGCCGTGGTGTGGGACATCCCGAGCGGCTGGAGGATCTCGCTGCGGACGGCGTCGAGCCACGGGCCGCCCCGCAGCCGGGCCACCAGTTCGCCGAGCACGCCGTAGCCGACGTTGGAGTAGTGGAACCGGCGTCCGGCGCGGTGCTTGACCTCGTCCGGGCCGAGGCTCGCGTTGAGCTCGTCCCAGCTGCCGCCCGGTGTGCGTTCCCACCAGCCGCCCGGCGACTCGGAGGTGAGTCCGCCGCTGTGCGAGAGCAGCTGCGCGACGGTCGTCGAGCCGAAGTGCGTCCCCGGCACGTGCCTGTCGAGCGGGTCGTTCAGGTCGAGCCGGCCCTCGTCGCGGAGCCGCAGGACGACGGCCGCGACGATCGACTTGGTGATCGAGCCGATCCGGTACTGCGTCAGGGTGTCCGGCGCGGCGTCGTCGACCTTCCCGCGCGCCGCCGACCAGACGAGCTCGCCGTGCCGCACCAGTCCCGCCACGAGGGACGGTGCGCGGCCCGACGCCTGTTCGGTGGCCACTCGGCGGAGCAGGGCGAATTCGGTGGTGGGCAGCAGCATGGCGGCTATTCTGCCGCGTGCTGCCCACTCGGCGCCGTCCGGCTGCGCTGCAACCGGTGGATCACGAGGCCGACGGCGGCCAGGAGGACGACGAGCAGCACCGTTCCGAGGTTGAGTCCCAGCCCGTTGGTGAACACGAACGCCAGCGCCCCCGCGAAGAGGCAGTAGTAGATCATCGGGATGATCGTCTTGCGGATCGTCTCTCCCTCGCGCCCGAGCAGGCCGACGGTCGCCGACGCCGCCACGACGTTGTGCACCGTGATCATGTTGCCCGCCGCCCCTCCGACGGCCTGACCCGCGACGACGGTCTCCGGCGCCACTCCGATCTGCTCGGCCGTGGAGAACTGGAACAGCGAGAACATCAGGTTGCTCACGGTGTTGCTGCCCGCCACGAACGCGCCGAGCGCGCCGATCCACGGGGCGAACACCGGCCACGCGTCGCCGACGGCCGAGGCGGCGCCGTCGGCCAGCATCAACGGCATGCTCTCGTACCCGGTGGAGTTCTCGCCGGAGTTGATGAACACCCGGACGAGCGGCAGCGCGAACAGCAGCGCGACCGCGGTTCCGGCGAGTTGTCTGCCCGCCACCTGCCACGATGCGGCGATCTGCGCGCGGTTCATGCGGTGCAGCGCGTAGGCGGACACGCTGGCCACGATGAAGATGAACCCGGGCAGGTAGAACGGCTGCAGGCTCTCGCCGATCTCGGTGCCGAGGATGGAGTCGAAGTCCAGGGACAGACCGGTGAGGAAGTCGGTCAGCGGGGTCAGGGTGCGCGTGAGCACCAGCAACGCCGCCACGAGCAGATACGGCGCCCAGGCCCGCAGCGGGTGCATCCGGCGTCCGGCGACGTCGGCGTCGGGTGTCACCGTGCCGGTCCAGCCGGGTTGCCAGTTCTCGCGCGGGCCGAAGTCCCACTGCCGCTGCGGCAGGAACAGCCCGCGACGCGCGGCGGTGACCACGATGCCCAGACCGATCAGGCCGCCGAGCAGGGCCGGGAACTCCGGCCCCAGCACGGCCGCGACCGCCACGTAGGGCACCGTCATCGCCAGCGCCGAGAAGAGCGCGAACTTCCACACTCCGAGTCCGTCGGCGAACCGCGCGAGGCGGGGCCGGTCGTCGGTGCCGAAGAAGCCGGTCAGCAGACACACCAGGAAGAGGGGGACGAGCGTGCCGACGATCGCGTGCATGACGGCGGCGTCGAGTGCGATGCTCGCGATGTAGTCCGGCATGGGCAGACCGAGCAGCGAGGCCCGCTCCTCGACGGCCCCGCTGCCCGCGAGTCCGTCGGTGACCCCGACGAGGACCGGAGTGCCCACGGCGCCGAACGTCACCGGCGTGCTCTGGATGATCAGGCCGACCATCACCGCCGCCATCGCGGGGAATCCGAGCGCTAGCAGCAGCGGGGCGACGACGGCGGCCGGGGTGCCGAACCCCGACGCGCCCTCGATGAAGCTGCCGAACAGCCAGCCGATGATCACGGCCTGCACGCGCCGGTCGGGACTGATGTCGGTGAACGTGGCGCGGATGGTGGCGAGCGCGCCGCTGCCGGAGAGCGTGCCGAGCAGCAGCAACGCGCCGAAGACGATGTAGAGCAGGCCGACCGCGAGGATGAGGCCTTCGATGCTCGACGCCGCGATGACGACCGGTTCGACGCCCCACACGAACGCGGCGATGCCCACGACGACGGCGAAGCCGATCGGCATCGCGTACTTGGCGGGCCAGCGTAGGCCGACGAGAAGGAAGCCGATGACCGCGATGGGAACCAACGCGATCAGACTCAACACTGCCAGGTTGTCCATGCCCATCGTGTCGCCCGCCCCGCCTTCATTGGTGGTTCAGGTAGCCCTTCCGCAGAGTGGAATTGAACTTCCGCTCTGTTATCGGGATCACACAGTGTTACAGCGGGTGCGCCTGGCGTCAATAGTTCGTGTAACGAACGTTCGCCTTAGCATGAGGCGATGCGAACGACGGTGACGACCAGCGACGGCGTCGAGCTGTCAGTGCGGGTGCGTGGCCCCGAACAGGCCCCGACGCTGGTGTGCGTGCACGGCTATCCCGACAACGCGAGACTGTGGGACGGCGTCCTGGCCGAGTGGCCCGACGGGTGGCGCGTAATCACCTACGACGTGCGTGGCGCGGGCTCCTCCGACCGGCCGCGCGACCGCGACGCCTACCACCTCGATCGACTCGCCGAGGACCTGCGCGAGGTCGTCGACACGGTCTCGCCCGGGCGTCCCGTGCACCTGCTCGGCCACGACTGGGGATCCATCCAGGCCTGGCACGCGCTGGAGGGGCCGTGGCTCGACGGGCGGGTGGCCTCGTTCACGTCGATCTCCGGGCCGTCGCTCGCGCACGCGTTCCGCTGGCTGCGCGCAGGCTGGCTGCGTCCCCGCAGCGCCGCGGCGGTGTCGTCCCAGCTGGTGCGGTCGAGCTACATCGGCTTCTTCCGGACTCCCGTGCTGCCCGAGCTCGCCTGGCGCACCGGTGTCGCGACGGCGCTGGTCCGCCGTCGGGAACCCGCGGAGCCCGCGCCGGTGACGGCGGACGCCGTGGCCGGTCTCGACCTCTACCGGGCGAACATGCGCGGCGGGCAGGCGCGCGACCGGGCGCGCCCCCGGCCGGTGACCGTGCCCGTGCAGGTTCTCGCGCCCCGCGCCGATCCGTTCGTCGGGGTGCCGCTGCAGACCGAACTGGAGAGTTGGGTCCCGAACCTCCGGGTGCGGCGCATCCCGGGCAGTCACTGGGTCGTGCGGGCCGATCCGGCCCGGGTCGCCTCGGCGGCCGCCGAGTTCGCCGCCTATGTGGAGGGCGCGGCCGAGACGCGGGCCCTCAAGCGGGCTCGCCGGGGGACGCTGCGCGTGGGACGGTTCGACGGTCGGCTCGTCGTCGTCACCGGCGGGGCGAACGGCATCGGACGCGCGACCGCGCTGGCCTTCGCGCGGGAAGGCGCCGACCTGGTGCTCGCCGACATCGACGCGTCGGCGCTCGCCGAGACGGCTCGCGCGGTGCGGGACGCCGGGGTGACGGTGGTGACGCACCACGTGGACGTGGCCGACGCCGGGGCGATGGAACGTTTCGTCGAGGAGGTCGTGCGCGACTGCGGTGTCCCCGACGTCGTCGTGAACAACGCGGGCATCGGCCTGGCGGGGCGCGTACTCGACACCACCGAGGACGAGTGGCGACGGCTGGTGGACGTCAACTTCTGGGGCGTCCTCCACGGATGCCGGCTGTTCGCGCCGCACATGGTCGAGCGGGGCGAGGGCGGCCACCTGGTCAACGTCGCGTCGATGGCGGCGTACCTGCCCAACCCCATGCTGCCCGCGTACTCCACGGTGAAGGCCGCGGTGCTGATGCTGTCGGAGTCGCTGCGGGCCGAGCTCGCGGCGACCGACGTGGGGGTGAGTGCCGTGTGCCCCGGATTCGTGGACACCGGCATCGTGGGCGCCACCCGGTTCGCCGGCACCGACGAGTCGGAGCAGGAGCGCAGGCGGCAGCGGGCACAGCGGTTCTACACCGCCCGCAAAGCCCGCCCGGAACTCGTGGCGAGGGACGTGCTGCGGGCCGTGGAGGAGGATCTGCCGGTCGTGACGCCCACCGTGGAGGCGAAGGCCGCGCGCCTGGCCGCCCGGTGGACTCCGGGACTCGTGCGCGCGGCCCTGCGCCGCCGGTGACGACGCGTCAGGCGTCGTTCGCGAGGCGCTCCCAGCCCCGGACCTCGTGCGGGGCCCGCGGTCCGGGGCCGATGTAGGTCGCGGAGGGCCGCACGAGCCGTCCGGTGCGCTTCTGTTCGAGCACGTGCGCGGCCCATCCCGCGGTGCGGGCCGCGGTGAACATGGCGGGCATCATGGCGGGCGGCACCTCGGCGAAGTCGAGGATCACCGCGGCCCAGAACTCGACGTTCGTCTCGATGGCCCGGTCGGGACGCCGTTCGCGCAGTTCGGCGAGCGCGGCCTGTTCCAGCTGCGAGGCGACCTCGTAGCGCTTGGCGCCGAGTTCGCGGCACGTGCGCCGGAGCACCCTCGCGCGCGGGTCCTCGGCGCGGTACACGCGGTGGCCGAAGCCCATCAGGCGTTCGCCGCGGTCGAGGATGTCCTTGACGACGGCGCGCGCGTCGCCGGTGCGCTCGACCTCCTCGATCATCGGCAGCACGCGGGCGGGTGCGCCTCCGTGGAGCGGGCCGGACATGGCTCCGATCGCGCCCGAGATCGCGGCGGCGACGTCCGCGCCCGTGGAGGCGATCACCCGGGCCGTGAACGTGGAGGCGTTGAGCCCGTGCTCGGCGGCCGAGACCCAGTAGGCGTCGAGCGCCTTCACGTGTGCCGGGTCGGGCTCGCCCCGCCAGCGCACGAGGAACCGCTCGGTGATGCCCCGGGCCTCGTCGACGCGGGACTCCGGTACCGCCGGTGCGGCGATGCCGCGCGCGGACTGGGCGATGAACGACAACGCCGTGGCGGACACGCGGCCGACCTGCTCGCGGGCCTCGGCCTCGGAGATGTCGAGCAGCGGGCCCAGCCCCCACCGGGGCGCGAGCGCGGGCAGTGCCGACTGGACGTCGGCGCGCACGTCGCCGCTGCGTACGGGAATCGGAAAAGGTTCGTCAGGTGAAAGTCCGTTTTCGAAATGTCCGTCGACCAGTAGGCCCCAGACGTCGCCGAAGCCGACGTTGCCGGCCAGCTCCTCGATGTCGACGCCGCGATAGCGCAGCGCGCCTCCGTCGCGGTCGGGTTCGGCGATCTCCGTCCGAAACGCGACGACGCCCTCCAAACCGGGACGAAAACCGTCGTCCGGCTCGGTGGCCTGCGCCGCGCTCGCTGTTGCCTGCCCGCTCGTGGTGGATGTCATGGCAGTAGACCTTTCGTGCGAATCGCCGTTGGCCGTCTTCGAGCGCGGGAGGCACGATCACGCGCCTCGTCGCGCGTCGAAAGTGACTCTGCCGCCATTACCAGTAGGTAGCAATGAAAAGCGCGGTGGTTTCGGTCACGATTCCGAGAACGATTCAGAAAAGCGTTGGCCTACCGAAGTGGGACCCATCACCTTCCGCGTACTTTCGCCCGCCCGCCAGACCATTTACCGTCGGCCACAAGTCGGGGATACCCAGGGGCGCGGGAGGTTGCCATGACCGAATCCGGAGACGGCGCTGTCGGCGGTGTGGACGACGCCGGAAGTGTCGACGTGGCCGTACGACTGCCCGCCATGCGGGTCGCCTACAACGCGGGCTCGCTGGACGAGGCGGACCTCGCCCCGACCTGGCACGAACAGCTCCAGGCCTGGCTCGACGAGGCGATCGCGCAGAGCCTCCCGGAACCGAACGCGATGGTGCTCGCCACCGCCGACGCCCACGGCTTCCCGTCGTCCCGCACCGTGCTGTGCAAGGGGCTCGACGAGCGGGGCATCGTCTTCTACACCAACTACACGTCCGCGAAGAGCCACGACCTGACCGTGACGCGGTACGCGTCCGCGACCTTCCCCTGGTATCCGCTGCAGCGGCAGGTCCACGTGCGCGGTGAGGTCGAGAAGGTCGACGTCGCGGAGACGGCCGCGTACTGGGCCTCCAGGCCGCGCGGGTCGCAACTCGGCGCCTGGGCGTCGCCGCAGTCGAAGTTCGTCGACGGCAGGCGCGACCTCGACACCGCGCTGAGTGCCATCGAACGCCGCTTCCGCGACGTCGAGAAGATCCCGGTGCCGCCGCACTGGGGTGGTTGGCGGATTCGCCCGGACGTCGTCGAGTTCTGGCAGGGCAGGCAGGACCGCATGCACGACCGGCTGCGGTTCGTCTGCACCGACGACGGGTGGACGGTGCGCCGCGTCGCTCCCTGAGCCCGCGTGCGCGGGGTCTCACCCGCCGGACCCAGGTCGTTAGCTCGGCTAAGCTCCTCCCACGTGACCGAGCAGACCTCCACAGACCCCTCCGAAACGCCACCACCGGCCACGGGACGGCTCCGCAGGATCGTGGGCGCCGTGGGTGCGGTCGTCGCCGACCGGCGGCCGCTGCGCATCCCCGCGTTCCGGCGGCTGTGGGTGAGCTCGATCGTCACGGCGCTCGGCAGCCAGCTCACGGCCGTCGCCGTGCCCAAGCAGATTTACGACATCACCGGCTCGTCCGCCTACGTCGGGCTCACCGGGCTGTTCGGGCTCGTCCCGCTGCTGGTGTTCGGGCTGTGGGGCGGGGCGATCGCCGACACGGTCGACCGGCGGGTGCTGCTGCTCGTCTCCAACATCGGCATCGCGCTGGCGGCCCTGCTGCTGTGGGCGCAGGCGTTCGTGGGGCTCGACTCGGTGTGGGTGGTGCTCGCGCTGCTGAGCGTCAACCAGGCGTTCTTCGCGATCAACATGCCCACGCGGCAGGCCGTGGTCGCCCGCGTGGTGCCCGAGCACCTGCTGCCGTCCGCCGCCGCGCTGACCGGCACGATGGCCACGTTCGGCGCCGTGTTCGGGCCCATGCTGGCCGGGGCGTTGCTGCCGGTGGTCGGGCTGTCGACGCTGTACCTCGTCGACACCCTGGCGTTGGTGGCCGTGCTGTGGGCGGTGTGGAAGCTGCCGCCGCTGCCGCCGTTGTCGGGCAAGATCCGGGCCGCCGGGCTGCGCGACGTGCTCCAGGGCTTCCGCTACCTCGCGACGCAGAAGGTGCTCCTCGCGTCGTTCGTGGTGGACGTCGTGGCGATGGTGGCGGGGATGCCGAGGGCGTTGTTCCCCGAGATGGCCGAGCGCACGTTCGGCGATCCGCCGGGCGGAGGCACGGCGCTCGGCTGGCTGTACGCCGGCATCCCGCTCGGTGCGTTGCTGCTCGGGCTCATGTCCGGTTGGGCACACCGCATCGGTCGGCACGGGGTCGCGGTCGCGGTGTCGATCGGGGTGTGGGGCCTCGCGATGGTCGGGTTCGGGTTGGCGCAGTCGCTGTGGCTCGCGGTGTTCTTCCTCGCGCTCGGCGGTGTCGCCGACATGGTCAGCGCGATCTTCCGGCAGGCGATCCTCCAGCAGGCGACCACCGACGAGATGCGCGGCCGGATGCAGGGGACGTTCACCGTGGTGGTGGCCGGCGGGCCGAGGCTCGCCGACATGACGCACGGTTGGGCCGCCGCGGCCGTGGGCACCAGCGCGGCGACGGCGGGCGGCGGTGTGCTCGTGGTGATCGGCGTCGTGGTGGCGGTGGCGCTGCTGCCGGCGTTCTGGCGGTATCGCGCACCCACCGAGGCGAAGCCGAGCTGACGCCCGTCCCGGAAGCGCAAACACCCGTGCGTGCGGCGCGGACACGGTGCACAGGGGCTCGTGTCCGCCAGTCACGCACGCGTGTTCGCAGTTCCGGGACGCTCGGTATCGTCTCCGGCATGGCGAATCCGACGGGGGAACAGTTCGAACTGACCAGGGGCAACGCCCGTGCCGTGGTCACCGAGATCGGAGCGGGCCTGCGGGCGTTCGAGATCAACAATGTGCCGTACCTGGAGACGTTCGCGGCCGAGGAGCAGCCCCCGAAGGCGGCCGGGCAGGTGCTGCTGCCGTGGCCGAACCGCACGAAGGGCGCGCGCTGGACCTTCGACGGCGAACCGCAGGAGCTCGCGGTCACCGAGGAGGCCCGCGGCAACGCCATCCACGGGCTCGTGCGCGACAAGGAGTGGGAGCTGCTGGAACACGGCGAGTGGTTCATCCGGCTCGCCGTCGAGGTCGGCGCCGAACAGGGCTGGCCGGTGCCGCTGCACGCCGAGATCACCTACGACCTCGCCCCGCGCGGGATCACGGTCACCCACGAGGTGCGCAACGAGGGCGACAAGCCGATCGGCTTCGGCGTCGGCACGCATCCGTACCTGCGCATCGGTGACGTGCCCACCGACGAACTGACGCTCACGCTCGCGGCGTCGCGCGTGCGCCCGTACGTCGCCGACGAGCAGCTGCCCTTCGGCGACGAGATCGACGTCGAGGGCACCGACTACGACCTGCGCGAGGGCCGTATCGTCGGTGGACTGGACCTCGACACCGCGTTCGGCGGGCTCGCGGCCTACGACGACGGCCGGTACCACCACCTGCTGTCGCACCACGACACGACGGTGGACCTGTGGGCCGACCCCGATTTCGGGTGGGTGCAGGTCTTCACGCCGTCGGACTTCCCCGGCCGGGGACGGGCGATCGCGATCGAGCCGATGACGTGTCCGGCCGACGCGCTCAACTCGAAAACCGACCTCATCGAGTTGGAACCCGGCGCGTCGTGGGGAGCGTCGTGGGGCATCCTCGTCGACATTCGTTAGCGTAACGAACTATGACGACTGCGATCATTGGCGGATACGTGGTTCCCGTCGACGGGCAACCGATCGACGGCGGGACCGTACTGGTCGAGGACGGCAAGATCGTCGCCGTGGGCACGCAGGCTGAGGTCGACGTGCCCGACGGCGCCGAACTCGTGGACGCGTCCGGCGCGTGGGTGCTTCCGGGCTTCATCGACGCGCACGCGCACCTCGGCGTCCACGAGGAGGGCGAGGGCTGGTCCGGCAACGACGTCAACGAGATGACCGACCCGAACGGCGCCCGCTTCCGGGCTCTGGACGGCATCGACCCGTACGAGGTCGGGTTCGACGACGCGCTGGCGGGCGGCGTCACCAGCGTGGTGATCAAGCCCGGGTCCGGTAACCCGATCGGCGGCCAGACGGTCGGCGTGAAGACGTGGGGCCGCACGGTGGTCGACATGGTCTTCGCCGAGGACGTCAGCGTGAAGAGCGCGCTGGGCGAGAACCCGAAGCGCGTCTACGGCGAGAAGGACAAGACCCCGGCGACCCGGCTCGGTGTCGCGGCGACCCTGCGCGAGGCGTTCACTAGGGCGCGCAACTACGCCGCCCAGCGCGACGCCGCCCGCGCCGAGGGCAAGCCGTTCGACGTGGACCTGACGCTGGAGACCCTGACGCGCGTCCTGGACGGCGAACTCTACTGGGACCAGCACACCCACCGCGCCGACGACATCGTCACGGCCGTGCGGCTCGCCGAGGAGTTCGGCTACAAGCTCGTCGTGAACCACGGCACCGAGGGACACCTCATCGCCGACTTCCTCGCCGAGCGGAACGTCCCGGTGATCCTCGGGCCGCTGTTCACCAGCCGCAGCAAGGTGGAGCTGCGCAACCGCACCCTGCGCTCGGCGGGCATCCTCACCAGGGCGGGCGTGGAGGTCGCGATCACCACGGACCACCCGGTGGTCCCGATCAACTTCCTCGTCTACCAGGCCGCGCTCGCGGTCAAGGACGGCCTGGACCCGGAGGCCGCGCTGCGGACGTTGACGGTGAACCCCGCCCGCATCCTCGGTCTGGACGACCGGGTGGGCGCGCTCAAGCCGGGGCTGGACGCCGACGTGGTGATCTGGTCGGGTGACCCGCTGGACGTCATGAACCGCGCCCTGCGCGTGTTCGTCCGGGGCCGCGAGGTGTACCACTTCGACGAGGCGGCCGGCGACGGTGTGGTCGCCGACCGCCGCTATCGCGAGTGAGTCCCGTCGCAGCCGGTCATGACTCGCGCGACTCCCGCGCGGTCATGATGTGCGCAGTTCCCGCGCGGTCATGATTTGCGCAGTTCCCGCGCGATGACCATGCGCTGGATCTGGTTCGTGCCCTCGAAGATCTGCGGCACCTTCGCCTCCCGCAGGTAGCGCTCCACGGGGAAGTCCCGCGTGTAGCCGGCGCCGCCGAGCACCTGGACGGCGTCGGTGGTCACCTTCATGGCGGCGTCGGTGGCGACGAGCTTCGCCACCGACGACTGCCGGGTGAAGGGCAGTCCCCGGTCGCGACGGCGGGCGGCGTCGAGGTACGTGGCCCGCGCGGAGTCCACGGCGGCGGCCATGTCGGCGAGTAGGAACTCCAGTCCCTGGAAGTCGATGATCGGCTTGCCGAACTGGGTGCGCTGCTTCGCGTAGGCGACGGCCTCGTCGAGCGCGGCCTGGGCGAGTCCGACGGAGCAGGCGGCGATGCCGAGCCGTCCCGAGGCCAGCGACGACAGCGCGATCTTCAACCCCTGGCCTTCGGCGCCGATGAGCCGGTCGGCGTCCACGTGCACGTCTTCGAAGATCATCTGCGCGGTGGTGGAGCCGGTGAGCCCCATCTTGCGTTCGGGCGGCGCCGCGGACAGGCCCGGTGTGGCGCCGTCCACGAGCAGGCAGCTGATGCCGCGACCGCCGTCGTCCGAGGTGCGCACCATCGTCGTGTAGTAGTCCGCGTGGCCGCCGTGGGTGGTCCACGCCTTCACACCGTTGACCACGTAGACGTCGCCCTCCCACCGAGCCCGCGTGGACAGCGCGGCGGCATCCGACCCGGCGTGGAGCTCCGACAGCGCGTACGCGCCGAGGAGCTCGCCCTCCAGCATCGACGGCAGCCAGCGGTCCCGCTGCTCGTCGGTGCCGTACTCGGCGAGCGCGTAGCACGACATCGTGTGCACGGAGAGTCCGACGCCCACCGACATCCACGCCCTGGCGATCTCCTCCAGCACCTGGAGGTACACCTCGTACGGCACGGCGCCGCCGCCCCAGCGCTCCGGGTAGGGCAGCCCCAGCAGGCCCGCCCGGCCGAGGATGCGGAACTGCTCGCGGGGGAAGGTCTCCTTCTCCTCGTACTCCGCAGCCAGGGGAGCCAGCTCGTCGCGGGCGATCTCCCTGGTCAGGGCGAGCAGGTCCTCGGATTCGGTGTCGGGGAGCAGGCGGGGCACCGCGGACCTCGTGGGTCCCGTCGGTGCGGTCGGCGTCGTGGGCATCATCGCCTCCGAAAGCGTACTGCGAATAGTACTGAAGTCCGCATCACAGTACTACAACGTACGATGGCCACCATGCGTTCGACCGAGCCTCGAACTCGGCGTCAGCGGGTGCTGCTGGCCGAGCTCGAGGAGTTGTTCCTCGCCGAGGGTTTCGTCTCCTTCACCCTCGACGATCTGGCCGCTGAACTGCGGTGTTCCAAGACGACGCTGTACGCGCTGGCGCCCAGCAAGGAGCAGCTCGCCGTCAAGGTGGTCGCACACTTCTTCAAGGGTGCGGCAGAGCGGATCGAGGCGCAGGTCGCGGACATCGACGACGCGGCCGCGGCGGTGCGCACGTACCTGGCGGGGGTGTCGGCGGAGCTCGACCGCGCGTCGACGGCGTTCATGACCGACGTCGAGAAGTTCGAACCCGCCCGGGCGGTCTACGCGCTCAACTCCGACGCCGCCGCCCGCCGGATCCGCCAGTTCATCTCCGACGGTGTCGAGCAGGGCGTCTTCCGCGACACTCACGCCGACGCGATCGCCGAGATGGCGGGCATCCTCGTCGAGGCGATCCAGTCGGGCGTCGTGGGAATGCGCGCCCGGACCACCGATGCCGAGGCGTTCGAGGCCCTGGCGGAGCTGCTGCTGAACGGCCTGCGGGTCGGTCTGTCGCACTGACCGCGCGTCGGACCCGCGTCGGGCACCGCCGTCGCCGCCTTCGAGGCGCTAGCATCGGCAGCCGTGATCGTGTCCGGTGGTGAAGCGCTCGTCGACCTCGTCCCGGCCGCTGGGGAAGGCGGGTTGCTCGCTCCCCGGCTCGGCGGCGGTCCCTACAACGTGGCTCTGACGGCCGCGCGACTCGGTGTGCCCACGGCGTTCCTCTCACGGATCTCGACCGACGCGTTCGGCGACGCGCTCGTCCGCAGACTCGTGGAGTCCGGTGTGGACACGTCGTTGGTGCAGCGTGGCGCGGAGCCCACCACGCTGGCCGTCGTGACGCTCGACGACGATTCCAGCGCCCGCTACAGCTTCTACACCGAGGGCACCGCCGATCGGTTCGTCGCCGACCCCGGGCCGTTGCCCGACGGCACGAGCGCGCTGGCGGTGGGGACGCTGGGCATGGTGCTCGACCCCGGCGCGCGGGTCTACGAGACGTTGCTGCGACGCGAGCACGCCCGCGGAGTGCTGACGGCGCTCGACCCGAACATCCGCGCCGACATGATCGCCGACGGTGACGCCTACCGGGCGCGCTTCGCCTCGTGGCTGCCGTCGGTGCACCTGCTCAAGGTCTCCCTCGAGGACGCCCAGTGGCTCACGGGAGCGACCGACCCCGACGACGTGCTCGCCGCCGCGCGCTCGTGGCTCGACGCGGGACCCGGCGCGGTGGTCCTGACCAAGGGCGCCGACGGCGTGGTTCTTCTCACGTCGTCCGGCCTCCAGGTCACCGAGCCCGTCCGCGAGGTCGCTGTGGTGGACACCATCGGCGCGGGCGACACGGTGCAGGGCGCCGTCCTGGCGTGGCTGGTGCGTCACCAGGTCACGGACGTGTCTTCCCTGACCAGGGCCGAGGGCCGCGATTTGCTCGCCTACGCGGCGCGTGCGGCGGCCGTCACGGTGTCGCGTAGTGGGGCCGAACCCCCGACCGAGGAGGAGCTGCAGCAATGCGTGTGAAGCTGGTCGCACTCGGTTAGCTGTGGGTAACGCCACGGCTGCGTAACCGCCCTCATCTGGACTAGCGTTAGAGGGCATTCATACCCCAGCGGGGCGGTGTGCGAAGTATGTGAACCGCATGATCTGCGGTCACAGCCGGCCCGTGTGACCGTGAGAGGCATGTGCATGTCCGACGCGACTGCGGCGCAGACCGGGGGCGAGAAGGTACAACTCCGCCTGCCGACTGGCGAGCACGAGTTGAACGTCGTTCGCGCCGTGGAAGGCGCGCCCGGGATCGAGCTCGGGAAGCTGCTCGCACAGACCGGGTACATCACGTACGACCCCGGCTTCGTCAACACCGGAGCCACGTCTTCGGCGATCACCTACATCGACGGCGAACAGGGAGTTCTGCGCTACCGCGGCTACCCCATCGAACAGCTCGCGCAGCACTCGACGTTCCTCGAGGTGTCGTACCTGCTCATCTACGGTGAGCTGCCCACGAAGGACCAGCTGGAGCAGTTCACCTCCAGGGTCAACAGGCACACCCTGCTGCACGAGGACCTGAAGCGGTTCTTCGACGGCTTCCCGCGGGACGCGCACCCGATGCCGGTGCTGTCCAGCGCGGTGTCGGCCCTGTCGACCTTCTACCAGGACTCGCTCGACCCCTCGAACATCGACAACGTCGAGCTGTCGACCATCCGGCTGCTGGCGAAGGTGCCCACCATCGCGGCCTACGCCTACAAGAAGTCGATCGGCCAGCCGTTCCTCTACCCGGACAACTCGCTGGGGCTGGTCGAGAACTTCCTGCGGATGACGTTCGGGCTGCCGGCGGAGCCGTACGAGATCGACCCGGCGATGGTCAAGGCGCTCGACCTGCTGTTCATCCTCCACGCCGACCACGAGC
>JACYYK010010815.1_pt1 | contig 16495 bp, 23 predicted proteins | sample 8236871 | NCBI WGS metagenome assembly JACYYK01 (sample SAMN14103087, study PRJNA606662) | landfill metagenome | isolation source: landfill solid waste inoculated with endophyte fungus Paravalsa indica | place: India:New Delhi, Okhla landfill site | collected 2017-11-05 | reverse complement strand
TGCTGGCCCACGAACGGCGCGTGCGGCTGCGCCGCCAGTGGGCGGACTACTTCCGCGACGTCGATGTCCTCATCACCCCGGCCGCGCCGACGGCCGCCGTGCCCGACCAGACCGGCGTGCCCGTCCCCGAGCGGTACATCACCGTCGACGGCCAACGCCGCGGCTACTGGGACCAGACCACCTGGCTCAACCTCGCCGGCGTCGCGAGCCTGCCCGCGGCCACCGTCCCGCTGGAGAAGACCTCCGACGGGCTGCCGCTGAGCGTCCAGCTCATCGGCCCCCACCTGGCCGACCGCACCGTCACACACCTGGCCGGGCTGCTGAGCCGAGCCTGACCACCGAACCCCAGACGGCTCCTTCCCACAGCGGAAGGAGCCGCCTTCATGTTGGCCGCGCGGCCGTCTGCGGATTGGTCAGCGCGTGGGTGGCCGTACACTGACGGACCTGTCGATCTTCTTGAGGGCCGGACCGATCGAGAGAGTGGGGGGTGGCCTGGACCGATGCCGGCCACATCGTGGCCGGCGCATCTCGTCTTTCCCCGACGGGACCGGTCGAGCATTCCCTCGGACCGCCCCCGAACACGGCGAAGCGCCCCTCACTTCCGGCGGCGGAGTGAGGGGCGCGATAGGTCCGCCGGGAGGCGGCCGGTGTCCTACAACGTCAGATCGGCCAGCATCTTGGCGGTGGCGGTGGTGTTGTGGGTCAGCGTCACCTCGTGGCGGGGCAGCCGATGGAGAGTCTCGGTCACGGCTGTGCGGGCCCGGGCTGCGCCGCCGATGGGGACGCGGACCAGATCGAGAACGTCCGGGTAGCGGTCCTCGGTCACCCCGGCCATGAAGTCGCTCTCCCCCAGTTCGCGGCCGCCCGCGATGCGGGCCGGGGCGGCATCAGAAGTGAAGGTGGGGAATAGCAGCGCGGTAGCCTCCGCGCCGTCGATCAGGTCCAGGCCGAACCAGTCGGCAAGCTGGTGCGGCCAGACCTGCGCCTTGAGTTCCCGTCGCCCTTCCCACAGCGGCTCCCGTCGTCCAGCCGCCAGGGCGGCGGTGACGCGGGGGTCGACGGTGGGGTGCAGGCGCTCGCCGGCGGCCAACCGGCCCCGGACGGTCTCGTACCAGCCGAGGGCATCCAGCAGGCCGAGGCCGACGGCCGCGGCGGCGGGCCAGGGCAGCACCCGCACCCGTCCGTTCTTCTCGACGCGGGCGAAGACCCGGTCGTTGGCCAGCAGCGACCAGTTCCCGGTGCGGGCGAGAGTGAACGCCAGGGTGGTCTTGCCCGCGCCCTTGCCACCGAAGGCGAGAGCGGCGCGGTTGCCGTGGACGGCGGCGGAGGCGTGCAGGATCACCCAGCCCGAGCGCAGCAACACCCCGCGGACGGCCTCGCGCGCCAGGCGGGCCGTGGCGGTGGCCACCGTTTCCTCTCCGGCCCCGACGATGTCCAGGCGCCCGGTGGCCGGGTCAGAGCGGTAGGAGAGTTGTTGGGCCGGGGAGACGGCCAGGGTCGTGCCGTCGGTGTGTCGGGTCAGGAGCATCGGGGAGCGGGCGTAGGAAACCTCCTCGTTGCGGGTGGCGGCGAGGCGGCCAGCGGCCTCGGTGTAGCGGTCGGGGTCGACGGCGGCTTCGATGCGCGGCTCGCCATCGCTGCCGGTGGCGCCCGGGGTGACTTTGGTGGTGTGCCACCAGGGGGTGACGTAGCGGCTGACCCAGTCGACGACGGCGGGCGGGCCGGTCACAGTCGCGGTCGCGGGGCCGGCGTGCAGGCGCATGGCGGTGGGGGTCATGAGGTCCTCTCCTGTGCGGGGGTGGGCGTACTGGTCAGGTGGTGGTAGGCGGTGGCGAGTTTGGCTGCGGCCGCGTCGAGTTCGGCGGTCTCCTGCGGTGACAACTCCGGGAGTCGGATGGTGGGCACGCCGGCCTTCACGGCGAGCGGCAGGCCCAGCCACACCCCGCCGCGCCAGGGCCGGGACAACTCGATCACTCCCGGGGCGTCTCCCAAGAGGTGCCGCAGTGCGGCGAGGACGGCTCCGGCCGGGCCGGTGCGGGTCCGACCAATGCCGGCGCTGATCCGTCCCGGTCGGGCGGCCAGCGCGGCGCGGATGGTCTCCACCGGCACTGCGGCCGGGTGGCCGGCGACGGTGGTGGACGAGGCGCAGATCACTGCGGCGTCGCCGTGTTCGCCGATGACGTGTCCGTGGATCTGCTCGACGGGCACGGCCAAGTGGTGGGCTAGCAGGAGCCGGTAGCGGGCGGTGTCCAGGCTGGATCCGATACCGAAAACGCGGGTGCCGCCGCAGGCTTCGGCCAGGAGTCGGGTCATCAGGTCGACCGGGTTGGTGACCACCAGGACCACTCCGGGGTAGCCGCGCAGCACTTGGTGGCCGATGCGACGGATTATCGGGGCGTTCGCGGTGGCGCCGCCCATCCGCACGTCGCGGTGGTGGGTGTTGGTGAAGTGGGCGCGGGCGGCGACGACCACAGCGTGGCAGGTGGTCAGGTCGGCCGGGCGGCAGGCGCGGGGGCGGGCGGGTGAGCCCAGTGCGGTGCGCATGTCGTCCAGGTCGGCGGCCAGCGCTTCGGTTTGGGCGTGGGTGCGGGAGGCGATCAGCAGCTCGCCGCACAGGCCGGAGGCGACCAGGGCGCCGGCGACGGCCTGCCCTACGGCGCCGGTGCCCAGCACCCCGACAGTCGGCAGGGCGATCATGGTGTCACCGCCGTGTGGGCGCAGGAGATCGCCCGTTCCCAGGCCCGGTCGCCGTCTGCGGAGCTCGTCAGGGCCAGGGACGCCTGGTGGACCATCGCCGCCACCGCCGTCGCGTGGTCGGTCACGGCGTGTGCGAGGGGCGGCATGGGCAGGCCGGGCGGGGCGGTCAGGTAGGTGCTGGTGATGTTGAGGGTGTCCATCAGCCACAGCGTGGTCGTCTCTCGCAGCCAGAGGTCCGGGGCGGGCATCGTGCGGGCGATGTCGGCGACGAACGCGGCGACCTGCTCGACGACCGTCCGGGCACCGCCTGGGATCAGCCCGGTGACGGCCATCAGCAGGGTGCGGCTGATCAGCCGGGTCAGGTCCTCGGCGGCGTTGGCCGGGCGCAGTCCCGGGTCCAGTAGCACCAGACCGCTGCCGTCCGGGGGGTGGATGACGTGTTCGGGCTTGAGGTCTCCGTAGACCAGTGTCACCGGTCCGGCCGGGAGCGGGCGGTGGGTGACGTGCCGTGCGGCCGCCCGCATCTCCACCTCCACCACGCGGCGGTGGGCCTCGGGCAGGCGTGGGGCGCCGATCTGCCGCAGGTAGGCATCGCTGTCGGGGATGATGAACTTCCGGGCGAACGTGGCGGGAATGGACCGTTCGGAGATCACCTGTGCCGTGCCCAGCACGGCCGGGTCCAGGGTGTGCAGCCGCTGCAGGTCGACGCAGACCTCCTCCAACGATGCGGCCGTCTGGTCGGGATGCCGGGCCAGGTGGGCGGCCAGGCTGGGGCCGGTGGCGGGTTCGGTGAACAGCACACCGTGGTGGAGCCCGGCCACCGCCGGCACCCGCGGCCGCCCCAACTCGGCCAGCAGTCGCAGGTGGGCCGCCTCCCGGTGCAGCAGGTGGTCGGGCCGGGCGGCGTAGGCGCGCTGCCGGTCCTGCACCTGGTCCCAGGTGCCGTGCAGGCCGCGCAGCACCGAGACCAGCGACGCGCCCAGGACGGACAGCTTCGCGTACAGCGGGCGGCCGTCGACGGTGAGGCGCTTCACGTAGCCGGTGGCGCTGGGGACATGGTCGTGCAGGCAGATGTCGGCGCCGGGCCATGCGGCGGCGGCGGCGTGTCGGATCTGTCCGGCCGCCCAGTCCAGCAGCATGGCCGGGCGCAGCCCCGGGCCGCAGCCCGGAGACGAGGTGATGGACATCGGTCCTCCCAGATGAGTGGTGGAGGGTCGGGTAACAACTGGCGCCCTCCCGCCCCGAGCAGGGGTGGGAGGGCGCCGCTGGAGGCCGGTTCGCCGGGTCAGGCGCTGAGACGGACCGGCATGAGCAGATAGGCGGGGTCGTGAGCGCCGCCGGTGGCGGTGCGCAGTGCGGCGGGCTTGGTGGGGGTGCGCAGCCCGAGGCGGAGCGTGTCGGCGCCGAGGGCCTTCAGGCCGTCCAACAGGAAGCCGGGGTTGAAGGCGATCGCCATTGGGGTGCCGTCCACATCGGCGTCGACGCGGTCACGGGCCAGGGCGTCGTCGGTGGCGCCGGCCTCAATGGCGATGTGCCCGGCCTGCACGGTGAGCCGGACCGGGGTGTTGCGTTCGGCGACCAGGGCGACGCGCTCGACCGCAGTGGCCAGAGCGGCGGCGTCGACGGTGACCTCGGTGGCGTGCTCGGCGGCGAAGAACGGCCGGTGGTCCGGTAGTTCGCCGTCCAGAGCGCGGGCGGTGCCGGTGCGGCCCGGCGCGGTGAGGCCGATCACGCCGGTGCCGTCGGGTAGGGCGAGGGCGACATCGCCGCCGGTGAGGTCCTTGGCGAGGTCGACCAACGTCTTGGCGGGGATCAGTGCTCGGCTGGCGCGTCCGGGGTCGGTGGGCGCCCAGGGGATGGTGCGGACCGCGATGCGGTAGCGGTCGGTGGCCGCCAGGGTGAGTCCCTCAGCGGTGGCGGCCAGTTGGATGCCCGTGAGGACGGGCAGGGTCTCGTCGCGGGCAGCGGCGGTGGCGACCTGGGCGACCGCGGTGGCCAGCAGGTCGCCGGGCAGGGTGCCGGCGGTGGCCGGGGGCCGGGGCAGGGCCGGGTACTCCTCTAGCGGCAGGGTGTGCAGGGTGAAGCGGGCGGCGCCTGCCTCGACCGTCAACTGGTGGGCGTCGCTGGAGAGGTGGATCTCGCCGCGCAGCCGGCCGGCAATGTCTGCCAGCAGACGCCCGGGGACGGCCAGGGTGCCCGGTTCGGTGACGCGGGCAACGGCGGTGGCCCGGGCTGAGGCCTCGTAGTCGAACCCTGAGACCTCCAGGGCGTCGTCCTGGGCGTGCAGGTGGAAGGCGGCCAAGGTCGGCACCGGTGGGCGGGCGGGCAGCGCGCGGGCGGCGTAGGCGCAGGCGGCGGCGAGCTGGGTGTGATCAATGACGGCTTTCAACGTCAGAGCTCCCGGTCGAACGGAACGAATCGCGAAGGTGCGGATACGGCAGCGCCCGCCGGTCCCGGTGTGAGGACCGGGACCGGCAGGCGCTGTGCAAAGGGGAGTGGGGAAGAGGTCAGCGGGTGCGTCGCTCCCAGCCGGTAATGGCGGCAGTGACGGTGTCGGAGTTGTGGCCGGAGCCGACGTACAGGCCGGTGCCAGTGGTGATGTGGGTGACCGTCCGGCCATCCGGGTGGCGGGTGTCGATCAGCAGGTAGGGGCCGTAGCGGCGTACGCTCTGCGGTTCCTGCGGCTCCAGCCGCTGCTGCGGGGGGACGTCGCCGATGAGCAGCGTCTCGACGCTCAAGGTCGCCCGTCCGGCAGGGCGGGGCGGGGTCAGGTAGCCGGTGACGGTGATCCGGGTGCCGGGCTCGGTGGCCCGGAGATCGCCGGTGGCTTCAGGGGTGCCGACGTGGCAGGGCACGGTGACCGTGGCGGCGTCGCCTGTCTGCCCCAGAAGGGTGTGGCGCAGCAAGAACGTACAGGTGCCGTCGTCGTGGACCTCGATGGAGGCGGAGTCGGGCAGGACACCGGTCAGCGTCACCTGCCGCGGTGTGGGCATGGAGGTGGTCATGAGAATTCTCCTTTCTCGGAAACGGAACTGGTGGGAACCGGTGACGGTCCTCCCCTCAAGGCGGGAGGCCGGGGGTAGGCCGGTGGTCCGCAGGAGAAAGAGGCCACCGGAAGGGGGCGCGGCCGAGCCTCGTCAGGCGGTCACGCCGTGGGCGGCTGCGGGTGGGTGTAGCGAACGGGCTTGCCCAACTGGTGGGCGTAGGCGATCTCAGCCCGGGTGGACGATCCGATGTATCCACCGGGATTGACGACCAAGACCTGGTCCGCGACGGCGACCTTGAACAGGTGCAGGGCGTCCAGGACGGGCTTGAGTCGTTCGGCCTGTCCGCTGGTGGCCCACAGCTCGTGCGGCTGCTTCAGGTTACAACCCGGGGCGAGCACGACCCGCCCGGCGGCGGTCTCCCGCACGTTGGCCTCGGCCATCTCCGCCCAGAACCGAGTGGAGCCGCACAGGGCCACCACGGTCCGCTTCCCGGGCAGTGTGGCGTCGGCGTGGTCGTGGGATTGGGCCTGGGCCAGCAGTTGGAGAGCCAGTCCGACCAAGGTGGCGGCCTGGGCGGTGTAGGGGCCGCCGGTGATGACGCCTGCGGCGAACTCCCGGGCCGCGGACGACAGATCCATCGCACAGGCGGCCACCAGATCGGCGGTGTTGCGGTCGATTTCGGACACGGCGAAGCCTTTCGGCGAGAAGGAGAGAACAGGCATCCGGGCCGGACCGCGGGCCTTGGTCTCGTGGTCCGGCCGGATCGGATGTGAAGCGGTCTGCTGCGTGACCTGCGGCAGACCGGTCCGTGTGGCCGGTGTCGGCAACAGTGGACCGGCGCTCGTCAGTGGTGGCGGGTCACAGGTCGAGCCACGTGGCGGGCACGGCTCGGGGGTGGTCGGCGTCGACCGACTCGAACCAGACCTCGGCGTCGGGGCCGCCCAGGCGCACCCAGCCGGTGCGCAGGTCGCGGCCGGGGTCGATGTCACGGTCGGTGAGGGACTCGCGGCAGTGGTGGCGGTGGAAACCCTTCATCGCGGCGAGTGCCCGGTCGAGATCGTGGGTGAGCGCGATGTAGCCGTCTTCGTGGTCAAGGACGCCGACGCCGTCGATGATGTCGGCGACGTTCTCCCGGTGGGGCCGGTACACCGTGGTGTCTCGGTGCTGTGCGGGGTTGTGGGGGGTGTCGCCGAGCGGCTCGTGCAGCGCCGCGGTGTTCCAGCGCCGCCAGCAGGGTTCGCCTCCGCCCGTCAGGGGCACCTCGTCGTAGTGCTCGGCGACGTAGACGCCCGCCCCGGGCGGGTAGTGCTTGAGGACGCGGCCGCCGTTCACGGCCTCGGTGACGACGGGCCGCCCCGTGATCGGGGCGGCGGGGGTGGTCAGGACACGGGGCAGGTGGGCGTGCAGGTGCCGGATCTCCGCACCGCGGCCGTGGGCGCGGATACGGCGGGCGAGGATCTCCACGAGCGCGCAAGCGCGGTGCCTACCCCCTGAGCAGCCGATGGCGATGCTGTCGGGCCCGGCCGGGAGGAGGGCGTAGGCGGTGAGGTTGTCCAGCAGTTCACGGGCACCGTGGGTGCCCACCACGACGTCCTGGACGCGCAGGTCACGGCCGTCGAGGTCGAGGATGGCTTGGGCGGCGGCGGGGTCGCGGAGCCGAGTGCGGACGTCCTCGACGCGGTCGGCGGCCGGCGGGACGGGGCGGCCGTCGGGGTCGGTGGGCAGGTGGAGGTAGCCGAAGGAGATCAGCCGGATCGGACGCATGCAGGGGCCTCCTGTTCGTTTCGGTTCGGTGGGCGGTGCCAAACCGCCGTGTCCGTCCGGCTCTTGGGAGGGCCAGGCGGGCACGGCGGTGTGGTGTGGTGTTGGCTGGGTCAGGGCTCGCCGAGAGCCGTGCGGTGCTCGTAGGTGTCGATCAGGGCCTGGATGGCGGCCGGGGTGTCGGTGGTGCCGCCGACCCAGGCGCCGGCGGGGCTCCACGCACAAGCGGTCCCGGTGTCGGGATCGCGGTAGATGACGTAGACGCCGTGCCGGTCGAGCAGGCCGCCGTCGGCGAGAGCGGTGGTCTCCTCGCCCGCATCGGGCATGCCAGCGGCTCCGGTGCCGTCGGGGTCGGTGGGTTCCAGCAAGGGTGCGGTGGCCAGGAAATCGATCCGGTGCGCGTGCAGCCGCACCGGCTGATCGGGGGTACGAGGCAGGCGGAGGTAGCCGGTGACCCGTAGCCGGTCGCCTTGGTGCAGCTCGTGCAGCACGGCGCGGGCCAGCAGCGGGTCGGACGCCACGCACGCCAGGACCGTCTCGTCCGCGCGGTCGTCGCTGGGGGAGACGATCAGCCGGAACCTGGCCGTCGTCTCGTGCACGTCACTGGGAGCGGTGTCCTCGTCCAGGAACCCGTCCAGGACTATCGCGTCGTCATGCCTCATCAGCCGACCTCCGCCAGGCTGGTGGCGTGGGCGGCCAGCTCGGTCAGGTCGGTGCGGATGCGGGCGACGCGGTTGCGGATGGCCATCCGATGGGCCTCGGCCCAGGCCAGTAGCTGCTCGAGTTCGGTCCGGGTCAGGCCGGTCGCCTCACAGATCGTCTCGGGGGCATCGCCGTTGTGGTGCATGGACAGGGCCATGGCCTCGAAAGCGTTCGGTGTCGTCATCGTCGGTGGTTCTCCGGTGGACTGGTCGTCTGTGGAATCGTCGGTCAGGTAGGGCTGGAGCCCGATGAGAGTGGTCTCGTCGGTGGGCAGCCCGAGCATCCGCAGCAGCCGCGCCAGGGCGGCGTGGTCGTGGGCGCGGCGGGCAACCGCGCGAGCTGCCGCCTGTTCCTGGACGGCGACCTGGTGCGGGACGGGGAGGTGTTCGGCGGCGAGCGCCTGGGAGAAGTCGGCGAACATCCGCGCGCCTTTCCTCTACCGCGTCTTCTGGTGCGGCCGGGTGCCGTGCAGCAGGTGCTGCAGAGCGGAGCCGGGACGGGCGTGCCAGGTGGTGGCCGGAAGGCCGCAGTTCCAGCAGTCGGCCTCCGCCCCGGCCCAGGCCACGTGGCACCGGCCGCAGACGAATTCCGGTGCTGGGGAGGGGCAGTGGAGCCGGGCGGCGACGTCGGGCCGCAGGGCGGCGATGCGGGTGGCGTTGACTGCCCGTCGGGGTGCCGACCTCGCCGGTCGCCGCGCGCTGGGATCGCCGGGGGTGTCGGATCGGGGCTGCGAGGTCATGTGGTGCCTTTCAGGGCCGGTAGGTCGGGGAGTTGGAGGAGAACCTGCTTCAGCAATTCGGCAGACGGCCGCCACGGCCCGAGGGCGCCCGTGGCGGGCACTGGCAGCGGCAACGCGTGGACGTCGGCCAACACCAGGTGATAAGCGCCTCGCTGGGCCCACGGGCTGCACAGGCGTCCGCTGTCGGGGCAGCGGTGGCAGTCGGTCAGGCGGGCCACGCCGATGACCGCCCCGGTCTCCAGCGTCCGGCCGCGGATCGCGCGGGCGACCAGCGGAATACGCAGTGGCGCCCGCTCGATGGTCTTTCCGGCGTGCAGCAGCAGCCAGCCTCGCCAATTCCAGGGTGCGGGGCGGTTCTCGACGTCCTTGCCCGCCAATACGCAGGTGGCCCAGGGCTGCCGGAGGGTGATGCCCCGGACCACATCTGGGGGCGTGTTCGACGACTCCGCGGTCATGTGGACCACCGCGTGGTGCCCGGCACGGGGCGTGCCTGGATGGTCATATTGGTTCCTCGCCTTCTCGTGTGATGCGGGATGGGCGGCCCCGGGACAGCCGCTTGGCTTGCCGGCGATGTCGGCTGTCTCGGGGTGCGGTCGGCCCGCGACCGGTGACAGGCGCGGGCCACCACCGGCCGCCCCCGCCCCTGGGCGCAGAGGGGGCGGGGGCGGCCGCGGAAGCGCGCCGCGGCTAGAGCGCGAACAGTCCCTGGGTGGGGCCCGGGGACGGCTGGGCTCATCGGTGCGTCTCTTGGGTGTGCGGGGTGCCGCGCGTGTCGGCCTGGTTCGCCCTGTCCATGAGGGCGAGGAACTCGGTGCCGAGGTCCGGCGCGGCAAGGATCACGCGGAGGATCGAGGCCAACCCCTCGCGTTCGATGGGGTTCAGGCGATCCCACAGCGCGTGCGCGTCGGTGTGAACGCCGACGACCCGCCGGTAGTTGTCCTCGGTGGTGGCGGTGAGTTCGGCACCGCACCGGCCGCAGCGGAAGACGGCCTGGTCCCAGCCGGAAGCGGTGCCGGTGGTGGGGTCGGTGGTCATCCGCCGACCACCTCCAACGCCGGTGCTGCGAAGTCCGCGCCCTCTTCGAGGCCGTGGTCGTCGGTTTCCTGGTCGGCGTCGTCGAACCCGCCGTGGACGGTGCAGACGATGTCCGGGTCGTCGTTCATGGCACCGGTCAGCGCGCGGTACAGGTCGGTGACGTGGTGGACCGGCGCCCACGCCGGGCCGGGGCAGTCGTGGGCCATCGGGCAGCGGACCAGGGCGTCGAAACCGTAGTCGCCCTCACCGTCGACGTCGGTGCGCAGGGCGAGAACGAGCCGGTCCGGGCCGAGCCGGATTTCGGCGACACGGTCACCGTCGGCGAGCTGTGAGTCGGGCTTCCACCGCCACAGTGGCAGGATCTCGGAGCCGAAGAAGCGGCGCACCAGCAGCAGGTCGCCCAGGCCGTCGCCGCCGTCGAGGCCGAGGTCCGCGCAGCGGGTGTCGCTGGCCCGACGCAGCAGCGCTTTCAAGCGGTGGAGGTCGTCGGCGAGGACCACGTGGTCGAACCCTTCCTCGGCCAGGCGGGGACGGGAGGCGATCACCGCGGCGTGCTGGGCACGCACCACCTCTTCGGGCACCCGGCGGCTCTCCGGGCGGGCGGTGTTGCGTCCCAGACAGACCGGCAAGGGCGTGGACGCGAGCACCGCGACGGCCGGCATGTCGTGGCGGCGGGCGGCGGCCAGCAACTGTTTACGGACGTGGGCCTCGGTGTTGGTGGCGTCGACCACGCAGGTCAGTTTCCGGGCGAGGCGGGCTTCCAGCACGGTGCGCAGGGCGCGGACCGCGTCGGCGGTGGCCGCTTGGTCGCCGGGTTCGTCCGAGACCAGCGCCCGGTAGTAGTCGAGTTCGAGGACCTGGGTGGCGGGCCAGGTGCGGGCCAGCGTGCTCTTCCCGCTGCCAGCGGGGCCGATCAGCACGACGAGAGCCGGGTCGGGAAGGGCGGCGTTCGGCACGGACACGGGCGTCGTTCTCCTTACGGGTCGGAAGCGGCGGTGGTGTGGTGGAGGCGCGGTCGTGCTCGCCCCAGGTCGGGACGTCCTCCGCAGTCGGGTCAGATCAGGGCGCCGGCGGCGGCCGGGACCAGGAGCACCAGGGCGACGCGGATGAGGTCGACCGCTTGACGCAGGCGGGTGAACTTGCCCACGGCGATGATCGACAGGACGCGCACCCGGGCGGCGCGGGTGTCGCCGTCCATCGAGGCGAGGATCTGCTGTTCGTCCAGCCGCGCCCAGTAGGGGAAGGAGGCGCGGTCGGTGCCGCCCAGGCGGGGGCGGACGACGGACAACAGCAGCATGGCGGCGGCGCCCAGGGCGAGGGCAGCCACGCCGCCGCAGACCTTGGCCACCGTGGGCAGGTCGGCGTCGGCGGCGGAGGCGAGCCCGGCGAGCACCGCTCCGACGAAGGCCAGCAGCAGGGACGCTTTGCCGTCGGTACGGGCGATCTCGCCGGCCACCGTGGCGCAGGCGGCGTCCAGGTTCTTGTCGCGAACGGAAGCGTCGAAGGTGGTCATGCGGCAGGCCTCCTGAATCGTGCCTGGGGTGGAGAGCACAAGGGCGGTCATAAGAGGGAGTTCTCCGTGGTCGTGGAATGCGGATCGGGCGGCCACACCGTGGGGTGCGGCCGCCCGGAAGCGGTGACTCAAGGACGGCTCAGAACGGAGGTTCGTCCGGGATCGGCGGGCGGGGCAGCAGCCGGACGCGGAGCGTGGGGCGGTCGGACCAGCAGCCGCAGGCCTCCATCTCCGGGTTCGCGCCACCGATCCACCAACCGCCCTGGCCTCGGCAGTCGGGGCAGTTCCGGCGCGCCGTGGGCGAGAGTTCGATCAGGTGGCGGGAGACGTGCAGCGACCAGGGACCGGCCGTCCGGACGCAGACGGTCGCGGCGGCCACGGCGGCGGTGGCGCCGAGCGCGAGCAGGGCCGCGACCGGCGGTCGCGTGCGGTGGCGGGGACTGGTGGGTGCGGTCATGATGAACTCCGGTTCTCGCTCTTCTACAGGGGCGGGACGTCACACGGCGCGCCCCCGGATGACAGGTGACGGGGGCGCGCCTCGTTCTTTGCGCAGTCAGGGCGGAGGCGCGGCGGCTCGTCGGACATGTGGCCGGGTTTCACGCCGCGAGAGGCTGGTCGTCGGCCGGTGGGAGGTAGCTGCCCGGGTCGGCGGGGGTGCCGTCGTGGCACTCCAGACAGCAGCCCAGGGTCTTCAGCGGCAGGCAGTGGAAGTACCGGCGCTTGCAGCGGGGGCACCGTTGCCGGGCCTCCATGGCCCGGTCCAGAGCCTGCTCTTTGGCCAGGGTCATCGGCAGTTTCGGCTTGGCCCGGTCGATCTGGTACAGCCACGCGCGGCGTTTGCCGCGGCGGCAGACGATGGCGGCGACCGGTTCCTGCCCGCCGGGCCGCAGGCCCATGGCGCGCAGTTGCCGGCGGGTCGCCAGTCCCTTCGGGGCCTGGCGCCAGCGGAATTCCGGCAGTCCCTGCGGCTGGTCACCGGGCCGCATCGCCACCCCCGTGGTCGGGGACCGTCGGGGCCGCGTCCGGGATCCGGGGCCAGGCCACCAGCCGGTAGTGGTCCAGGACCGACAGCAACATTCCCTGCTCGTCCTCGTCGAGCTCCTCGTCGAGGACGGAGGCGCCGTCGACCAGGGCCAGGATGCGCGGCGGGCCGTCCAGGCGTCCGTAGAGGTCCAGCCGCCGGCCCGGGGCGTCGTCGATGTCGGCGTCCGGGCGCAGCTCCCACACCTGGCCGGGGGCGGCCAGCAGCAGCGGGTCGCCGTCGGCGGCGCGCTCGCATGTCAGGCGCAGCGCCACCTTCTCGGGCAGGCCGTCGGCGTGGGCGAGGTGGCGGGCGAGGTCCCGGACGATCTCGGCGGCCCGGTGCGGGCCGACGACCTGGTCCAGGGCGGTGGCGTACGGGTCGAGGGTCATCGGGTGCTCCTGGTCGTCGGTGCGGTCACGGGGCGGGGGTACGGCGGGCTCGCTGGGCGCGGGCTTTCTCCGTGGCGGCGACCTGGGCCACCCAGTCCTCGCCCAGCCGGAGCGTCAGGCGCCGGCGCAGGGCGCCGCGCATCTGCAAAGTGGTGGCCGCCCAGATGTCGGTCCGGGTCAGCTCGGGGTGGGCCAGTGCCCACAGCAGGCACTGGCGGGCGATCGGGCACCGCCCGCACGCCTTCCTGGCCTGCTCCAGATCGCCGGTGGCCCGCGCCGTTGGGTCGGGGTCGTACGGGTCGTGGCGGAACCACTCGGGGTTTCGGCGGCAGGCCAACGGCCGGTCGGTGTCGGGGAATGGGATGCGGGGATCGGCGAGCGTGTCGGCGGCGGTCATGCGGCCCGCACCTCCCCGTTGGCCGCTTCCCCGGTGCCCGGCCGCCCGGCGCGGCGGCCGTTGACGCAGGGCGCGGCCAGGTCTTCGGGCCCGGCCAGGCCGGGGGCACCGGTGTGCTTGACCCGGTACATCGCCGCGTCCGCGGCGCGCAGCAGAGCGTCCAGGTTGCGGGTGCCGACGGCGGTGGGAGAAGCGGCGCCCACCGACGCGGCCGCCTCCACCGTCAGGCGGTCGTGGTGGACCGGTCGGGCGAGCGCGTCGGTCAACTGTTCCAGCCGGGCCAGGTGTTGGTGCGGCACGGAGGGGAGGGCGGCGGTGAACTCGTCCCCGCCCAGCCGGCCGACCACCCCTCGGCTGCCTGCCCAGGCCGTCAACCGGTCCGCGATGGCGGTCAGCACCGCGTCTCCGGCCGCGTGCCCGTGGGTGTCGTTGATCGTCTTGAAGTGGTCGGCGTCGACCAACACCACCAGTGCCTGGCTGCTGTGGCGGTCGATCAGCCGCCGAGCGCGAGCCGTCCAACCGGTGCGGGTGAGCAGGCCGGTGAGCGGGTCGCGGCGGGCGGCGGCCAGGCGGCGATGGAGGGCCACGGTGTGGGTGGCCCATCCCAGGGCCAGGGCGGGAGCGGCGACCGCCGCGGCGGTTAACGCGCCAGAGCGGACCGGGGGAAGCGTCAGGGACATACTGGGTTCTCCGTTCTACGGGACGGGAGCGGGGCGGTCGTGTGGGCCGGCAAGCACACGCACGGCCGCCCCGGTGCGGACATGGACGAGACAAGGGGCGCGGAAAGCGCCCGAGCCTGGTGCCAGGCGGTCAGGCAGCCGTCGTCAGGTCGGACCGACGCGGCTCGATGCACTGCCCGGTGAGGGCCTCGACAGCCATGGCGACCAGATCGCGGGCGGCGGGCGGGGTGACCGCGTTGCCGGCCATCCGGACGCGTTCACGCTTGGTGCCCTGCCACCGGTAGGTGTCGGGGAAGGCCATGGCGGCGGCGTACTCGCCTGGGGTGAGCATCCGGAACCGCAGGTCCTCCACGCCGCGCACTTCCCCGCCGAGCAGTAGGGCGTGACGGTCGACGGTGGTGACGGTGGGAAGGGGCTCGTCGACCGGGCGGACGCTGGTGTTGCCGTAGTAGGGCAGGACCAGGTCGGGCACTGTCAGGCCGCCGGAGTCGGTCGGGCGGGCGTGGGCGGCGAGGCCGTCGCGGATGTGCCGCATGGTCGCCTCCGCCAGCGGCCGGGCCCGATCACCGATGCGGGTGGCGGGCCGAGACCGGTCGATGACATCCGCGGCCGGACGGACGGCGGGGGTCAGTTCGGTGTGGCAGCGGGTGGTGGGGCAGCGCCAGAGGTACTGCTGCCGGTACCGGCCGTAGGGGCGGTCGGGGTTCTTCCACGCCTGGACGGCGCGGACGGTGCGGTCACACCGAGGACAGTGCGCTCGGGGGCGGGTCCATTTGTCGATGTCCGGGGCGCGGTCGCCTTCGCGCCAGAAGACGACGTACAGCCGGTCGCGGGACTGTGGGGCGCCTTCGCCGAGGGCCTGGGCGTGCATCGAGTTCAGGCAGACGACCTTGAAGCGGTAGCCGAGGGCGACCATGGCGGCGATCCACGCGGGCCACAGGATCCACTCGCGGACGTCGACGACGTTCTCCACGAGCACGATCCGGTAGCGGTGGTACTCGGAGAACCGGACGACGTCCCACATCGTGGCGCGGGACCGGTCGGCGGCCGCGTCGGGCAGGACCTCGCCGAACAGATCCAAAGTGGCGTCGACGTGGCGTCGGCGGCCGCGGGCGATGGTGTGGTTGGTGCACGACGGGGAGAACCACGCCATGACGGTGGTCGGGTAGCGGCGCGGATCGACCTGGGAGAGGTCGGCGCAGTCGTGCGCGGCGTCGGGGTGGTTGACGCTGTGGACCTTGATGGCCAGCGGCCAGTGGTTGAGCGCGACGCGCACTCGGACGCCGGCTTCGCGGGCGCCTTCGGAGGATCCGCCGCCGCCGCAGAACGCGTCGGTGAGGTCCACGTCGGGGAAGTCGAGCCCAGAGTGTGGGGGCATGGAGAGCGCACCTTGTCGTCGTGGAAGGGAAGTTGCAGGGCACATCCGGGGTGGCACGTGAGGAGGGCGGGGTGCATCCGCCTTGTCGCGTGTGGGGCCGGGCGGCCTGCCCCGCACCCGCTCCCTCACCGAAGGAGGGCGGGGTTCGGGTGCGAGGCGGGCGGACCGGCGGGTCACAGGCCGCGGGTATCGGCGAGGGCGGCGGCGTCGCCGAGGATGCGCACCGCGTGCGCCTGGCCGCGGACCAGGTGGTCGTTCGCGGACGGGACCGTCTCGACGTCGGGGCCGAACTCCCGGCGGAGCGCCTCCAAGAGCACCGTCAGGGCGTCGTCGAGGTGTTCGCCGCCGGGGTCCTCGGCGCGGAGCGCGCCGTAGAGGCAGCGGGCCCCGTCCTCGGCGACGGTGCCGCCGCGGCACCAGCCACCGGTCTCCAGCCGGTGGGCGGCTCGCTGCAGCAGCGCCGCAACCGGGGTGGGGTACAGGTCGTCGGGCAGCAGGCGGGGAGCGGAAGCGGGAGTGAGGGGGCCGCGCACGACGTCGGTCAGATCGACGGGGTCGGTGGGGATGTGGGCGGTGTTGACTTCGACGGCCAGGGCGGCTGTCTCCAGGCGGAGGGTCAGGGCCGCCTCGACGCTGGCCAGCCGGGCCTCCAGGCCGAGAGCCTGCGGGACGGCACCGGCCTGCGTGGCCGTCGGGGTGCGGGTGGTGGTGCTCATCGGTCGGCCTCCCGAACATGTGCGGGCGCCCTCCCCGCCGGGACGCGGTGGGGAGGGCGCGGAGAAACGGAGCCAGGGGTGGGTGGTTACCGCTCGTCCAACCGGGCGGCGGCCTCGAGTTCGGACAGGAACGCGCGGTGCGGGCGCGGCGCGTCGGGTCCGTGGGTGTGTGTGCCGTCGCGGCGGCCGCCGAGGGCGATGCGGTCGACCAGGTCCTGAAGGCCGAACCGGTCGAGGAGGGAGGCGTCGTCCACGACGATGACGCAGGGCAGGCTGGTGGTGCGGGGTGCGGACACGTGCGTCCCTTTCGGTGGTGGCGGGTAACGTGCAGGGCTCGGCCGCGTGGCGCGGCCGGGCCCTGACGGAGTGTCGGTCGACGGTCTCTAGGCGTTGGTGAGCTTCTTGATGACGTCCAGCGCCTCGCTGGGGGAGGCGACGGTGTCGGGGTGCGGCTCGGTCTTTCCGTCCCGGCCGCGG
>JACYYK010003235.1_pt3 | contig 16539 bp, 15 predicted proteins | sample 8236871 | NCBI WGS metagenome assembly JACYYK01 (sample SAMN14103087, study PRJNA606662) | landfill metagenome | isolation source: landfill solid waste inoculated with endophyte fungus Paravalsa indica | place: India:New Delhi, Okhla landfill site | collected 2017-11-05 | reverse complement strand
GAAGAACCACGCCCGTGAGGCGTCGATCGTGGCGATGGCCGGACGTAAGAACGCCGTCACGGTGGCCACGAACATGGCCGGACGCGGTACGGACATCATGCTCGGCGGCAACGCCGAATTCCTCGCGGTCGCGGAGATGGAACGTCGCGGCCTCGACCCGGCCGAGAACGAGGACCAGTACGAGTCCGAATGGCCCGAGGTGCTCAAGGCCGCCGAGGATAAGGTCAAGGAAGAGGCCGAGGAGGTCGTCGAACTCGGCGGGCTCTATGTGCTCGGCACCGAGCGCCACGAATCGCGCCGCATCGACAACCAGCTGCGCGGACGCTCCGGACGTCAGGGTGACCCCGGAGAATCCCGTTTCTACCTGTCGCTGACCGATGACCTCATGCGACTGTTCGGTTCGGGAGCCGCCGAACGGATCATGGCGACGGCGAACGTGCCCGACGATGTGCCGCTGGAATCGAAGATGGTCTCCCGCGCCATCCTCTCGGCTCAGTCGCAGATCGAACAGCGCAATGCCGAGCAACGCAAGAACGTTCTCAAATACGACGATGTGCTCAACCGTCAGCGCACCGTCATCTACGACGAGCGCCGCCGAGTCCTCGACGGCGCCGACCTCGAAGAGCAGGTTGCGAAGTTCCGCGAAGAGGTCATCGACGCCTACGTCGCCCAGGCGACGATGGGTCCGGTCGAGGACTGGCAGATCGACGAGCTCTTCGAAGCCCTTGGAAAGATCTACTCGCCGTCGATCACCTCCGACGACCTCGCCGAGGAGCTCGGCGGGCTCGGGAACCTCTCGAAGAACCGCCTCAATCGGGAGATCCAGTCCGATCTCGACGTGTTCTACTCCCAGCGCGAAGAGGAACTCGGAGAGGACGCCACCCGCGAACTCGAACGTCGCGTGGTGCTCTCCGTCATCGACAAGCGCTGGCGTGAGCATCTCTATGAGATGGACTACCTCAAGAACGGCATCGGACTGCGCGCCATGGCCCAGAAGGACCCGCTGGTGGAGTACCAGCGTGAGGGCTTCGAGATGTTCAAGACCATGCAGGACGGGATCAAGGAGGACGTCGTCCGCCTGACCAACACGCTGCAGGTCCAGGTGACTTCTTCGGCCGGCACCGGCGATGCCGAACCCGAGGTCGAGGTCGACGCCGAGGAGCTGCGACACAAGACTCCGAAGATGCAGCTGTCGGCTCCGTCGGAGTCCGGTTCCGCCTCGGTTTCCGAATCCGAGGACGACGACGAACCGGCTCCGACCAATCGCGCCGAACGTCGCGCGAAGAAGAAGGCCAATAACTGACGAAGAGCCCTCAGCGGCTCACATCGTCTGCAGCGCAGTCAGCGTCCACCGGGTGGTGAGCAGCTCCAAACGGACTGCCACCGCCCGGATGCGGTTTGCGGCGGCAACGATGACCGTGACTTCGGCGATCTCGGGCGTGACCTGGCAGACGTGCGCCGTTCCCGGCCGCACCGTGCGGCTGCCGGGCACGGTCGCCCGGTGCGGCGCCACCTCGGCGCGCAGCTGACAGCGGTGATCGATCTTCGCCAGCAGCTCCGGCTCGACCCAGCGGGCGATCGTCTCGCTGCGCCTGACACCGGAGAGGACCTCGAGGCAGGCAACCGCCAACGAGGTGGCCGTGGCCGCGATCCGCGCCCGATCGTCCGCAATGTCCTGCCCTCGGTCATGCCGACTGACTCGGCGAGGAGACTGCGCAGTGGGCACCGGCGCAACTGGTCGCCGAGGCGGTGCCGGAGCCTGTGGTCGGGTGAGGGTGAGCGGGGCGGTCATGTCTGGATCTCCAATCTCTGACCAGCGATGATGAGGCTCGGATCGGGTCCGATGGTGTCCTCGTTGGCAGCGTAGACGTCAGCGACGAGATGCGGAATCTCCGCTGGGGTGTCGGCCAGATCGGCTGCGATCGACCACAGGCTCTCGCCATGAGCGACAATATGTGTGGCGGTCCCGGGACCCGCAGGTACATCGGTTTCGTCGCCCGGCTCGTTCGAATTCCCGCTGCGGTCCGGTTCGTCGGCCCGATCCGATCTCCTGGACTCGTCGGCCGGTGGGTCGCCCGAGGGGGACGGAGGCGTGTTGTCCGGCGGCGATTCGGTAGGCCAACCGGGGTCGGGAAGTGGTGCCCGATCCGCGGAGCGCTCATCATCGTCGACAGTCGGCCACCCGGGATCGGTCGGGGCCTGTGTCGACGACGTCAGCTCGGGCCCGGGACCTGTGATCGGCGCCGCTTGAGCGGAGTGGACGACCAAGCCGGCAGAGACGATCGCAAGAACGCTCGACGCGAGTAACCTCGGCATCGCCGTGACTACGACTCCGGCCAGCACCGACCGGAAGCGACCGTAAGGGAGAACTCTCAGCAGCAGCGCCAGCAGCGACACGACTCCGATTCGTGAGAACAGGAGTGCTCCGGTGCCGATGATGACGAGGACGACGACGTCACTGGTCGTCAGCGGTTGGGGCAGCTGCTTCCACGCTGTGAAGAGCGAACCGAGCAGAACCAGCCATGAACCCGCACATGCAATCAAGAGATACATCTAGACATCCTCCATTGGATATTGATCATAATGATGCCGTTAGATGTAGTTTGATGTCAATGGATCGACTCTAACTACATGGCTGTAGTTCCGCGCTTATCGGTTTCAAGTCTTGAAAGTGGACTACAGCTGGGGCAGGCTTAGCGTCTATGGACGATCGCATCGACGCACTCCTGGCGGATATCGAAGCCGCCGACTCTGCGGCGCAGGCGCATGCCAGGAGGGGCGAGTTCGGTGACGAGATCGCCGGGCAGGCGGCCGAAAGGACGCTGCTCGAACGGCTGCGAGGATCATTGGGATCGACAGTGCAGGTGATGCTGTCCGATCGCGACGTTACGGGGACTGCGTGCTTCCTCGGCCGGGACATCGTCGTCCTCGCCGGGGTGGAAGTCTCCGCCATTGCGATCAGCGCCGTCCGTCGACTCAGGCTGACCACGCGAGTGCATCGGTTCGAATCGGGAGGGCTGGAGCGCTTGGGAATGGGATCGGCGCTGCGCCGCTGGTCAGCCGCCCACGAAGAGGTGTCGATCGACACCGTCGACCACTCGGGTGGGATTCGCGGACGATGCTCACTCGTCGCTGCCGACTACGTCGAGATCGCCGGCCGGATCATTCCCTTCGCGGCGATCAGCGCGGTCCACGCCCGGACGAACCCCTTCGAGTGATCCGGGCGTGAAGGCGATCAGAGTGGATACGAGGGGGTCAGTCCTCGATGGATCCGGTCTTGATCTGATACTCGGTGCGCTCGTACATGCGCTGGATATACGCCTCGATCTCGGACTTCTCGACCCGCCACTGGCCGCGCCCGCCGACCTTGATGGCGCGGAGATCGCCGGAACGGACGAGGGCCCGAGCCTGGGCGATCGAGACATTGAGCAGCTCGGCCACATCGGTCAGCGGCAGGAAGCGACTTTCGACGGCCATGAGGTGACTTCTCCCATTCCAAATGTCCATCTGCCACCAGATGTCCATCTGATTGTTGGTGCATTTTGCCAAAAACATTGCTTTGGCATCATTTGATGGTCAATATTATCACTGAGAAACAGTTTCTGTCAGTGAAACTTCTGCAAATCTGGAGATGCAATGGAGCTCTCGAAACGAATCCGCCGTCCCCGCTGGACCGATGCCCGGCTCTTGGTCGGGGCGATGCTCGTCATCCTCGCGGTCGTCGGCACCTATCTGCTCGTCACCTCGGCGAACTCGACCACCCGGGTCTGGGCGAGTGCACGTGCACTCGTCCCCGGTGAAGTGCTCAAGCCGGCCGATCTCACCGTTGCTGAGGTCAACCTCGCCGACCTCGGCAAGAAGTACCTCTCGGCCGATTCCGAGCTGCCGGAGAACACGAGCGTGCGCGCCGTCGTTGCAGCGGGGGAGCTGCTGGCCGCCTCGGCGGTGGCGCCCCTGTCCGAACTCGAAGGACGGGTTGTGGCGATCGACGTCGCCGGTTCGGTGCCGAGTGTCGTCGACTCGGGCACCCTCGTCGACGTCTGGGCACAGCCGGAGCAGAACGGACTCGACGACGACGGAACTCCGCCCGAGCAGATCGTCGATTCGGCCCCGGTCGCCCATATCAATCGGGACGTCGGCAGCTTCGGGGCAGGCGACGGCGCGCGCATCGAAGTGTTCGTCGGCTCCGTGGACCTGCCCGGCGTGCTCGCCGCTCTCGACGGTCGCAGCGTGCTCTCCGTCGTCGGCGCCCCGTCCGTTCCCGCCGACGAAGGCGAGCAGTGATGACTCAGGTCCTGCTGGCCGTCGACTTCGAATACGACCTCATCCTCTTCGAGCTGCTCAGCGAGATCGACGACGTAACGATCGTCGCCCGCCCCGCCGACGAGGTCGAGCTGCTGGCCCACTGCCGCACCGGCGGGGCCGACGTCGTCATCATCGGCCGCTATTTTCCCGGCCTCGACGCCGAGGTGGTCGCCGCGATCACAGCCTCCGGTGCGAAGGTGCTCGGCTTCGGCGACGACGCGCACGCCCTCGAGGCTCTCGGCATCACCGCCGTCGTCGCAACGGACGCCGATGCGACGACGATGGCGTCGGCGATCGACGACATCCGTGCCGCCACCGTGGTCCCGCCGCGCCCGATCGCACCTCCCGGCCCCGTCGGGGGAGCGGGAGTGATCATCACCGTGTGGGGGACCGGATCATCGCCCGGACGCACACTCACCGCGGTCAACCTCGCCGATCAGGCCTCCCGCCAAGGCAGACGCAGCGTCGTCGTCGACGCGGACACCGTCTCCGGGATGGTCGCGTCCACCCTCGGCCTGACAGAGGAGTCCTCGCACCTGGCGAGCCTCTGCCGGTCGCAGACGGACCCGGTGAACCGCCTCGGCCGGCATACTGTGCCGCAAGCGTCGATCCGTGAGAACTTCCACGTCGTCACCGGGCTGACCCGGCCCGAACGGTGGCCGGAGATCCGCGCTTCCGTCCTCGAAGCGGTGCTCAAACGTCTGGCCAAGGTCTACGACGTCGTCATCGTCGACGTCAGCGACCGGATCGATCCCGATGATGACCTCGCCGATCCCTTCTATGACCGGCACTGCGCTACCCGCGCCGCTCTCGAGGCCGCCGATATCGTGCTCGTCCTCGCCGCCGGGGAGCCGATCGGTCTGCAGCGGTTGGTCAAACTCCTCGGCACACCGCGGGCGGAGGCGGTCCGGGAGAAGATGCGGCTGGTGATCACGAAGGTGCGGTCGAGCGCAGTCGGCCACCCGGCTGAGACGCGGATCAGAGAAGTCCTCGACCGATTCGTCCGGATCACTCCGGACTTCCTGCTCAGCGACGATCGCTCCACGGCCGATGCCGCGATGCTCGCCGGCCACACCCTGCATGAGCAGAACCCGAAGTCCGTCCTCGTCGGAGATCTGGCGCGGATGGTCGACGATCTCCTGCCGGGCCGTCGCCGGACCCGCAGATCCGGAGGAGGACGCGAACGCCGCGGCGCCGGTCGTCGCGGACGCACACAGAAAGTGCGGGTGGGCCCGGGGGAGCGGAGCGCAGGACTAGGATGAGGGGCATGGCCATTCGCTGCTACATTCCCACCACCCTGACCGCGCTGCGCTCGATGCTGACCGACGTCCGTGCCGTCGCTCCCGACGCTCAGGGGCGCAGCCTGCGCGGTGAGGAGTTCGAATCCGCTGAGTTCGACGCGATGTGCATCGCCGCCGCCCTGGCCGCGAATGCGGTGTTCGATCCCGCTGAAACCGAACCCGGCACCGATGCGGCTCCCGAGCGCCGTGTCATCGTGGCCTATGACGCCCCCGAGTCCAGCCCGACCGAACCGCTGACCGAGGGCTTCGACCTCATCAGCCTCGGCGAAGTCGACCTGCCCCGGGTGGCGAGCTTCCACCTCGACGAGGACGTCGTCTGGGATGAGGCGGTACGTCTGGCCGAGGAGACGGGTCCCGACGCGGCCGAGGACCACCTCGGCGCTTCCGATCTGCTGTGGTACGACTCGTCGGAGCTTGAGCAGCTGCTCGGCGACACGGACTGAACCGGCCCAAGCACGACACGGACTGAACCGGCCCACGCGCGGTTCGGCCCGAGTCCCCGGTCGTGCGGCTCAGGCGGATTCGAAGCGGCGCAGCCGGTCGCCCAACCGCTTCTCCAGGATCGGAACCACGGCCTGTTCGATCATCGGCCCGAACATCGGGATCGATGAGCTGATCTCGGCATGAGCGGCCAGCTTCGTCACCGTCTCGACTTCGCGCAGCTCGAGGACCGCATCGATCTCGACGGGAACTCCTGCGGCACGGGCGGTCATGCGGATCTCGGCCTCATCTCCGAGGACGTCTCCGGGAATCATGTACACCTCGACCAGCACGGTGTTGTCCGGAAGCCTGGAGGCCAGAGCCGACGGAAGCTCGGCCTTGGGCATCGGCGTCCGCACGGTCATCTCGGTGTCGGGGTCGATGTATTCGGCACTGGCATCGGAGCCGAGCTTCTCCCACACGCCGGGGTCGGCGAGTTTGGCCAGGAATGTCGACAGATCAACCGAATATTCTTGATTGAGAGTCAGAGATCGCATAGCTCCAGTTTGCCAGCGAATGAACGGTACACCACCGTATGCCGCTCGGCGTGCCTTTCTCGATATTTGGGCATAGTGTGGTGAATGACGATTCGACGTCGAATCGCATGACGAATGCTCGTTGATCATAGAGGTGACACAGTGACTCAGGTCTCAATTTCGAACGTTGCAGAAGAATGGAGGAAGCAGAGGGGACAATCTGCTCCCGAGAACTTCCTCGAAGCGTACTATCCGCGATTCGAAACAGGGGCCAACGATCCCGAGGCATACGCGGCCGCGGCGGCCCGCCACTTCGCACTCGGCACCGAATACGACGGTCAGAAGCCGGCGATCGCGATCTACAACCCGGGCGTCGAATCGCCGGAATTCCGGGACAACCACACGGTCATCGCCATCGTGCTCGCCGATATGCCTCACCTCGTGTCCTCAATCGTCAGCGACCTCGCCGCGAACGGCAGAGCCATCCGCCGCGTCCACCACCCGATCATCACGGTCACCGGAACCGGTCCGGGGGAGAAGGTCCTCTCCCCGGCAGAAGCTCCCGCGCTCAGTGCGGACACGGCGAGCATTCCGACGGTCTCCGAAGACCCTGCCAGCAGTGTGGACGGCGCCCCGCAGCAGCAGTCGTGGATCCGCCTCGAGATCGACCGCATCTCGGAGACCGACTTCGACGCACTCGAAGAGCGCCTGCGCGGAGTCCTCGACTATGTGTCTGCGGCAGCCCGGGACGCTCAGGCGATGGCCGCGAAGGCCAAAGACATCGCCGCAGAGCTGAGCGCACACTCACCGCGTCCGGAGCTGGGCTCCGAAGCCGAATCCGCCGCCGCCCTGCTCACCTGGCTCGACGGTCACTTCACCTTCCTCGGCTACCGCGAGTACGACTACATCCACGACGCCGACCACAGCAGCCTCGAACCGATTGAGGACACCTCGATGGGCATCTCGGCCCTGCGCCCCCTCGTGTCGTCGCCGCTGAGCCGGGCCGTCGCCGACAAGGCCCGGGAACCGCATGTGCTGGTGCTGACGAAGGCGAACTCCCGTTCCCGTGTCATCCGCTCGTCCTTCATGGACTACATCGGCGTGAAGACCTTCGATGCCGACGGCGAGATCGTCGGCGAGCGCCGCTTCGTGGGCGTGTTCAAACCCGAGTTCTACAACGACAGCGTCCTCAATATCCCGGTCATCGATCGGAAGGTCGCGAAGATCCTCTCGGCCAGCGGATTCCCCGCCGGATCCCATTCGGCCAACGAACTCCTCGGAGTTTTGGAGAACTACCCCCGCGAGGACCTGCTGCATGAGGGCACCGAGGAGATCTATGACGTCGTCATGGAGATCGTCGATATGCAGGAACGCCGGGAATCCCGCGTGTTCGTCCGCACCGATCCGTACCAGCGCTTCGTCTCCGTCATCCTCTACCTCCCACGCGATCTGTACAACACTGATGCCCGAGTGCGAGTGCAGGAAGTGCTGCGTCAGTTCTACAACGCCGACAGCGTCGACTTCGATGTGCTGCTGAGCGAATCGGCGCTGGCCCGAATCCACTTCGTGGCCCGTGTCGCCCGTGACTGCGAACTGCCGCAGATCGGCGCCGATGAGGTCGAGGCCCGCATCGTCGGAGCCGTCCGCTCCTGGTCCGAAGATGTCCACGCGTTCCTCGTTCCCGCCGAAGCCGGTGACACCGGAGCCTCACAAGCACGGGCCGATCTGTGGTCGAAGGCGTTCCCGCCCAGCTACGGTGAGTATCACACCCCCGCCGAGGCGGTCGCCGACGTCGGTCGGTTCGAAGCTCTCGAAGCCGGCCATGGTCCGGCAGTCCGGCTCTACCGTCCCGACCAGAGCACCGACGCCTCCGTCCGGCTCGTCCTCTACCGTCGTGACCGGGTCAGCCTGTCCGAGGTCCTGCCCTACCTCACGGCATTCGGTGCCGACGTCGTCGACGAACGGCCCCACGAGCTCGACCTCGCCGACGGAACGCATCGATACATCTACGACTTCGGACTCAGCTTCTCCGAAGAGCTGGCCGATGACGACTACGACCGCATCGCCGAGGCCTTCATGGCCGGCTGGGACGGCAAGAAGGAAGCGGGAGTCTTCGACCGCCTCGTCGTCGCCGGACTCTCCTGGCAGCATGTGACGATCATCCGCGCACTGGGCAAATACCTGCGCCAGGCGGGCTTCACCTATTCCGATGCCTATGTCGGTGAGGTCTACAGCGAGAACCCGAACATCTCGAAGCTGCTCGTCGACTACTTCACTGCCAAGTTCGACCCGGACGCCGACGATGTCGGACGCGAAGAGGCGATGGCCGAGATCGACGAGTCGATCGAATCCGCACTCAGCGAGGTGGCCAGCCTCGACGCCGACCGCGTCCTGCGGTCCTCGCTCGAACTGCTGCGTGCGACCCTGCGCACGAACTACTACATCGACGAATCCGGTGCCCTGCCCACGGCACTGGTGCTCAAGATCCGGCCCGACGAGCTCAGCTTCGTACCGAAGCCGAAGCCGGCACTCGAGATGTGGGTGTACTCCCCGCAGGTCGAGGGCGTCCACCTGCGCTTCGGCACCGTCGCTCGCGGCGGACTGCGCTGGTCGGACCGTCGCGATGACTTCCGCACCGAGGTCCTCGGCCTCGTCAAAGCGCAGATGGTCAAGAACGCCCTCATCGTGCCCACCGGCGCCAAGGGCGGATTCTTCCCCAAGCAGCTGCCGCCGATGAGCGATCGGGACGCCTGGATGGCCGCCGGTCAGGCCGCCTATGAGGTGTTCATCGAAAGCATGCTCGAGGTCGCCGACAACCTCACCTACGGTGCCGATGACTCCAGCGTCGTCGTCCACCCCGACCGCGTCGTCCGGCACGACGGCGATGACTACTACCTCGTCGTCGCCGCTGACAAGGGCACGGCACGGTTCTCCGATGTCGCCAATGCGATCGCCGAACGCCGAGGATTCTGGCTCGGCGATGCGTTCGCCTCGGGCGGATCGGTCGGCTACGACCACAAGGCGATGGCCATCACCTCCCGGGGTGCGTGGAAGTCCGTTGAACGCCACTTCCGCGAACTCGGGCTCAACACCGCAACCGAGGACTTCACGGTCGTGGGCATCGGCGATATGAGCGGCGATGTCTTCGGCAACGGCATGCTGCGCAGTCAGCACATCCGCCTGGTCGCGGCCTTCGACCACCGGGACATCTTCCTCGATCCGAACCCCGACGCCGCCCGCAGCTTCGTCGAACGTCAGCGGCTCTTCGACCTGCCGCGCTCGAGCTGGCAGGACTACGACCGGGAGCTCATCTCCGCCGGCGGCGGGGTCTTCCCCCGGTCGGCGAAGTCGATCGACCTCAGTGCAGAAGCCGCCTCGGTGCTCGGAGTCGAACCCGGAAAGCGCAGCCCCGCTGACCTCATGTCCGAAATCCTCAAGGCACCCGTCGACCTCGTCTACAACGGCGGAATCGGCACCTATATCAAGTCCTCTGCCGAGAGCCACGCCGATGTCGGCGACAAGGCCAACGATGCCATCCGCATCGACGGCGCAGATGTGCGGGCGCGTGTGATCGGAGAGGGCGGCAACCTCGGTGTGACTCAGCTCGGACGTGTCGAGGCCGCGCTGGGCGGCGTCGAGGTCAACACCGATGCCGTCGACAACTCGGCCGGCGTCGACAGCTCCGACCATGAGGTCAACATCAAGCTGCTCCTGCGCACGCTTCTGCACAAGGGAGCCTTCGCCGCCGAAGAGCGGGAGCAGGTGCTGCACTCATTCACCGACCAGGTCGCTGACCGAGTGCTGGCGAACAACTACTCCCAGAACGTCGTCCTCGGCGAGGCTCGGGCGCAGACCGAATCGATGTCGGGCACCTACGGTCGGATGCTCAACTACCTGGAGAAGCACGCCGACCTCGATCGTGCGGTCGAATTCCTGCCCAATGCCGACGAACTGGCCACACGCGAGTTCAGCTACTATGTCTCACCCGAGTTGGCCGTGCTTCTGGCCTATGTGAAGATGCACGCCGCCGATGAGGTCCTCGCCAGCACCGTGCCGGACGAGACCTGGATGCGGCGCGAACTCGTGTCCTACTTCCCGGAGGCCCTGCAGGAGAAGTACGGCGAGCTCATCCCCGAACACCCCCTCCACCGGGAGATCGCGACGGCGAAGCTCGTCAACCGACTCGTCGACCGCGGTGGACTCACCTATATCTACCGGATGTTGGAAGAGACTCCGGCTTCGGTGCCGCAGATCGCACGCGTGTTCGTCGTGGTCTCGGAGATCTTCGGACTCGATGACTTCTTCGAAGCGGTGTGCGCACTCGACAACCAGGTGCCGACCGAGGTGCAGGTGAAGCTCCAGCACGATTATGTGCGTGTCCTCGACCGCTCCTCGCGTTGGCTCGTGCAGCAGGCACCGGACAGCCTCGACGTCGATTCCGGCATCGAGATGTACGGCAAGGTCGTCGAGGCTCTGCGGTCCCGGGTTCCCGACCTCGTCGACGGCTACGATGCCGAGACCATGCAGGCGAAGGCTCAGAGTTACATCGACGAAGGCGTGCCGAGCGAACTCGCTTGGCGGTCGGCCGCCCTGCTCGACGAGTTCGTGCTGCTGGACATCACCCAGCTGGCCGCCCGGGCGAACGAATCCGCGGAGGATGTCGCCGAGGTCTACTACGCCGTGAACGAACGCTTCTCCGGTTCGCAGATCCTCACCCTCATCGGTGACCTCGATCGCAGCGACCGGTGGTCGGCTCTGGCTCGCGGATCCATGCGTGACGATTACTACGCCGCGATCCTGTCGGTGACCGGGACGGTCCTCGGCGCCACGGATTCGCCGATCTCCGGAACCCCGGACGAACGGGCGAAGCAGCGGCTGGCCGAATGGTTGGAGCGCAACGACACGATCGTGGGCCGGGTGCTGGAGACGACGGAGACGATCCTCGGACTCGACTCGGTGACCCAGGCACCGCTGTCGGTGCTGCTGCGTTCCCTGCGGTCGCTGGTCCGCTCCTCGGCGTGGGAGAGCGAACACAACGGCTGAGCCGTTGCCGGTCGGACACCACCGCCTCGGTGCGTGCCTCTGTGCACGATTTAAGTGGTAGCGTCTGAACATCGACATCTCAGCAGACCCGCGGGCACCGCGGGTCTGCTGATCTCACCTGGGAGGAACGTATCGTGCTCAACGAACTGCTGGCGGCCGAGGGCCTCACGGATGAGTCAGACGTCGAACACATCCATCTGCTCGTCGGGGACTGGCAGCTGCTGGCCGACCTCTCCTTCGCTGACCTCGTGCTGTGGGTGCCGTCGCTCAGCGGTGCGTATACGGTGCTGGCGCATGCCCGATCGACGACCGGGGCGACGCTGTTCAATCGGGACTTGATCGGAGCGCGGGCGACCGGCTTGGAGAAGGAGCTGCTCGACCAGGCCAGCAGCACCCGCAGCTATGTCACCCACGTCGCCGCAGCCCGAGAGATGGGAATCAGCGCCGGATCCGCCGACGTCGACATCCTCGCCGAGGCGGTGCCGATCATCCGGCATGGTGAGGTCATTGCCCTCGTGGTCCGATATTCGGAAGAGGTTCGTCGCAGGGGTTCGTCCCGGTTGGAGAAGCACTACCGGGAATCGGCGATGGCACTGATGCGGATGATCGTGCAGGGCACGTTCCCCGACCGTGATGCCCCGTCGGGGGCCCGGCACGGTGAACCGCGGGTCGGTGACGGCATCTTCATCCTCGACCGTGACTCGCATGTGCAGTACGCCTCTCCCAACGCCGTGTCGCTGATGCATCGCCTCGGCTTCGGAGGAGAGATCGAAGGCAGCTACCTCTCCGAGGTGGTCTCGAGTCTCAGCGCGGACCTGCGTCAGGTCGACGAGACCCTCCCGCTGGTGCTCACGGGACGCGCCCCGTGGCGGACCGAACTCGAAGTCGGACGCACGAGTGTGTCCCTGCGCGCGATTCCGCTGACGGATGAGGGGGAGCGGATCGGTGCGATCGTCCTCGCCCGTGACGTCTCCGAGATCCGCCGCCGCAAACGGGAGCTGCTCTCCCGCGACGCGATGATCAAAGAGATGCATCACCGGGTGAAGAACAATCTGCAGACCGTGTCCGCACTGCTGCGGCTGCAGACCCGCCGCATCGACAACCCCGAGGCCAAGAGCGCGCTGACTGAGGCGATGCGCCGCGTCTCGATCATCGCAGTGGTCCATGACGTGCTCAGCCAAGGCGTCGAATCCGAGGTGGACTTCGACGAAGTCGTCGACAAGGGACTGCGCCTGACACCCGAGCTGACCAGCCCTCTGGTGCACATCGAACTCAAACGGTGCGGAAGCTTCGGGACCATCTCCTCAGCCGATGCCACCTCGTTGGCCCTGGCCATCACGGAGCTGATCACGAACGCGATCGAACACGGATTCCCCACCGAGAATCTCGAGAATCTGGAACCGGGGGAGACGCTCAACGGGCACGTGTGGGTGACTCCCGAGCGCAACGGCGACCGACTGAGCGTGACGATCGCCGATGACGGCATCGGGCTGGGGGAGACGCAGAATCCGGGCAATGGTCTGGGCACGCAGATCGTGCGCACCTTGGTCTCCGCCGACCTGGCCGGTTCGATCCAATGGCAGGCGCGAGACGGCGGCGGAACCATAGCCGTCCTCGATGTGCCGCTGCGCCCGGACTCCTACGACTGAGCGGCGCCCGTTCGCGCACACGACTGAGTCCCTTGTTCTGACGACGATCATTCGCCGTCGGGACAAGGGACTCAGACTTCAGAGCGGGTGTCGCTCGGTGATTCAGATATCTGTTCGGCAGTTCAGGGGACTGCCACCCCGATCACCGGCTGCTCGGCCGGCATCACCGGCGACTCAGCCGGCGCGGCGGGCACGAGCGGCACGACGTTTGAGAGCGCGACGCTCATCCTCGCTCAGACCTCCCCAGACTCCGGCATCCTGACCGGACTCGAGGGCCCACTGAAGGCAGGTCTCTGCGACTTCACAACGGCGACAGACAGTCTTTGCTTCCTCAATCTGGAGCAGCGCGGGTCCGGTGTTGCCGATCGGGAAGAAGAGCTCCGGATCCTCATTGAGGCATGCTGCACGGTGTCGCCAATCCATGGTGACCTTTCGACGAATTCAGTGAACGCGGTTGATCACGCCCGAATTCCGGGCGTGCAACTCTCACAGTCAAGGTTCACATAACGCAATTGGGCGCACAAGGGTCCGGCAGTGTGAAATTTCTGACAAGAATTTTCCCCATTGTCCTGCTATGAGGGCGATCGCGCAAATCGGTCCGCGATTCGTCTTTTCGGGCCTGCCGGAGCGTCTCCGCCTAGACTGGCAGACACATGCAGACAGCAGATGAATGCTCACAGACATCTCGTGAACCAATGGAGGACTCATGACCAACGATCTCGCCAGCCCCCGCATCGTCTCCGTCGGCGGCCACACACCGCAGGTCGATCCGGACGCCTTCGTCGCAGCCGGTGCCACCCTCGTCGGCGATGTGCACGTGAAGCGGGGCGCCAGCGTCTTCTACGGCTGTGTTCTGCGCGCCGAAGCCGCCCCGATCACGATCGGTGAGGACTCGAACGTGCAGGACAACACCGTCATGCACACCGACGCCGGCAAACCCGTCGTCATCGGCGACCGGGTCTCCATCGGCCACCAAGCCCTCGTCCACGGCGCCGTCGTCGACGACGATGTGCTCATCGGAATGCACTCCACGGTGCTCAACGATGCCCATATCGGCAGCGAATCCCTCATCGCCGCGGGCGCCGTCGTCCTCGAAGGCACGCAGATCCCCGCCCGCTCGCTCGTCGCCGGTGTTCCCGCGAAGGTGCGCCGTGAGATGACCGACGAAGGAGTGGAGAAGGTCCGTCAGAACGCACAGTCCTATGTGCACCTGTCGACCCTGCACAAGGACACCGCCGAGGTGGTCGATCCGAGCTGATCGGAGCGACGCCTGAGCGACGCAGGACCGACGCGGGACCGATGCGGATTCGATCCGCAGGGGGCCGTTCGCAAGCATCGTGGCGATTTGAGACAATCTGAGTGTGAACACTGAATTTGATTCCACTGCAGATCGCGTCGTCATCATCGGCGGCGGCCCCGGCGGCTACGAAGCCGCGCTCGTCGCGGCTCAGCTCGGTGCCGATGTCATGCTCATCGAGCAGAATCGGTGTGGTGGCTCCGCCGTGCTCACCGATGTCGTGCCGTCGAAGTCGCTCATCGCCACCGCGGAGATGATGGATGAGATCGAGCGCTCCGGCGGGCTCGGAATCCGGATCGAGAACGCCGAGGACACCGAGGCCGATACGCGCCGAGTCACCGCCGACCTCGAAGCGGTCAACAAGCGCATCCTGTCGCTCGCCGACGCTCAGGCCAACGACATCTACGAAGGCCTCATCCGCGCCGGCGTCAAAGCCATTCAGGGCAAGGCGACTCTGGCTGGTCGCGACCAGGTCCATGTCGTCGAAGCCGGCGGCACCGAATACACTCTCGAGGCCTCGACGATCCTGCTCTCGGTGGGTGCCCATCCGCGTGAGCTGCCCACCGCGCAGCCCGACGGCGAGCGCATCCTCACCTGGACCCAGCTCTATGACCTCGACGAGCTGCCCGAGCACCTCATCGTCGTCGGCTCCGGTGTCACCGGTGCCGAGTTCGCTTCGGCCTACCGCGCCCTGGGCACCGAGGTGACCCTCGTGTCTTCGCGTGAGAAGGTCCTGCCCGGTCAGGACGAGGACGCAGCCGATGTGCTCGAATTCGTCTTCCGCAACAAGGGCATGAACGTCCTCTCCCGTTCCCGCGCCGCCTCGGTGACTCGCACCGACGACGGAGTCGAAGTGGTGCTCGCCGACGGACGCCGAGTGGAGGGATCCCACTGCCTCATGGCCGTCGGTTCGATCCCGAACACCGAAGGCCTCGGCTTGGAGAAGGCCGGTGTGCGGGTCAGCGAATCCGGACACATCGCCGTCGATGGGGTCTCGCGGACCTCACGGGCCGGAATCTATGCGGCCGGTGACTGCACCGGCGTGCTGCCGCTGGCCTCCGTGGCTGCGATGCAGGGCCGGATCGCCATGAACCACGCACTCGGCGACGCCGTGCAGCCGCTGAAGCTGCGCAATGTCGCATCGAACGTGTTCACCGCACCTGAGATCGCCACCGTCGGCTTCACCCAGCAGAACTACCGCGAGAACCCGACGGACATCGACACCGTGATGCTGCCGCTGGACACGAACCCGCGCGCCAAGATGCTCGGCATCAAGGACGGCTTCGTCAAGATCTTCGCCCGACGCGGATCCGGCTCGATCCTCGGCGGTGTCGTCGTCGGCCCCCGAGCCAGCGAGCTCATCCTGCCGATCACCATGGCCGTGGAGAACCGACTCACCGTCGATCAGCTCTCCGCCTCCTTCGTCGTCTACCCCTCGGTGAGCGGTTCGCTCACCGAGGCGGCACGGAAGCTCCACCGCCACCTCTGATCTCTCGATTCCGCGACCGCGGGAAAGTTTTTCTCCTCAGCTGTCGATCCGATCGCTCCTCGACCGTCATCATGGTGTCAGGCCGCCCGGCATGACATGAGGAACGACGAAGGAGATCGACATGAAGTACGCACTTCTGCTCATGGGACGAACACAGGATCCGGAATGCGGTGAGGACGGCGGCGCGGATCCAGCCGAATTCATGGCATTCGACAAGGAGATCAGCGAGGCGGGAGTCGTCGTCGGCGGCTTCGCCCTCGAAGGCCCCGAACTCGGAGTCCGGGTCAGCGGAACCGGCGGCGAAGCGCTGGTGACCTCGGGACCGTTCGCCGAATCGAATGAGTTCGTCGGAGGCAGCTACGTCATCGAGGTCGCCGACATCGACGAGGCGATCGCCTGGGCGAAGAAGAGCCCCGCGGCGAAGGCCGGACACATCGAGATCCGTCCGGTGGCCGACTACTGATGGAACCCGATCCCGATGCGGCCGCCCGGATCCTCA
>JACYYK010000013.1_pt2 | contig 16579 bp, 18 predicted proteins | sample 8236871 | NCBI WGS metagenome assembly JACYYK01 (sample SAMN14103087, study PRJNA606662) | landfill metagenome | isolation source: landfill solid waste inoculated with endophyte fungus Paravalsa indica | place: India:New Delhi, Okhla landfill site | collected 2017-11-05 | reverse complement strand
GTTCGGGTGGTGCGCCGCTCTCCGGCGCCGGAAGCACCACCTAGTCGATGTCCCCCGCATCCGAGCAGCAGCTCGCGCCCGGTCTTGCCAGTGGCGCCGTCGCCCCCGACCCGGATTCGGTGCCGGACCTCGGCACCGGCGCTGCCCCGGCACCCGAGGGGAACTCCTCGTCGTTGAACGCCGTCGGGGGCGGCATCGCGGCCCTCGGCGCCGGAGGCGTGGCCGGGGCGCTGGCGGGGCAGGAGCGGTCGGGCCGGGGAGTGGGCCGCAGCGCGCCCGGCGCCCAGATCTCGCCGCGTCCGCTGGCGGTGGGCGATCTGCCCGAGGAGGAGGCGAAGGTCCAGCGCAGCTCGGAGCGCCTCAACCCCGGCGCCACGCCGCGCAAGGAGGCCTTCCTGGAGAAGGCCGTGCCCGGCGAGGAGGAGGACGGTGAGCAGGTCCGCCGGTTCGCCGTGGAGGACGAGGACCTCTTCACCGACCAGCGCATGGTCGCGCCCGACGTGATCGGCGACGACGGCTCGGACGGCCGCTTGTGACCACCGTGGCGGGCAACAGCGTGGTTCTCTCGACGCTGGAGTTCGACGTGCTGTGGGAAGAGCTCGACCTGCCCCGTCGGCACGTCGCGTTGGAGGTGCCGAGCCCGGGCACCACCTGGAGCGAGCGCGCGCGGTATGTCGACGAGGCGTGGGAGACGTTGGCCGACCGCGGACTCGCGCGGGGGCGCACGGTGATCCCCGAGGTGGGCGACCTGCTGTACCTGCTGGCGAGGCCGCGCACGAGTGTCGACCTGTGGGTGTGGACCGACCGGCGGATCACGGGGCTCGCGGCGAGCTCGGGCAGGGACGCCGTGCTCGGGGTCGTCGACGCGGGCGAGGTGTGGCTCATCCCGTCGCGTGACGCGGCGCTGGCAGCGGCGGCGGTGTCGGTGGCGGGCGAGCTGCCTCCCGGTGTCGGGCGTTCGATCAGCGTGCCGCACGAGGTGCTCGTCGAGGCCGACGCCGAGGCCCGGGGCGACGCGAAGGCACTGGTGCCGGCGCTGGAGGACCGCGGTGTCGAGCTGTGGCAGGCGCAGGAGCTCGCGGGAATGTTGCTCGGCATGGTGACGCGCGGTCAGTTCGGTGCGCAGCGACTCGACCGCGACGGCCGCATGCGACGCGCCGGACGGGTCGTCGCTTTTCACGACACCGACGCGGGCCGGTACCTGTTCCAGGTGGCCCCTGGCGGCGACCGCCGGGATTGGGCGACCGTGACGCCGGCGGACAACGCGCTGCTCGCGGAACGAGTGTGGGAGCTGCTCGACGAGGTCTGAGCACCGTCGGTGGCGGGCCGCTGCGGAGTGGGAACCGCCGCCGCCGTCGCCACGTCGTAGAAGCGCGTGGCTGACCGCTGCATCGGGCGGGTCAGGTGTGTCACGGGAGGACAGAGACGTGCCGGTGTACGACGCCGAATCGATGACCATCACGGCACAGCGGGTCGAGCAGATCGCGGAGGACTTCCGCTCCTCGATGGACAAGCTCAAGGGCATCCAGGGCGACAGCCCGTTCGGCGACGTGGAGGACCCGGACGACCCCGACAGGGTCGCGGGCACCGTCGGTGCGTTCACCGACGGCATGCGGTCGGAGTTCTCCGCGGCCGCCAGCCGCGTGAACGCCGCGGGCATGGCTCTGCGGAACGCGCTCGGCGCCATGACGGAAGCCGATGCCGTCGCCGCCGACAACCTGACGGCGAGGGATCTCTGATGACCGGCGCGGGCATTCCGGCGGAGTGGGCCGAGGTCGAGAAGAAGGCGGCGCGGGTCGACAAGGTCGATCCGGCCGCGATCGACGAGGTGGCCCGGCAGTTCGACGAGGCGTCGCGCAACGCCGGCGACCACACCACCGACCTCACCAACGCGGCGGAACCGCTGCGCGACGGCGGGGTGTGGTCGGGCCCGGCGGCCGACGCCTTCTTCGACTACGTGAACACCATCGCCGAGGCGGGCAACCGGGTCCGCGACAAGCTCGACGAGGTCGCCGCGGAGCTCACGGCGCTGCAGGAGACGTTGGCGGCCGTCAAGCGCCGGATCGAGACGGTCAAGGACGACGCCGCGCAGGTGATCACCGACCGCAACGAGCAGGCCCAACGCCAGGCCGACGCGGCACTCGCCGCGATGCGCGAGTACGAGAACGGCGACCGCGAGGCGCCGCCGTCGCCGACGGCCGAGGAGATCATCGCCAAGGCGGGCGAGGAGAACAGTCGGACGGCGCGGGACGCGGCCAAGCAGATCGACGATCTGCTGCGGCAGTCGAACGAGGCCATCAAGCGGGCACAGGAGCTCATGAAGACAGAGGTCGGCGACGGATTTTCGAGCGTTCCCGAACCGGGTTCCGCGCAGTCGCAGCAGAACGCGACGGGGGGCATCACCGGAGGGGGCGGTTCGGGCGGAGGCTCGGGTACCGGTGGTTCCGGTGGCGGCGGAGCCGGCGGCGGTGGGCTCGCCGGGTACGGCCCGAGCGGGCCACCGCCCTCCAGTGGTCCGCCGCCGGGCAACGTCGAGCAGTGGATCCGTGAGGCGATCAAGATCCTGCAGGCCAACGGCATCCCGGTCACCGAGGACAACATCGACGAAATCTGGACGATCATCGAGAAGGAGTCGGGCGGCAACCCGCACGCTCTGAACGACTGGGACTCCAACGCGGCGAAGGGCACCCCGTCGAAGGGGCTCATGCAGTGCATCGACCCGACCTTCAACGCGTACAAGCTGCCCGGCCACGACGACATCTGGAACCCGGTCGACAACATCATCGCGGGCGTGCGCTACACGTTCGACCGCTACGGCGGTTTCGAGGGGCACCCCGGGTTGAAGTCGATGGCCCAGGGCGGTGGATACCAGGGGTACTGACCGCGACCCGAGCACAGTGAGCACANNGAGCACAGCGGGCGGCGGCCGGTGCGATCGGCTGCGGCTTAAGGTGGCGGCATGGTCGAATCCGCACTCACGCCCGGGCCGTCCCGTCGGAGTGACGTGGCGCCGTTCCACGTCATGGAGGTGTTGTCGGCCGCGAAGGAGCGGCAGCGCACGCACGGCGACGTGATCGCCCTGTGCGCGGGACAGCCGACGTCCGGGGCGCCTCGCCCGGTGTTGGAGGCGGCGCAGCGGGCGCTGTGGGAGGGCGACCTCGGGTACACGGGTCAGCTCGGGATCCCGGAGCTGCGCGAAGCGATCGCCGGGCACTACGAGCGCTGGTACGACCTGGGGGTGTCGCCGGACGACGTCATCGTCACGACGGGGTCGTCCGGGGGTTTTTTGCTGTCGTTCCTCGCGGCGTTCGACGCGGGCGCCCGGGTCGCGATGGCCCGGCCCGGCTATCCCGCCTACCGCAACCTGCTGTCGTCGCTGGGGTGCGAGGTCGTCGAGTTCGACACCGACGAGAGCACCCGCTTCCAGCCGAGCACCGAGTTGCTCGACGGGCTGGGCGATCTGCAGGGCGTGATCGTGGCGAGTCCCAGCAACCCGACGGGCACGGTCTTGCCCGCCGATGAGCTGGCGGCGATCGCGCGCTGGTGCGACGAGCGGGGTGTGCAGCTGATCAGCGACGAGATCTACCACGGCATCAGCTACGAGGCCGAGGTCGGTTGTGCCTGGCAGACGTCGCGCGAGTCGGTGGTGCTGGGGTCGTTCTCGAAGTACTTCGGGATGACGGGCTGGCGGCTGGGCTGGGCGCTCGTGCCGCAGCGGCTGCACCGCGCGGTGGACGTGCTGATGGGCAACTACAACATCTGCGCTCCCGCGCTGGCGCAGCATGCGGCGGTGTCCGCGTTCACCGAGGAGTCGTACGCGGAACTCGACGCGGGCGTCAAGCAGTACCGGACCAACCGCGACCTGCTGCTGGAGGGTCTCGCCGAGATCGGGTTCGGCAAGGTCGCTCCCGTGGACGGGGCGTTCTACGCCTACGTCGACGTCTCGGAGCACACCGACGACAGCCTGGCCTGGTGCAGGCGGCTGTTGGACGAGACGGGTGTGGCGATCACACCGGGTGTGGACTTCGACCCGGTGAACGGTGGGCGGTTCGTCCGGTTGTCGTTCGCGAGCGCGGAGTCGGAGGTGACCGAGGCGGTGCGGCGCCTCGGCGCGTGGTTGGCGCGGTAGGGCACATCCCGGAGATGTCCCTGATTGTCGGCTCGGCTTGCGGCGCTGGACCGCCTGATCGTGTCAGGCTGGTAGGCACAACGACAGCACGGGCAGCGGAGGAATCATGTTCTGGAAGATCGTCGGCGGTTTGCTCCTCGCCTGGGTGGCCTTCATGGTGATCGGCGCTGCCGTCGGATTCCTCGTCAAGGCGGTGTTCTGGATCGCCGTGATCGGTGGCGGGGTCTTCCTCGGTGCGGCCGCCTACGGGGCGATCAAGAGCGACAAGCGCAAGCAGCTGAAGCCCTGACGCCGCTCAGCTCGCGAACAGCACGCGCCGAGCGTGGTCGGCTCCCTGCCAGAGGTGCGCGTGAAGGCCGGCGTCCTGTGCGGCGGTCACGTTGACCGCGCGGTCGTCGAAGAACACGCAGTCGCCCGGTTCGGCGCCGAGGCGGTCGGTGAGCAGACGGAAGATCTTCGGGTCCGGCTTCGCGCAGCCCACGTCGGCGGAGAAGACCCGCACCCGGAAGTGCTGGGCCCACGGTTGCCGCTCCGCGAAGCGCGCGAACGAGATCGGGGCGTTGGACAGCAGGGCGAGGCGGGCGCCGTCGCGCGCGAGGTCGTCGAGCAGCTGGGCCGAGGCCGGGTCGAGGTGCGACCAGCCTTCGACGTCGCCTCGCGTGAGGTCGTCGACGGCGGTGGCGTCGAGCGTCGCGCCCGCCGAGGCCGCGACCGCACTCCAGTACTCCTCGTCGGTGCAGCCGCGGTCGTAGGCGTCGCGGTGCGCCCAGTAGGCGGATTCGAACCGTTCCGGCGAGGAGTCGAGACGGGCGGCGAGGCCGGGCAGTGCCTCGGTGCGGGTGCAGAGCACTTCGCCGTAGTCGAAGACGACCCAGGTCATGCGTTCATCCCCTTGTCGATCCGGTCGAGGGCGGTGGTCACGTCGTCGGCGCTGACGTCGCGGTGGAGCACGAACCGCACCTTGCCTGCCATGGGCAGCGCGAGGATGCCGAGCGAGCGGAGTGCGTCGAGGGTGGCGGCCACGTCCGCGACCCCGGCGAGCACGATGTTCGTCTGGGGTTCGGCGACGTCCCAGCCGCGCTCGCGCAGGCCGGTGGCCAGTGCGGACGCCTTCGCGTGGTCGAGGGCGAGCTCGTCGACGCGGTCGAGCGCGACGAGGCACGCCGCGGCGAGCACGCCTCCCTGGCGGACGCCGCCGCCGAGCATCTGCCGCATGCGCCGGGCCTGCTCGACGAACTCGACGCTGCCCGCGACCACCGAGCCCACGGGCGCTCCGAGTCCCTTGCTGAAGCATGCCGAGACGCTGTCCACACCGGCGGTCAAGGTGGCGGGAGCGACGCCGAGCGCGACGGAGGCGTTCCAGAGGCGGGCACCGTCGAGGTGCACGCGCAGACCCGCGTCGTGGGCGGCGGCGACCAGGGCCTCGTGTTCGTCGGGTGGCGTGACGGCACCGCCCGCGGCGTTGTGGGTGTTCTCCAACGACAGCAGCGTGGTGCGCAGCGTGTAGTACGGCCCGGCGCCGCCCGCCGCCGCCCGCACGGTCGCGGGTGTGGGGCGTCCGGGGCCCGCGTCGTGGTCGAGCGGGTCGGGCATGCCGCCGGCCAGCCACGCGGCCGAGCCCAGCTCATTGAGGAGCACGTGCGCGCCGCGGGGAGCGAGGAAGCGGTCGCCCCGGCGCAGGTGCGTCGACAGCGCGACGAGGTTGGCCATCGTGCCGCTCGGGGTCCACAGGGCGGCGGGCATGCCGAGGACGTCGGCCGCCCGTTCCTCCAGCTCGCGGATGGTGGGGTCGGTGTCGATGACGTTGTCGCCGACCTCGGCCCGCGCCATGACCGATCGCATGTGCTCGTCCGGCCGGGTGAGCGTGTCCGAGCGGAAGTCGAGGGGCGGGAGCGGGGCGGAGGTGGTTTCGACCGTCACGCGCCGATGACATCACACACCGGCGGGTGCTCGCGCCGGACCCCGCGGATGGGTGACACTGCTCGTCGCGTGCAACCGTGGAGCGGCGTTCTTCCGTCTCCACCGTCGACAACAAGAACGACCGGAGACGTCTGCGTGGCCCACCATGACGACGACGAGTTCGCGGAGTACTTCGCGGCCAAGCGAGATTCGGTACGCCGGACGGCGTACCTGCTGTGCGGGGACTGGCACCGTGCCGACGACCTCGCACAGACGGCCTTCGTGTCACTGCACCGCCGATGGCGCAAGATCCGCGACCGCGCGGCCGTGGACGCCTACCTGCGCAAGACGTTGGTGCGGGCGGCGATCGACGAGTCGCGGCGGCCGTGGCGGCGGGAGCAGCACACCGACGACCTGCCCGAACCTCGCGGGGTGTCCGACCCGTACGGCACCGATGCGCTGGCCGACCGGGTGAGCGTGCGGGCCGACCTGCTCGCCGGGCTCGCGAAGGTCCCGGCGAAGCAGCGCGCGGTGCTGGTCCTGCGCTACTTCGAGGGCCTCGACGTGAGCAGCACGGCACGGGCGTTGAGGTGCAGCGAGGGCAACGTCAAGAGCCAGACGGCTCGGGGCCTGGCGAACCTGCGGACGGCGTTGGGCGAGGAGGTGGACGCGCATGGGTGAGCTCGACGAGCGTCGGCTCGAACGGCTGCTGCACGACGCGGCGGGGGAGGTGCCCGCACCGTCGTTCACGGTGGACGACGTGACGTCCGCGTCGCGGCGCATCACGGCGCGACGGCGTTCGCTCGCGACGGTGGCCGCGGCCGTCGTGGTGGGCGCGGGTGCGGTGACCGGGGTCGTCCTGGGCGGACCGGAGCAGGGTGGCGACCACACGACGGCGCTGGCTCCGGCCGAGTCCACGGCGTCCGACGGGGCCGTGAAAAAAAGTTCGGAGGGCGGGCAACCAACCGGCGACGGGCCGCGTGGACAGGGTGTCGAGAACTTCCCCGACGGCCCGCCGAAGCAGGGCGGCGAGTCGCACGGGGAGGACGGCCCTCGGGCCGAGGGCACTCCTGGGTGCCAGGCGGTCGATCGGGAGCTCGCCACTGCCCTCGCTGGCGAGCTCCCGGTCGATCCGATCGGTGAGGCGACGCGCTACGGGCCGTGTTCCGAGGTCGTGTCGCGTTCGGCCGCGTTCCGGGTGCCGGGCGGTGTGGTCGCCGTCGTCCTCCATCCCGATCGCGAGAGTGTGGTTCCGGCACCGCCTGACGTCGCCAGTCACGTGGTCGACACCGTCGTCGGGGAGGGGCGGCTGACCGTGCTGGGGATCGCCGAGAACAGCGCGGACGAGACGGACGTGCCGCTTCGGGACGAACTTCCGGGGATCGCCGACCGGGTCGCCGCAGCCCTGGGTTAGCCGAACGCCGTGTGCGCGAGCCACAGCCGCAGCAGTTCGGTTCGGAGGTGGCAGACTATCCGGCCATGACGTCCGCAGCCAGTACGCCGAAGGGCGAGCGCAGGCGCGCCGCGCTCGTCGCGGCCGCTGCCGAACTGCTGGGTGAGGGCGGTTTCGACGCCGTCCGCCACCGGGCCGTGGCCGAACGCGCGGGGCTGCCGCTGGCGTCGACGACGTACTACTTCGAGTCGCTCGACGAGCTGGTGTGCGCGGCGACGGAGCATCACGGCCGGCAGGAGCTGGAGGTCGGGCGGGCGAAGTTGGCGACGTTGCCGACAGAGGACCGGCGCGTGGACGACGTGGTCGAGCTCGTGCTCGACCTGCTGTTGGGGCCGGACCCGCACTACGAGGCCGTGGTGGGTCGCTACGAGCGGCTGGTGGGCACGGGCCGTCGGCCGCACCTGCGTCCGCTGATGCGGGTGCTCTCCGCCGAGCTGCGGGAACTGCTCCTGGAGATCTTCGTGCGGTCGGGGTTCGACATGGACGCCGACCGCCTCGAACGCCTCATCGCCCTGGTGGACGGCTCGGTCGTCAACGCGCTCGTCGCGGTCGACCCCGAGCCGCGGGCGGTGGCGGCCCGGGTGCTGCGCGAGGAACTGAGCTGAGTTCGGCGCGGGTCGTCCNNGGAGTGGGAACACCACGCCGAGGTCGACCCTGAACCCGGTGCCGCGCTGACGGCGTGGTTAGCCTGACCGTGTGACGGACAAGCCCCGAATCCCGAACGTGCTCGCCTCCCGGTACGCCTCTGCCGAGTTGGTCCGGCTGTGGTCGCCCGAGCACAAGGTCAGACTCGAACGCGACCTGTGGCTCGCTGTGCTCAAGGCGCAGCGGGAGCTCGGGGTCGAGGTCGGTGACGACGTCGTGGCCGACTACGAGCGCGTGCTCGACCAGGTCGACCTCGACTCGATCGCCGCCCGCGAGCGCGTGACGCGGCACGACGTGAAGGCCCGGATCGAGGAGTTCAACGCTCTCGCCGGGCACGAGCACGTGCACAAGGGCATGACGTCGCGGGACCTCACCGAGAACGTGGAGCAGCTGCAGGTCCGGCGCTCGCTGGAACATCTGCGGGTGCGGGTGGCCGCCGTGCTGGCGCGGCTCGCCGACCTCGCGACGCAGCACAGCGAGCTGGTCATGGCGGGCCGCTCGCACAACGTCGCCGCGCAGGCGACGACCCTCGGCAAGCGCTTCGCCACGGCCGCCGACGAGTTGCTGGTGGCCTTCGACCGGCTCGACGACCTCCTCGCGCGGTACCCGCTGCGCGGGATCAAGGGGCCGGTCGGCACGGCACAGGACATGCTCGACCTCGTCGGCACGCCGGAGCGGCTCGCGGAGCTGGAACGGAAGGTGGCCGCGCACCTCGGGTTCGAGCGGGTGTTCACCAGTGTCGGCCAGGTGTATCCGCGGTCGCTCGACTTCGACGTGCTCTCGACGCTCGTGCAGCTCGCGGCCGCCCCGTCGAGCCTGGCCACCACGATCCGGCTGATGGCGGGCCACGAGCTGGTGACCGAGGGGTTCAAGCCGGGCCAGGTCGGGTCGTCGGCGATGCCGCACAAGATGAACACCCGCTCCTGTGAGCGCGTGAACGGCCTGGCCGTGGTGTTGCGCGGCTACCTGTCGATGATCGGCGAGCTCGCGGGCGACCAGTGGAACGAGGGCGACGTGTCGGACTCGGTCGTGCGCCGGGTGGCGCTGCCGGACGCGTTCTTCGCGCTCGACGGCCTGCTGGAGACGTTCGCGACCGTGCTCGCCGAGTTCGGCGCCTTCCCCGCCGTGATCGACCGGGAGCTCTCGCGCTACCTGCCGTTCCTCGGCACCACGAAGGTGCTCATGGCCGCGGTGCGGGCCGGGGTCGGCCGCGAAACCGCCCACGAGGTGATCAAGGAGCACGCCGTCGGGGTCGCGCTGGCCATGCGTGAACAGGGACAGCAGGAGAACGACCTCGTCGAGCGCCTCGCCTCCGACGAGCGGTTGCCACTGGACGCCGACGACCTGAAGGCGCTGCTCGCCGACCGGCTCGCGTTCACCGGCACCGCTGGCGCGCAGATCGAGTCGGTCGCCGCCCGGGTGGCGGAGGTCGTGCGCCGGTTCCCCGAAGCCACGTCGTACGAGCCGGGCCCGATCCTCTAGCGCCCGCGCGTAGATGCTGACGCTGTTGCTGGTCGGCCTTGCCGGCTTCCTCGCCCAGCTCGTGTCGGGGACGCTCGGCATGGGGTACGGGATGACCGCCACGACCGCACTGGTGGTCTTCGGCACCGCCCCGGCGATCGCGTCGGCGTCGGCCCACTTCGCGCAGGTCGGGACGTCGCTCGCGTCCGGGGTGTCGCACTGGCGGTTCCGCAACGTCGACTGGCGGGCGGTGGGCATCCTCGCCGGTCCCGGGTCCGTGGGCGCGGTGATCGGGGCGGTGTTGCTGGTGTCGTTCTCGGCGGATTTCGCGACGGGGTGGATGAGCGTGATCCTCTTCGCGCTCGGGGTGTACGTCCTCGTGCGGTTCGCCTTCCTGCGGGTGGGCAAGCTGATCACCGAGAAGCGGCCGGGGGTGCGGTTCCTCGCCCCGCTGGGCTTGGTGGCCGGGTTCGTCGACGCGACGGGCGGCGGTGGCTGGGGGCCCGTCGCCACCACCACGCTGCTCTCCAGCGGGCGCCTGGAGCCGCGCAAGGTCGTGGGTTCGGTGCAGATGGCCGAGTTCGCGGTCACGGTGTCGGCGAGTCTGGCGTTCCTCGCCGCGTTGTCGCTGCACGGGATGGACTTCGCGGTGGTCGCGGCGTTGCTGATCGGTGGGGTGCTCGCCGCGCCGATCGGTGCCGTGCTGACGCGCCGGATGCCGCCGAGGCTGCTGGGCACGGCAGCGGGCGGTCTGATCGTGCTGACCAACGGGTGGCAGCTGCTCGGCGCGCTCGGCGCGGCCCCGGTGGTGATCGCGCTCGTCTACGTCGCACTCACGGCGTTCCTGGTCACCGCCCTGCTCGCCGCCCTGCGGTCGATGAGCGAGGAGCGGCGGATCAACGCGCTCGTGGGCGAGGACGGCGTGAACGCCGCGGCGGAGCGGGCGCGCCGTTAGAGGCGTCAGAGGTCGATCGGCTCGCCGTGCGGGGCGACGCGGACCTCGGTGCCGTCCGGGGCGAGGTTCGTGTACAGGCCGATGTAGCCGGCGGTTCTGGCGAGCAGTGCCTCGTGGACGGGGATCGCGAGCCGCGGCGACACCGCGCGCAGGTAGTCCACGGCTTCGCCCGCCTTCAGCCAGGGCCCCACCGTCGGCAGCGCGAGCACGTCGACGCGGTGTTCGGGGACGAAGAACGCATCGCCGGGGTGGTAGAACGCGCCGCCGTCGACCACGTAACCGATGTTCGGGATCACCGGGATGTCGCTGTGGATTCTCGCGTGCTGTCCACCGACGGCGGTCACCCGCGTGCCACCGAGGTCGAAGGTGTCGCCCGGGGACGCCGTGGTGACCGCGATCTCCAGGTTGTCGATCGTCTTGGTGGTGCCGGGGTCGACGATGAGGCGCGCCGAGGGGTTGGCCGCGAGCAGGCCGGGCAGCTTCTCCACGTCGATGTGGTCGTAGTGCTGGTGGGTGATGAGCACGGCGTCGAGGTCGCGGAGGGACTCGAAGCCGCTGGAGAGCGCGCCGGGGTCGAACAGCAGCCGGGCGTGGTCGGTTTCCAGCAGCATGCACGAGTGCCCGTAGTGGACGAACTTCACGGTGGCTCCCTTGTTGGCGAGTTGGCAGTAACCGGTCGCTTCCCTACGCTGTCAGCATGACGAGCACCGAGCAGGCCGTCGAGACGTTCGACTCGATCGATCCGGCGACCGACAGGGTGGTGGGAACCCATCCCGTGCACGACGCGGCCGCCGTCGACGCCGCCGTCGCCCGGGCGCGCGAGGCCGCCGAGTGGTGGGACTCGCTCGGGTTCGCGGGACGCGCCGAACGGCTCCGCCGCTGGAAGGGCGTGCTCGTTCGCCGCATGTCCGAGCTGTGCGACCTGGTGCGCGCCGAGACCGGCAAGCCACGAGGCGACGCGCAGTTGGAGATCGTGCTGGCCGTCGAGCACATCGAGTGGGCGGCCCGCAACGCACGCAAGGTGCTTGGGCTGCAACGGCGTTCGTCGGGACTGCTGCTGTCGAACCAGGCGGCCACGGTGGAGTACCGCCCGCTGGGCGTCGTCGGCGTCATCGGCCCGTGGAACTACCCGGTCTTCACGCCGCTGGGGTCGATCGCGTACGCACTCGCGGCGGGCAACGCCGTGGTGTTCAAACCGAGCGAGCACACGCCGGGTGTCGGTGCCTGGTTGGTGGACGCCTTCGCGGAGGTCGTTCCGGAGCGGCCGGTGTTGCAGCTGGTGACCGGGTTCGGCGCCACGGGCGCGGCGCTGGTCCGCAGCGACGTCGACAAGATCGCCTTCACCGGTTCGGCGGCCACGGGCAAGAAGATCATGGCCGCCGCGGCGGAGCGCCTCACCCCGGTGATCATCGAGGCGGGTGGCAAGGACCCACTGCTGGTCGACGCCGACGCCGACCTCGACGCCGCGGCCGATGCCGCCGTGTGGGGCGCGTTCTCCAACGCGGGACAGACCTGTGTCGGCGTGGAGCGCGTCTACGTCCACACGGCGGTGTACGACGAGTTCGTCGCGAGGGTCGCCGAACGGGCGCGCGAGGTGCACCCGGGTGAGCACTACGGGCCGATGACCATGCGCTCGCAGCTCGACGTGGTGCGCAGGCACATCGCCGACGCCCTCGCCAAGGGTGGTCGGGCGCTCGTGGGTGGCGCGGACGCCGTCGGCGAGCGCTACGTGCGACCGACGGTGCTGGTCGACGTGCCCGAGGATTCCGAGGCCGTGCGCGAGGAGACGTTCGGGCCCACCCTCACCGTCACGCGGGTCGTCGACATGGACGAGGCGGTGGAGAAGGCCAACGACTCCGCCTACGGGCTGGGGTCCACGGTGTTCTCGCGACGGCGCGGCGTGGAGCTCGCCCGGCGGCTGCGGACGGGCATGACGGCGATCAACTCGCCGCTGTCGTTCGCGGGGATCGCGACGCTGCCCTTCGGCGGTGTCGGGGAGTCCGGGTTCGGCCGCATCCACGGTCCCGAGGGGTTGCGGGAGTTCGCGCGGCCCAAGGCCGTCGCGCGGCAGCGGTACCGGATGCCGTTGGCGATGACGACGTTCGCGCGCACCGCCAAGACCGACGAGCTGGTGGGCAAGCTCGTCACGTTCCTGCACGGCCGACGGTGACGGCGGGGTCGACGCTGTCTGCGGCCCCGCACGCTGTCCGAAGTTTCGGACAGCGGCTGGTACGCTGGACGCATGGCTCGTCTCGTGCCCGCCGTGCTCCGTGCCGCGGACATCCTCGAACTGTTCCTGGCCGACGATGTCACGTTGTCGGCGAGTGAGATCGGCCGACGGCTGGAGTTGCCGCGCTCGACCGCGCACGAGCTGCTGACCACGTTGGTCGAACGGCACTACCTGGTGCGGCGCTCGGGCGAGGAGACGACGTACGCGCTCGGGCCGAAGCTGCTGGAGCTGGGTTCGCGCTACCAGCAACGGCTGGAGTTCGCCGCCGAGGCCGACGCCGTGGCGCGTCAGGTCGCCGCCGAGTGCCGCGAGACCGTGCACGTGGCGGTGCTCGACGGCCTGGAGGTCGTGTACGTGTCCAAAGTCGACTCCACCTACTCGGTGCGGCTGATCTCCGAGGTGGGCAGTCGACTCCCCGCGCACTGCACGGCGGTCGGCAAGGTCCTGCTCGCGGGGCTGCCCGAGAAGGAGCTCACGGCCCGGTTGAAGGGCCGGCGACTCGTCGGCCTCACCGAGCACAGCATCACCTCGCGCAGCGAACTGCGCGCCCAGCTCGCTCTGGTGCGCGAGTCCGGCGTCGCCCACGAACGCAGCGAGTCCAACACCGACGCCGGGTGCGTCGCGGCGCCCGTCGTGGACGCGGCGGGCGACTGGGTGGCGGGGATGAGCATCTCGATTCCCACCTCGCGCCACGCCGACGACGCGTGGCCCACGTGGGAGAAGCTCGTCCGGGAGGGAGCCGCGGAGCTGACCCGCCGCCTCGGCGGCCGTCCCGTCACTCCCTGACCGAACACGCCGAAGGGCCGTCCCCCGCCGAGGTGGTGGAGGACGGCCCTTCGTGCCGACGTCAGCGGGGCAGCAGGTGTCCGGGCACGTTCTGGAACGCGACCGGACGCAGGAACCGCGCCGAGGCGGTGATCCCCACCGACGTGTGCAGGGGCGCGGTGGTGGCGGGGTAGGGCCCGCCGTGGTGCATGGCCGGGGTGACCGACACGCCGGTCGGCCAGCCGTTCCACAGCACGCGGCCGACGCGCTCGGCCAGCTCCGCCAGCAGCGGGCGGGCGACGTCGTCGGACTCCTCGCCGTGCACGGTGCCGGTGAGCTGACCCTCCAGCGAGCGCGCCACCGCGAGCAGCTGCTCCTCGTCGTCGTAGGTCACCACGAGCGACGTCGGGCCGAAGCACTCGGTCGCGAGCGCCTCGGAGTCGGCGAGCAGGTCGGCCGCCGTCGTCGCGAGCAACGTCGGTGTGGGGCCGTCCTCGCCGAACGTGCCCTCCACCAGCACCCGCACCGAGGCGTGTCCGCGCAGTGCGTCCAGTCCCGCCGTGTATCCCTCGCCGATGCGCTCGTTGAGCATCGCCGTGGCGCCCTTCGTGCGGGCGTGCTCGGCGGCCAGTTCGGGCAGCCGGGAATCCGACGGCACGAGCAGCAGTCCGGGCTTGGTGCAGAACTGCCCGGTGCCGAGCGTGAACGAGTCGACGTAGCCCGTCGCGATCTCCGCGGCCCTGGCCTGCGCGGCCGCGCGGGTCACGAACACCGGGTTCACGCTGCCGAGCTCCCCGTAGAACGGGATCGGCTCGGGGCGCGACACGGCGAGGTCGTACAGGGCCCGGCCGCCTCGCAGCGAACCCGTGAAGGCCACCGCTTTCGTGCGCGGGTCGAGCACGGCGTCGCGGCCCGCGGCCTCACCGTGGAAGAGCGCGAACGTGCCCTCCGGCGCACCGGCGCCGAGCAACGCCGCGCGCACGATCTCCGCGGTCGCGTCCGAGAGCTTCGGGTGGCCCGGGTGGGCCTTCACCACGACGGGGCAGCCCGCGGCCAACGCCGACGCCGTGTCGCCGCCCGCCACGGAGAACGCGAACGGGAAGTTGGACGCCGCGAACACCACGACGGGCCCGAGCGGCATCAGTACCCGCCGCAGCGCCGGGCGGGGCCCGGTGGGCCAGTCGGGGTCGGCGTCGTCCTCGATGACCTCGAAGCCCTCACGTACCTGGCCCGCGAACGAGCGCAGCTGGAACGTCGTGCGCACGAGCTCGCCACGCAGCCGGGCCTCGGGGAGGCGGCTCTCCTCCCTCGCCAGCGGCACCAGCTCGTCGGCCGCCGCGTCGAGGGCGCCCGCGACGGCCTCCAACGCCGCCGCGCGTGTCTTGTCGGGCAGCTCCGCCCACGGCCTCGCCGCGCTCGCCGCCGCGTCGAGCAGTGCGTCCGTCACGTCGGTCATGCGTCGTCTCCTTCCAGTGTGCCCGCCTTGGTGCCCCGGAACTGCCAGTCGTCGGCGAACAGGTCGAAGCGCGCGGCCTGGAACGGGTGCTCGGCCACGAAGTCGGTGTCGAGTTCCACGCCGAGCCCCGGCGCCATCGGCAGGGCGAAGTAGCCGTCCTCCACCGGCGGCAGGCCGGGAGCCGCCTGCTTGACGTGTTCGTCGGCGAAGTCGTTGAAGTGTTCCTGGATCTTGAAGTTCGGGGTGCACGCGGCCAGGTGCAGGTTCGCCATCGTGAGCACCGGGCCGCCCACGTTGTGCGGCGCCACGAGCACGAAGTGCGTCTCCGCCGTCGCCGCGAGCTTGCGCGTCTCCAGGATGCCGCCCAGGTGACCGATGTCGGGCTGGATGACGTCGGCGGCCTGGAGCTCGAACAGCTCGCGGAACTCCGCCCGGTCGTGGATGCGTTCCCCGGTCGCCACCGGGAAGTCGACCTGCTCCGCGACCTTCGCCAGCGCCTTGAGGTTCTCCGGCGGAACGGGCTCCTCCAGCCAGCTCGGGTCGAACTTCGCGATCGAGCGGGCGATGCGCACCGCCTCCGCGGGAGCGAACCGGCCGTGCATCTCGACGAGGATCTCCACGTCGGGGCCCACGGCGTCGCGCACGGCCTCCACCAGCTCGATCGACCGGGTGCGCTCCTGCGGTTCCAGCTCCCACTGGCCGGGGCCGAACGGGTCGAACTTCAACGCGCGGTAGCCGCGCTCGACGACGCGCTTCGCGGCGGCGTGGAACTCCTCCGGGGTGCGCTCGACGGTGTACCAGCCGTTGGCGTAGGCCTTGACGCGGTCGCGGACCTTGCCGCCCAGCAGTCGCCACACCGGCTGGCCGAGAGCCTTGCCGACGATGTCCCAGCAGGCCATCTCGACGCAGGCGATGCCGGACATCATGATCTCGCCGGGCCTGCCGTAGTCGCCGCGCTTCATGCGCTGCACGAGCGCCTCGATGTCGAACGGGTCGGCGCCGATCACGTGCCGGGGCACGGCCTCGGACAGATACCCCTTCAACGCCTCGGTGTGCCCGAGCATCCGGGTCTCACCGACGCCCGTCAGTCCCTCGTCGGTGGTGACGCGGACGAAGGTCAGGTCACGCCACGGCGTGCCCATCACGAAGGTCTCGACATCGGTGATCTTCACGGCGTGCTCCTCGTCGACTCGGTGACGGCGGTGGTGTTCGGCACGGCCAGATCATCCGCGGGCAGGGTGGACGCCACGGCGTCGGGGGCGTACCGGGCGAGGGTCTCCAGGCCGATCTCGGCCCGGCGCACGCGTTCCCGGGAGAGGCTCACGGCGGTGCCGGTCAGGTGCGTGCCGCTCGGGTAGATGTTCGGCGCGTTGCGCAGGCCGAACTTGAGGTACACGGGCGCGGCGACCCGCACGATCTCGGCGATCTCGAAGTGCCGCACGAACCCGCCGAGGTCGTCGGGCGATTCCACGTAGATGTCGATGGGGATGTCGATGGCCGCGCGCACGGCGGCGAGCTGCGCCAGCGACAGGTCCGTGGGCACGTTGTAGGTGTCGGCCCCGTGTTCCTCGGCGATGCGGATCGAC
>JACYYK010017909.1_pt1 | contig 16581 bp, 15 predicted proteins | sample 8236871 | NCBI WGS metagenome assembly JACYYK01 (sample SAMN14103087, study PRJNA606662) | landfill metagenome | isolation source: landfill solid waste inoculated with endophyte fungus Paravalsa indica | place: India:New Delhi, Okhla landfill site | collected 2017-11-05 | reverse complement strand
TTGATTCCTGCCGGTTTTAGTAACCGCGACAGATACATGGCTGTTGCCTCTCCCTCAGCGTTGGCATTGGTTGCAACAATCACTTCTTGAATCGTTTCGTCTTTTTGCAAGCGGTTAACCAGCGTCTCAATATTGATATCATCTGGTCCCTTACCCTCAAGCGGTGATAATACGCCATGTAAGACATGGTACAAGCCACGATATTCGCCCGTATTTTCAATCGCCATTAAATCTTTCACTTCGGCAACCACTAGTACTTGGCTCTGATCACGACTGTCATCTGAACAAATCACACACGGATCCGTTTCGGTTAAGTTACCACATACCGAGCAGAATTGTAGATCACGCTTTGCAGAAATCAACGATTGCGCAAAACTAGTAACATCTTCTTCTGGCATGTCGATTGTATAAAACGCTAATCGTGTTGCAGTCTTTATGCCAATACCTGGTAATTTTGTATAACTATCAATTAATTTTGCAATCGGCTCTGGATACTGCATACATCCGCCTTCTTTCTACAGCCTTTTAGAACATACCCTTTGGTGCAAATTGTCCCAAACGCTTTTGTGAATCTTGATCAATTTGCTTCAACGCATCATTTACGGCAACAATGACCATGTCTGATAGGCTATCCACATCTTCTGGATCAACAACTTCTTCCTTGATTTGTAGATCCTTTAGTTCACGATCACCGTTAAATGTCGCTAAAACTAAATCCGATGGTGCATGACCGACATATTCAGTCTTAGCAATGTCAGCTTGCTCATCTTCCATTTGCTTTTGCATCTTCTTAGCTTGCTTCATCATTTGTTGCATATTTTGTCCACCGAACATTTATCATTTCCTCATTTCTTATATTTAATCATCAATTTCTTCGACAATTCCTGCATCAAAAATTGTTTTTGCTTCTGTTACTAGGTTATCTTCTGTCGTATCCGCTTCTTCTTCAACATCTGGATTAACTGCTGGCGTTCGTTGCTTATGCTTCGGCAATTGCGCAACAAACTTTGAACGTAATACCGGCCAACTTTCCGTTGTAATAAAGACTAACTGACGCTCATGCTGTGCTTGTGTTAATTCACGAATTTGTGTGACCATTGTCTGCAATAAATCAGCCTTACGCATCGCATTGACCCGAATGACATCAAAATCAAAGGCAACAACTAGACCATTACTTGATGCTGCAATAGGGCGTGAAACATTCAGCATCGCCTGCTCAGGCACTGGCAACATATTAATCATGTCACCCCAAATCGCTGTTACCCGATCTAAATCGCCACGAGTAGCTTCAGACAAAACGCTAAACACTGCCGCTTGGTCTTCACTAACATGTGGTGCAACTCGTGTCTTTTGGCTAGTCATCGGTGCTGATTCTGGCGCTGGCTGAGAACCTTCCTGATCAAGAGCCACTGATTGTGCTGGTTCAGCTGCTGAACTAGGTGTTGGTTGTTGCTTCGATGACTGACGGTCTGGTTCCACAGCCGCAGCAGTGTGATCGACTGTTGGCGAAGCTGACGGAACAGCTTGGCCTTGACCAACCGGTTGACTCAATTTAACAGTCAACACTTCAAGATAAATAGCAGGCCGGTTCGTAAATCGTAATTGTTGCTGTGTATTATTCAGCGTATCAATCATGTTGTACCAGATATTTGCCGATTGCGTTTTTGCTAACTGCGTAAATGTCTCATCCGGTACCAACGTCACCAACTCAGGCGCTTCAGTATACAACAATAAATCACGCGCATAACTAATCAAATCTTCCACAAAACGATTGGCGTCTTTACCTTCATCCAAAACTTCAGACAACTTTGCTAACCCTTGCTTGGTATTTTGGTTAACGACGGCTTCAACGTACTTGCCGAGTAATGTCTGGGTAACTGATCCGGTGACTAACAAGGCATTTTCCAATGTCACATGACCGTCACCAAACGATAAGGCCTGATCTAAAATAGTTAATGCATCACGCATTCCTCCATCAGCCGCATTGGCAATCACTTTCAACGCAGCTTCATCATACGTATTGCCACGTTGATCCAAGATATAAACCATCCGTTCATACGCTGATTGCGCGTTGATTCGCTTAAAATCAAAACGTTGCGTACGTGAAATGATGGTTGCCGGGATTTTCTGTGGCTCAGTCGTTGCCAAAATAAAAATAACGTTAGCAGGTGGCTCTTCCAATGTTTTTAACAAGGCATTAAAGGCACCGGTCGACAGCATGTGCACCTCATCGATAATATATACTTTATATTTTGCCTGTGTGGGTGCATAAGTCACATCTTCACGAATTTCACGAATCTCATCGACACCATTATTTGATGCCGCATCTAGTTCAATAATGTCGCCAAGTGTACCATTATCAGCCGCCTGACAAATTTCACAAGTACCATCTGGTTCACCATCCACGGGATGTAAACAATTAATCGCCTTCGCAAAAATCTTGGCCGCTGAGGTTTTCCCCGTTCCCCTAGGGCCATTGAACAAATAAGCATGAGTTATTTGTCCAGTAATAATGGCATTTTTTAAAGTCTTGGTCACGATTTCCTGACCAATCATATCGCTAAATTTTTGTGGACGCCATGTCCGATATAACGCCTGATATGCCATGACTTGTGACCCCTTTCTCATCAGCTATTTTTCACTGACCTATTTGTAACTATCATTAATAATAATATCAGAAAACGCCTTGTGATAACAGTTGACTTTTAGACTTTTGACACGTGTTTATGCTAAAAATTTTTGGAACATAAACAACAAAATTTTAAACAAAAAGAGACCAGAACATTTTTAGTTCCAGTCTCTACTAAATTTCTTAAGAAGTGAAGCACAATACACGGTCTCCTTAGTGCTGCTGCCTTCCGACCCTGACACAATTCGAAGTGCGCATTTGCCCCACGAACTACATTATAGCAAGGAATTTCATTTTTGACCAGTATTTTCTGCAGCCAAACGCCGTGCCCGCTTCTCAGCCTTTTTTCGCTTTCTAACTGCCTTAAAAAATTGTTTTAGTAAGACACTCGCTTCATCAGCGCGTACGCCTGCATGAACACTTACTTGATGATTTAGGCGTGTATCACTCAACAATTCATACATTGACGTGACACCACCAGCTTTAGGATCAGCTGCACCATAATAAACATCTGTAATTCTGGTTTGCTGAATCAAACCTGCGCACATAATACAAGGTTCTAATGTCACAAACAATTGTGCCTCCGGTAATCGCCATGAATGTAACTGCCGGTTAGCTTCTATAATTGCTTGGTATTCAGCATGTTGACTACCGTCCTGCATATGTTCACGCAAATTAAATGCATGACTAACGACCTGACCATCTTGGACAACGATTGCACCAATCGGCACTTCGCCAATAACAGCGGCCTTACGTGCCTCAGCTAATGCAAGGCCCATAAAATAGTTAACTTGATCAGTTGTTAACGGTGCCGACATAGCTACTCTCCAAAATATAATATCCTTTATCTTTGGCAATTGTTTTCACATTCCCAAACAATTCAGCCATTAGCTTTTTGGCAGATGGTGCGCCCTGTTTCTTTTGTAAGACGACCGTCAATGTCCCACCGGTAACCAGGTGGTCCACGGCACCACTAATCATGTCCGTCACAATTTGCTTACCAGCTCGAACTGGTGGGTTAGTCAAAATTGCGGCAAACTTTCCTGATACATGCTCATACCGATCAGACTGTAGTGCGGTAATTTGTTGGCCAACCTGATTCTGTTCAGCATTACGGGCCACTAACTCCACGGCACGCTCATTAATTTCAGCAGCCACGAATTCACGATCTGGCATGACCTTCGCCAAACTAATTGCCACTGGTCCATAGCCGGCACCAAGATCCAAAATTTTCCCTGCTGGAATATTTTGATTAAATGCCGTCAACATTGTACGCGTCCCGTAGTCAACCGTTCCTTTTGAAAAAACACCTGCATCGGTCGTAAATGTTAGTGGATCGTCAAACAACGAAAACGTCCAAGTATGTTCATCATGTGCTGTTGTTGGATTTGCTGTGTAATAGTGTTCAGCCATAATATTCCTTTCTTATTTAATTTTTCTCTATTTAAAGTACTTATTCAAAAACTTCTGAACAGTTGCCTCATACTTTACTGGATCGGTGCGATATGATTCCACATGCGCAGCGCCTGGTACCAAATATTTTTCTTTTGGTCCATTACTTGCTTCATAGACAGGCTTCATAAACTTCGTTGGTACAAATTTATCATTATCACCATGAATAAAAAGCATTGGTCGCTTGTTTTGTGCCAATAACTTTTCTGCATCAGCTTCACCATAACTATAACCAGCTAATACTTTTGAATATCCCGAAACAACTGGGATAAGGATATTTGCTAACCAGTCTGGCAGCCCATACATATTACCAGCTTCATAATGTAACTCATCGGCCACAGATGTATACCCAGAGTCCTCAACATAAGCCTGAACCTGTTTTGGTGGGTTCATACCAGACAACATCATGGTGGTTGCGCCACCCATCGATGCACCCATCACAGTAATTTGACTTTGTTTACCATTTTTGGCGATTACTTCGTTGACCCAACCTTTGTAATCTTTCGCATCGAGATACCCATAACCAATATACTTACCTTCAGACTTACCGGCCGCACGGTTATCAGGCATCAACACATTATAACCCATGCGATGGAACATCTCACCATATGGTGCCATGGCTTTATGATCGACACCAAAACCATGAATCACAATCACTGTTTTGTTCGTTGCTTGTGTCGCCGGTAAGTATGAACCGACTAATTTTGTGCCATCTTTAGCTTTTAAATGCCACGTTTTTGTATCAGCAGCTAGCCATTTCTGTTGTTGCGGATACAACGGATTCTTCTTGCTAACCAAACCACTACCAACAAAATCCTTTTCTGCTCTTACTTCCGCCACGTGAAAGAAATAACCGCCAGCGCCCAGAACAGCTGCACCAACGACCACTACCAGTGTCGTTGCAACTGTCCATATTTTTCTTTTGCGAGACCATTTTTTATGTTGTTTTACCATTTTTAAATCCTTATCTTATACCTACGAAACTCACTCAACGTATTATATCATAAGGATTTCACTGCTTTCTGTATCACTATGAAATTTACAACCGATAATTACTCCCTATGAAGTTTTATCACTTGTGTCGCAACATTATTTAGAAAAGTTTCATCATGCTCAATAATCAGCATTGTTGGTTTCACTAATTTAATCACCTGCTCTAATTGCTCGTGATTAAAAACATCCAAATAGTTCAATGGTTCATCCCAAATAAACAATTCGGCTGGGGTTGCTAGTGATTTAGCCAACTCAACTCGCTTACGTTGTCCCATACTCATATCTTCAATTCGATTTTCAAACACCTGGCGCTCTAGTCCTAATTTATGTAGGTTGTTTAGCAATTCTTCATAAACCAAATGATGCTCTTGGGCAAATTCAGGTAATGTCCCATGATTATCTTCATAATTTTGTCGAACATAACTAATCGGTATGTTTTGAGCTAAATCAACGCTGCCCCTTGCCTGGCCACTAAACGTTCCCAATAAATAATGAATAATTGAGGATTTTCCTGAACCATTTGGTCCTTGCAGTGCAATTCGCTGACCTTTCTCTAATTGAAAAGAAATCGGTTGAAATAGTGCTTGATTATCATGACTTAGCTGTAAATTTTCAACTACTAGTAGTCGCCTATGATAGCTCGATTTAACATTCATTATCAGCGAATCAGTCGTTTCGATTTCTTTAAGTAACTGTTCTTTTGCTTCAATCCGTTGTTCCATATGGTTAACCAACGTTTTTGAGCGTTTCATTGTCCGTGCAGCTCGTGCACCGATAGCCCCAGTGTCAAAAATCGCGCCACTCCCTTTTACATTCGGCTTGCCATATTTATCTCTTTCTCGTCCGCGTGACCATTCTGCTTTTTCAGCAGCTGTTTGCTTTAACCGGCTAATCTCTGATTTTAATTTTTTATTCTGTTCTATTTCATAATTATCTCGAATAGCTTTCTGTTCTTCATAAACAGAAAAATTTCCTTGATATAACATCAGTTGCTGCTTTTCAATGGCAACCACATGATCAACGACCTCATCAACAAATGATCGATCATGACTCACTAATATAAAGCCCTGATTTTTAGCTTTCAAATACTTTGCCACCTGTTGTCTTGACCGTTGATCCAAATGATTTGTTGGTTCGTCAATCAATGGAAAGTGTTGATCATCACTGAAAAGCAGCGCTAGTAATGCCTTTGTTTGTTCACCACCCGAAAGACTATCAAATGGTCGCCACAAAATATTTGGATCTGCTTGTAATAAATTTAATTCTTTCTCTATCCGCCAGCTTTCAATATCATTCTGTTCAGTCAGAACAAAATAAGTCAGTTGCGTGCGATCTTTGATTGGTTGTGGAAAATAATTGAAAGCTGTTTGATGGACGATACTCCCCTGATAAGGGTATGCACCCATGATCAACTTTAGCAACGTTGTTTTACCACGACCATTACGACCAATCAAAGCTAATTTCCAATTTGTGTCAATGATTAAATTGGTTTGATCAAACAACAACTGAGTTTGATTACCAAAACCAAAAGTTAACTTTTTTAATTCAATTGTGCTCATATTGTTACCCCATTTAAATAAATCAGGTAGTAAAAATAACATAGAGCGCACAAAAAAGCCGCCCATGAAGTCACCATACCACCTGAAAATGCCGACACTACCCCATTAAATATGGGATTAGTCGTTTTGCAATTTCAACCTGGTATTAATTCTTCAATGGACAGCCCTCACTTTTCGTATTTATGGGCTATAGATTAGCATATGTATCATGTAGAGTCAAAATATAAACCCGTGCCAACACAATCAACAGCTCTTTAACCTCCATATACTCATCCCCCTATTTATGCTAAAATAATTAAAATAATATGAGGTTAACGGAGAGATAAAATGACATATTCATTAAACTGGGATTTAGATCCTATCTACCCTGGTGGTATCGAATCACCTGAATTTGCAGATAAATTATTACTACTAGCACATCAAATCACTGATTTAAAAAATAATGTTGCTACTTATGATGTCAAAGAAGACGATGATTTTTCAGGCTTTGCTAAGCTCGTTGATGACAACCAAGTTATCTTTTCCGGCCTACGCACAGCTGCTTTGTTCGTCAATGCCTTATCAGCAGCTGACTATACAAACCCCGCTTATCGTCCTTATCAAACAAAAGTTTCTGAGTTGGATGTTGCCTACCAGGCTGCCTTAAATGCATTTGCCAAGTTACTAACAACATTCTCAGACGCAGCATTTAAACAAGCTGTCGCTGAAAAAAGTGTCGCACCCGTTGCTTTTTATCTGAATGAATTACGCTCACAAGCTGACCGTTTATTAGATGATCAGACCGAAGAATTATTGAATACCTTGAAACTTGATGGTCTTAAGGCTTGGTCAGAGCACTACGATACCATCAGTGCTGGCTTGACCATGACTTATACCGATGAAAATGGTGAACAACAAGAATTGTCTGCTGGTCAAGCTTTGAACAGAATCGATGATTATCCTGACGATGAGACACGCGCCGAAATCATGCACCAATATGAGCAAATGTGGGGAAGCGCTGAGAACTTGGCTGCAGATACCCTCAACCATTTGGCAGGTTCTCGTTTAACAGAACAAAAAGCACATGGCTACAAGGATTTTCTTGAGGAACCGCTTGAATTAAATCGGATGTCTCGTGAAACCTTGGAGACGATGTGGCAAGTTGTCGATGATAACAAAGATATGTTTAAAGCTTACTTTGAACGTAAAGCAGAATTATTAGGATTAGACAAAATCGGTTGGCAAGACCAATCAGCACCCATTACAAAATTAGGTGACTATGAACCAACAACCATGACCTACGACGAAGCCGCTGACTTTATCATTAAGAACTTTGGTAAGTACTCTCCTAAAATGGCCGCTTTTGCGCAACATGCGTTTGAAAACCAATGGATTGAAGCTGAAAACCGTCAAGGCAAAACTCCTGGTGCTTGGATGGAAAGTGTTCCTGACATTCGTGAGTCTCGTATCATTACTACCTTTACCGGTTCTGTCAATGATTCGGCAACAATTGCTCACGAAGTCGGTCATGGCTTCCACACCTCTGTATTAACTGATTTGCCTGTTTGGCGCGATTCTTATGCGATGAATGTTGCTGAAACCGCATCAACCTTTGCTGAAATGTTGATTGCTGATGCCAATGTACAAAACGCCAAATCAGATGCCGAAAAAGTTGTTTTGCTTAATGCAAAGATGGATAATCCCATTGCAATGTTCTTAAACATCCGCACGCGTTTCTTATTCGAAAAGAGTTTCTACGAAGAACGTGAAGGTGGTTTTGTGCCGGCTTCACGATTAAACGAATTAATGGATGATGCACAAAAGCAAGCCTTTGGTGGTATTTTGGATGAACGTCACCCACACTTCTGGGCATCTAAGTTACACTTCTATATTGATGATGTGCCATTCTACAACTTCCCATATACCTTTGGTTACCTATTCAGCCAGGGAATTTATGCCTGGGCACAAACACAAGATAATTTTGAGGAAGCCTATATCTCACTATTACGTGATACAGCAAATATGACGACCGAAGAATTAGCTAAGAAGCACCTCGGTGTTGACCTAACAAAACCAGACTTCTGGCAAGCTGGCGCTGATTTAGTGAAAAAAGATATCGACGAGTTCCTGCGCCTGTCAGAACAATTTGTTTAATCAGAGTGTGAATCAAAGCGGTTTGAAGCCGAGTGTAACGTTGTTCCAATCACAAATTTAGAAAGCTTTTAACTAGTCGAAGAGACCCGGGTATTTTTACCCAAATCTCTTCGACTTTTTTCACTTATACTTTCATATCCGCACCACACATTTTTAATTTTCATTTAAGTTTCGTGTTATTACACTAATAAGTAGAAATTGTTAACTTCTGACAAGTATTGTCATACTTTCATCACTTGTTTAATACTTCATAACAATGGTTTATGTAATTATTTATTGAATGAATTTTTGAAAGGAAGTGTATTAATTTTGCATAAAGAGAAATCTGGTCCGAAAAAGAATAATCCGTTTTTGAGTTATACCTCATATGTGATTGCTTTGGGTGGTTTTCTATTTGGTTACGATACTGGGGTGATTAATGGGGCCTTAACCTTCATTAATCGGCCTGATCAATTGGGGGCGTCACCAACTCTGCAAGGCTTAATTTCTAGTGCCCTCGTACTTGGCTGTATGTTTGGTGCATTAGCAAACACAACCCTTGCCTATAAGCTCGGCCGTAAACGATTATTACAGTGGGTGGCCGCTATCTTTACGGTAGCAACCCTCGCTTGTGCTTTGTCCGTTAATGCATGGATGCTGATTATCTCGCGATTCATTCTTGGCTTATCTGTTGGTTGCGCATCCAGTTTATCGCCATTGTATCTAAATGAAGTTTCTCCAGAAACGTTAGAAGCTCAGAATGTTAACAAAAATGCCATTGGTATTGTTCTTGGGCAATTATCCGCCTTTACTGTCAATGCCATTCTGGGAACTATTTGGCCTGATTGGCATCCAATCTGGCGAATTATGATGTTAGCGGCTGCCATCCCCGCAATTTTACTCTGGATAGCATCATCAAAAATACCAAACAGTCCATTTTGGTATTTGTTACAACAGAAGCGTGACCATGCGCGTCATATTTTCAAAGAACTTGGATTCTCAAAAAACGATATTCATGAAAATGTCATCGAAGCAAAGGAATCAGTAAAACAGGGTGACAAAGCCGATTGGCATCAGATTTTTTCATCAAAATCTGCTCTTTACTTACTAGGTGCTGGTATTACGGTTGGTTTTATTCAACAAGCATCTGGTATTAATACGGTCATGTACTACGGTTCTGTCATTCTTGAAAAAGTTGGTCTGGGATCCGGTGGCTCATTGTATGGAAACGTGCTAATTGGTGTCGTTTCTTCATTAGCCATTTTTGTTGGTAAACCAGTTGTAGAGCGTTTATCACCCTACCGTTTATTAACTATTGGCCTAATTGCCAACGTATTTAGTTTAGGACTATTGAGCTGGGTAATGAAAACATCACCACTAGCAGCATCAATGAATAATATATTAGTATTAATTATATTGTCATTCTTTTTGGCTACTCAACAAGGTTTAGTCAGTCCAACAACTTGGTTACTACTATCTGAAATGTTCCCACAGCAATTAAAAACAACTTTCAACGCCATTGGTACAGCCATGACTTGGTTGACAAACTTCGTCATTAGCTTGATTTTCCCAATGCTGATTGCGGCACAAGGAACAGCTGGCGTCTTTATCATATTCACATTTGCAAATCTAGGCTGCATTTTCTTAGCAACGTTATTTGCAAATTCACGACTGGTTAAACGTGCTGCTGCAAAATTTTAAAATAAACATTACTTAATCTAGTAAAGCCCCATAGGTAAGAGTCAAATCACCCTATTTCTATCATATTACGTTATACTTAGGGAAAGGCTTCACAAGGAGGGAATACAAATGAATCTATATCGTTCAAAAAATCATCGTATTTTTGCTGGTGTTATTGGCGGAATAGCTGAGCGTTTCGGTTGGAGCGTTGCTTTACTTCGTTTGATTTGGGTTCTATTGACCCTGACACCGGTGCCTGGTCTGATTATTTATCTTGTTCTTTGGATGGTTCTACCCGAAAGAGAAGACTAGTTAGTTAATTAAATTTATAATACTTAAAAAGTGGTTGCGACGGAACAAACGTCGCAACCACTTTTTTGTTAACAATCTATACTATTTTAAAATCCATTTTGATGAAGCACTAGCCAGAGCAACTGAAAGCCCCATTGGCAACAGTGCTGAATAATCTAAATGACAAACCTCAAATAACATAAATAATGCCATTAGTGGCGCTTGCTGGGATGCTGCTAAAAAGCCTGCGGCGCCAATAACACCTGCTTGGACAAGTGATGCGCCGGGTACAAGCAATACATAGACAAAACCAATCAAAACACCAAGCGAACTACCAATAGCAATCGATGGTGTTAATGTCCCACCTGATGCCCCACCTTTTATTGTCATGATCGTCACAACTGCTTTTAATAATGCACCCACCAATAAGAAAAGTGCTAAATGATAATCTGTATTCACAAATGCAAATTCAGCTAACCCACGACCATTTCCCATAATTTCGGGCATAAACATCGCAACTAAACCTGTAATTAAAGCTGCTAATGGTAATTGCCACAAAATTTGTGAGCTCAGTGCACTATGCTTACCTGCCCATTGGAATCCTCGTCGGAAATAGGCGCCTAATACACCCATTAATAAACCAACAACCAACACAAAAGGTAACATATTTAGTGTAAAGTCTTTTTTGGCGATTAAATAATAAGGAACAAAACCCTTTGAAATTGAACCAATCAACATTGCAATAACTGACATACTCAAACTAACGGCGACACTTTTCATATCTACCTTTTTTAATAATATCTCAACTGCAAATAACATCCCCGTGATTGGGGCAATATAAATTCCTGCGAAACCCGCACCAGCAGCGGCAGCAATCAATAAACGCTGATCATCTGTTGATAACTTTGCTAGGCCAACTCGTTTCATAATCATTTGCCATTGCTGGGCTAGCATGGCTCCTGCTTCTCGTGGCGCTAATTCACGGCCAATTGAACCACCTGTTCCAACATAAAAGATTTGCGTCATCACATGAACCGCGGTGGCTGCAAAGGGCATTTTTTCGCCCTGCAACGCCTGCTTAATGCTGACCGTTGATTGCGCATATCGCTTTAAAGTGTACCAAATAATTGCCACAATTAGACCACCCAGTGTGACAGACACAAGCCGATTAACGGCTGTTGTTTCTGTAGGCACTGGAACTGCGGCATTTTCTTCAAAATGTAAAAATAATCGCTCAACGACATCTAATAATTGACCAAGAAATAATGAACTAAGACCTACAACTAAGCCCAATACGATGGTCGAAATAACTAATGTCACCATCTGCTGTTTCGTTTCCCTTGCTAACATACATATCCCTTTATTTATTCTACTTCAAAAACACGTTCATCAATCAAATCAAACGACCGATGATGGGTATTTAACAGTGGTTTTAATTTAGCTTCTGACCAGAAAGCCTTAGAATTCGTTGCCCCACTCTTTTCACCAATTACAATAAACTTCTTATCCGAATATTGCTCGCGGATAACTTGCAATACCCGCGCATCATCTGCTGACGTATCAGGTGCCCAACTCATCAGAATAACAGCCACCTCATTACCATACTTTTTTAACGCTGATAATGCTGACATCTTGTATACCGTTGTCACTGGTTGACGCAGATTCACATCTGGTTGATCACGCCATGCTTGGTTATCCGTAGCAATTATTGTTTGTTCTGGTTGACAAGCTCGTAGACCCGCCGATAAATAACCATGACCTGCCATTAATTCAAGAACTGGCTCACCAGCAATATAACCAGATAAATCTTTAACAAACGGCGTGGAAACAAAACCGTACATACTGAAATATTCAATTAAAGCATCTCTTAAATGACGCACTAAAAAATCGACATTTTCTAATGCCTCTGCCAATTTTGCCCACAAAATATTTCCTTTATTTGATTGCTTAGGATATTTGTTTAGAACAAAACGTTGCACATCTGCAATCATGGCATCCGTTACTTTTAATACTGGTAATTGTTCAGGCAGTAATCCAGCATTGATTGCCAAAACTGCTTGCTGAACTTGCTGTATTAAATTAGTCACTGAATGAATTTCTTCAAATAATGATTGATACGACAACAGCTCACTAAGATAATCAATCTCAGTGAGCTGTCGGCCTGTACCAAAATGAATAAGCTCTTCTTGGTTCATATTGGTTCCTTTTAAAATAGATTTTCTTGATGATTACTGCGCTCATCATCCTCAGCAGTATAAGATACTGGGTTTAGATATGAATTGACATATTGGAATATATCAAAACGCTGTTGATCCGTTAATGGCTTACCATTAAAATCAATTTCCTTACCAGACAAAAATAGCAGTGACAAGTCAGTCTTTTCAGACATTGCCCGACCTACTAAGAAATCCATTGATACATTAAAAAAGTCGGCTAATTTACGGACTTCAATGTAAGATGGTGAACGGTCGCCACGCTCCCAGTTTCCAATTTGAGCAGCCGTATTTGGCTTTTGGCCTGGCTCAAGATGTTTATTCATTTCTTCAGCAAGGTTCTCTAATGTGATATTACGACCTTTTCGTAATTCACGTAAGCGATCTGGAAACATACGCGCAAGACTCCGTTCATTAAATATCGTTGATGGGCTCTCACCCTAGTATATTCATTTTACCGAACTTTCACACATTTTTCCACAATTATTTGTGGAAAAGGTGTTATTTTATCCACATTATACACATTTAGTTCTGAACTGTCATAATAACAACATTCACTGTCACTTTGGATAGTGGTGTTTTTTCGGCCATCGCTTGTGTTTCTGGTCGAGCTCCCCAATGCAGCGGTGTCATATGTAACAAATCAACATATAGCTCGGTGGGAATTGTCCAATCATAAGAAATTTCACGTTGTGTGGCTGTTGGATAATTTTCCATAAAACGCTGAACAACTTTATCATTTTGATACGTATGCTTAGGAGAATCAGCTGGGTATAGCATTTCACGTAATTGATGTAAATAACCCGACGCTGGTACAACCTTAACTAAAGTCCCACCAGGTTTTAAAACACGTTTAAATTCTTCATAGGCGCTCGGTGAAAAGAATTCAACAATACTATCAAAACTACTATCTGCAAAAGGTAAATTGGCTAAGTCAGCTACAGCAAAGAAAGCCTCCGTATCTAATTGCGTTGCTAAATTCACTCCTGCCTTTGAAATATCAAAACCAATCGCCGTATCATTCTGTTGACGTAAATCAAATAGGCGCTTTAAGGGTGTCCCTTCCCCTGTACCGACATCTAAAATATGTTGGTTTCCAGTTGGTAACTCTGCATTCACCGCTTGCACAATACCATCAAACAGACCGGCTGTTAACACCTTACGCCTGGCAGCTAACATACTATCATCATATTCTGTATTGGCTGTTTTATTTAAAAAATTTATGGCACCTTTTTTATTTAAATCTAACTGATGACCTTGTGGACATACTAAACTATGCCCATCCACATGATCATATGGCTCATTGTCCACCAAACAACGAAACATTGAGACATTTTGCTTAATAAATGCAATACCTTTGTCGATTTTTTTCATTTTTAAATATAATCTTCCCTTTTATTTCCAATTGATAGCATATCACATCTAGCAAAAAATCGCAGTACGGAGAGAGCGTGACTGAAAACGGTTTGAAGTCGATGTGTAACAATAATGACGCTATTTTGGCTCGCAGCAGAGCGAAGAGACGGAATTGCGACATTGTTGCTACATTGAGACTTCAGTTTTTAGGAGCGCGTTTATTGAGAGCGTGACTGAAAACGGTTTGAAGTCGGTGTGTAACAATAATGCTGATATTTTGACTTATAGCGTAGCAAGATAAAAAAGACTAGGATATTTTTTATCCTAGTCTTTTCTCAACCATCGGTAATTATTTTATTCAAAGCCATCCGTGGTTAATGAAGCTTGATATAAGTCAACAACATCATCAACCGTCAAATTAACATAACCACCTGCTTGGTCCAAGCCACCAATTCGAACGGCTTCTTGCGCCATTTCAACAAAATTCTCATCTGTATTGATATCAACGTCACCAAGGGTCATTGGAATATCAAGTGACTTTATCCAATCGTAAGTTGCCTGAATAGCTTTTTCAGCAATCTCACGGTCATTTTCTCCTGTTAAATGCCAAACTTCACGGCCAAAACGAGCAAACTTGGCTTCAGTCTCATCCGATAACACCCGTTTCATCCAACGCGGCGTCAAAATTCCTAACCCAACCCCGTGGGTAATATCATAATAAGCTGATAATTCATGTTCGATTGGATGGACAGTCCACCCATTAGCATTACCTGAACGCGCAATACCATTTAAGGCCATTGTTGCACCCCACATCAGGTTGGCACGGGCATCATAATTATCCGGCTCTTTCAGTGCTATTGGTGCCCATTTAATAACTGATCGCATCATACCTTCAATGATACCGTCTTTCACATCATTCGCTGTCGAACGATCAAAATATTGCTCAGTCAGATGTGAGAAAATATCAAACGAGCCAGCTGCTGTTTGCCATTTTGATACTGAATAAGTTAACTGAGGATCTAAGAATGACACTGCTGGCGTATTGGGCCCATTTGTCCCAAGTTTAATATTCAAATCAGGATTTGAAATAACAGATCCTGAATTCATTTCTGAACCCGTTGCTGACAGCGTTAAAATATCGACAACAGGTAATTGATCGATATTCGCACGTGACTTAGCACCACGATCAGCCACTAAGTCCCAGGCATCGCCATCATAATATTTAGCTGATGCAATCACTTTTGAAGCATCAAGAACTGAACCACCACCAACTGATAAAATAACGTCAATATCATGATCCTTCGTCATCTGTTGTCCATCACGAACAGATGCAATCTTAGGATTAGGCGCAATGCCAGATAGTTCAACAACATGCAATCCAGCTAATGCTTTCATTACACGATCATACAGACCTGACTTTTTAATTGACCCACCACCATAAGTTAGTAAGACATTTTGACCAAATTGGGCAACGGCCTCATGCAATTCCTCATCAATATGATGCTTACCAAATCGAATATCTGTACTATTTTGAAAACGAAAATCTTCCATTTGAACCTCCTGTCATTTACGACGGTTGTTACTTTCTTCATTATTTTATAATTGGCTATACCGTTATATTAACAAAAAAATCTCATAGACAACAACCGAATGTCATCTATGAGATTTTAGTTAACTACAGGATAACTACCATAACGGTACTCATCTTCTGTTAAATTTTATTTTGTTAAATGCATGGCATTTTCAATATCAGCAATTGAAGTTGGGGTGTCATCCTCTTCAGTTATTGGCTCAGCAACAACTTTGTCTTCAATTTCTTGATATTGCTTCATTCCAGTACCAGCTGGAATCAACTTACCAATAATAACATTTTCCTTCAAACCAACAAGTGGATCATTCTTACCGCGAATAGCAGCGTCAGTCAAGACACGTGTTGTCTCTTGGAATGATGCGGCAGATAAGAATGAGTTCGTCTCTAATGATGCCTTGGTAATACCAAGCAATACTGGACGACCCGTTGCAGGCAAACCACCCTTAAGCAATGTACCTTCGTTGGCATCACGGAACTGCGCAATATCCATCAAAGTACCTGGCAAAAGATCAGTCTCACCTGGATCCATGACACGAATCTTACGTAGCATTTGACGTGCCATAACCTCAATGTGCTTGTCAGAAATCTCAACACCTTGCATACGGTAAACTTTTTGCACTTCACGTAGAATATAAGTTTGAACACCTTCCGTACCTTTAATCTTAAGTAACTCTTTTGGATCCACAGAACCTTCGCTTAATTCTT
>JACYYK010002607.1_pt4 | contig 16614 bp, 17 predicted proteins | sample 8236871 | NCBI WGS metagenome assembly JACYYK01 (sample SAMN14103087, study PRJNA606662) | landfill metagenome | isolation source: landfill solid waste inoculated with endophyte fungus Paravalsa indica | place: India:New Delhi, Okhla landfill site | collected 2017-11-05 | reverse complement strand
CAGCCGCCCAGACGATCCTTCTACGCGCAACTTCCGTCACGATGGTGGAAGCAAGCGGCGTGCCGTTTACCCACGCGAGGCTGAACATATCCGCCTGCCCTGCCCGAACCACCGTTGGCCCGTGATTTGCAACGGCTGGGACAACGAGCACGGCAAAACAGCGCCTGTGTCGTTTCGAAACAGCGTGGAGTTCAATTCGTGGACAGGCAGGCAGCCCGGAACCTGAATCGGGACAAAACCTCCGAGGACCCGGCGGCAAGGTCGGGTTCGATCAGTGCCGTCATTCCGGCGCGCAACGCCGCCGCCTTCATCGCGGACACCATCTCCAGCGTTCTGGCGCAGGGCGATTGCGTCGGCGAAGTGATCGTCGTCGACGATGGCTCGACCGACGGCAGCGGCGACGTGGCGGCTTCCTGCGGCGACCCGCGCGTTCGCGTCATAACCATGAAGGCCTCTGTCGGCGTATCGGCTGCACGCAACATCGGTGTGCGTGAATCTTCCGGCGAGTGGCTCTATTTCATAGACGCCGACGACCTTGCGCGGCCCGGCGCACTGGATCAGCTCCTCGAAGCCGCCGGAACGAAACCGGAGGCCGGCCTTGTCTACGGTGATTACGACCGTATCCGGCACGATGGCGCTTCAGCGGGAAGCCGCCGCCATTTTAGGGCTATGCGCCGCAAGCCGACCGGGGATGTGCTGGAAAGCATAGTCCAGAAGAACTGCATGGTGGTCGGCGCCCAGATCGTCAGGCGCGAAATATTCGACGCCTGCGGCGGCTTCGACGAAAACCTGCAAAAGCTCGAGGACTGGCATTTCTGGTGCCTGGCCGCCGCACGCACCGACTTCCTGTTCGTGCCGGGTCTCTACGTCATGAGCTATCGTGTTCACGAGACGAGTACGATGCATACGCGCCTGCTGCCGTTCGATGCGGTCAAGCCGGGCATCGAAGCCGTCTACACCGATCCGTCAATCACAGCGCGGCTCGATGCGAAGCGGCTGGCCGACTTCCGCCGCAGCACCGAGGCGGCGATGCTGAGCTATCTCGCGTCCGTCGCGGTGCGCCTCGGCACATACCGCGCGGGATTGGCGATGATTTTTCGTTCGATCCGTCGTGATCCGGCCCGCGGCCCGCGGGCCGTGGCGCAGTTCGCCGGTGCGTTTGTAGGACTTTAGAGAAGCAGTTGTTCCAGCGCCGGGGTGTTCCGGCATAGGATAGGGGTGCGGCAGATGACTTTGGCGAATTATGAGGACATGACTTCCTATCGCGGCGGCGGAACGCAGCAGGCGTCTGGACCAGCCTTTATCGACCTTCGAAAGCTGGTCGGTACGCTGCGAGACAATCTGCGCCTGATCGTCACCACGATGATCCTGCTTGCGGTCGGCGCGGTGTTGGTCGCGGCGCTGCTGCCATCGACCTACGTTTCCTCGACCCGTATCCTGATCGATCCTCGCGGCCTGCGTGTCGTCGACAACGAGGTTACGCCACCTGCACAAACCGCCGAGGCCAACACGGCGGTCGTCGAAAGCCAGATGCGCGTAATGATCTCTGACAGCGTGCTGCGCAAGGTGGTTGTCCAGGAAAATCTGGCGGCAGACCCCGATTTCGGCATGCGTCGCGGAATGCTTTCCGGTTTCAAGGATGCGCTCGGACTTGGGGGCTCAGGACCAGGCGAGTCGCCGGAAATTCAGGCTCTGCGTGCGCTGTGGGAGTCGGTCAGCGTGTGGCGGGCACCGGAAAGCTACATCGTCGACATCAGTGTCCGCACGAGCGACCCGCACAAATCTGCCCGTCTCGCCTCCGCCATCGCCGAAGTTTACGTGAGTTCCGAAATCGAACAGCGCGGCGATACGGCAAGGCAGGCTTCCGACGCGCTCTTCGGCCGGCTGGACGAGTTGCGGGCAAACCTTGCAGCCGCTGAAGAGGCCGTCGAGAACTACCGCGCCGCAAACCGCATCGTCGATGCAGACGGCGCATTGGTCAGCGAGCAACAGGTTCGCCAGCTTCGCGCCGAACTGACCCGGGCCGAAGTGGAGACCTCGCGCGCCGAGGAGAAGTATGAGCAGATTCGCGGGATGACCGAGCGCGGCGCAAGCATCGAATCCCTGCCGGAGGCACTTCTCTCCAGTACGATCGCCAGCCTTCGCTCGTCCTACGTCACGACGCTACGCGAAGAGCGTGCGTTGAGCCGCGAATTGATGGGCCGGCATCCCGAGCTGATCCGTGTGCGTGAACAGGTTGCTGCGCTGCGCAGCCAGATCGACGAGGAACTGCGCCGGATCGCGGTTTCGGCCAAACAGGAACTCGATCGCGCGCGCCAGAACCAGGCGCAGCTCGTCACCATGCTCAACCAATCCGAAAACCAGTCGCTGGGCACCAAGCAGGCGCTGGTCCAGTTCCGCGAACTGCAGCGCGAGGCCCAGGCAAGCCAGATGGTCTACGAGTCGTATCTGGTGCGTGCGCGCGAGCTCGACGAACAGCAGGGCCTGAACACCACCAGCGCCCGCATCATCTCGCCGGCACTGCCGTCGGTGAAGCCCCGCGGCCTGTCTCTCTCGGCGGTCTTCGTGCTGGCATTGGCTGCCGGAGCCGGGCTTGGCGCAGTCCTCGCGCTGGCACGTTCGGCAATGGACTGACCCACTCGAAACGCCAAGTAACCACCCGGATGTTCCTCGGGCCGCCAGGCTGGCGGCCCGATTTCATTTTCGCACAAGCTTCGCTGCCTATTCTGGACACGCCGCATTTCCGGAGCGTGAAGCCGTGCCTGATCAAATCCAGTCCCTTATCGCCAATCTCCGCAGCTTTGGCCCCAAGCGCCTCGCCATGCTTGGCGGCGTCGGTGCGGCCGTCATCGCCATCATTCTGACGGCCTCGATCTATCTGAACCGGCCATCCTTCGAGACACTCTATGTCGGGCTCGACCGGAACGATGTCGGCCAGATCGGCATCGCGCTCGCCGAAGCCGGCATCCGCTACGACGTGTCGAGCGAAGGCACGAGCGTCATGGTGCCGGTCGGAAGCACCGGCCAGGCGCGTATGCTGCTTGCCGAGCGTGGCCTGCCGACCAGCAGCAACGCCGGCTACGAACTCTTCGACAATGTCGGTTCCTTCGGCCTCACCTCCTTCATGCAGGAAATCACCCGCGTTCGGGCGCTGGAAGGCGAGATCGCCCGCACCATCCAGTCCATCGCCGGCATCAAGTCGGCGCGCGTTCATATCGTCATGCCGGAGCGTGCCAGCTTCCGCCGCGAGGAGCAGGCGCCGACCGCCTCGGTCGTGATCCGCGCCGGCCGGGACGACGGCATCAAGGCAGCGGTCGCGATCCGTCATCTCGTTGCAGCAGCCGTGCCGCGGCTCAACGCCGACAAGGTGACGGTACTCGACGCATCCGGCGATCTGCTCGCCGCCGGCGACGATCCGGCCAACAACAGCTTCACCCGCTCGCTCACGGTCGAACGTACCGTCGAGACGCAGATCGAGGACAACATCCGCCGCGCGCTGTCACCCTATCTGGGCCACGAGAACTTCCGCGCCAGCGTCAAGGCCGACATCAACACCGACAGCCGCCAGACCGAGGAGATCATCTTCGATCCGGAATCGCAGGTGGCGCGCTCCGTGCAGTCCGTGCGCGCCAATGATGAAGCCAGCCAGCGCCAGGCCGCGCCGCCCACCACCGTCCAGCAGAACCTCCCGGAAGAAAACGTCGAGGGCGGAGAAGGGCCGGCTTCGTCCGAGCAGCGCGAACGGCGCGAGGAGACCACCAACTACGAGCTCAATTCCAAGCGCGTCGCAACCGTCAGCAACGGCTATACGGTCGAGCGCCTGTCGATCGCGGTCGTGGTCAACAGCGAACGTCTCGCCGCCGTGCTCGGCGAAAGTGCGACGCCGGAACTCATGGAGCAGCGGATCGCCGAGATCCGCCAGGTGGTGGCTTCGGCCACCGGTTTCGACGAAGCGCGCGGCGACAGCATCAACGTTTCCTCCGTCGAATTCATCGAAAGCATGGTCGGCACCGAGATGGCCGCGCCCGGCTGGCTCGAAATGGCCGGCCGCCACACCGGAACGATGGTCAATGCCCTCGCCTTCATCGTGGTTGTCTTCCTGGTGTCTTGGTTCGGCCTGCGCCCGATGATGGCGGCGATCACCAAGAAGGAAGGCGATGACGCGATGAATTTCGACGACATCCAGCTTTCCCTGCCCAACCCGCTCGACTCCATGCAGCTTCCCGACGTGATGGGCGGTGAGAACGGCGAAGGCTACAGCTTCCCCGACCATATGGCCGACGACATCCGCTTCAAGATCAAGCCGGCACCGCAGGACCGGCTGGCCCAGATGGTCGATCTCAACGAGGAGCGGTCCGCGCTGATCCTGCGTAAGTGGACGAGCCAGGAGCTTGCTGCCTGATGGCTTCCAATGCCCTGGCCAACGCATTGAAGGATTTCGGCGCACGGCCGCTCGAAAACGCCGGCGTGTTTACGCCGGCGCCGAGCTTTGCCGTTCCCGATGCCGGATTGCCGGCACTTCCAGACTTTCCGACATTCGATCCGGTGGATACGGATGCGTTGGTGGCGGATGCGGTTGCGGCCGCCGAAGCCGAACTGACCGAGCGCCTTGAGCAGCAGCATGCCGAAGCTATGGAGACCCACCGCGCGCAGCATGCCGAGGAAGTCGCGGCACTCCAGCAGCGCTTTGCCGACGAGGCCAGCGGGCTCATTCTCAAGAGCATCGAAACCATGGAAACGCGCGTCGTCGAGCTGACGACGGCCGTCACCGCACGGATACTGGGCGTGGTACTGACAGACGATGTACGCGAGCGCTCCATCGAGCGGCTGGCATCGGTGATCCGCGACGCGCTCGACGACGACGAGGCAGTGCGCATCCGGGTACGCGGCAGCCTTCCGCTTTACGAAGCGCTGAAGGAAAAGCTCCCCAAATACGCCGACCAGCTCGATTTCACCGAAACCGTGGATTTCGACATTTCCGTAGCGATCGATGACAGCATGTTCGAAACCCGACTCGCCGAGTGGTCGACGGCCCTCTCGGAGGCCCTTTCATGAGTGCGTTCGATGCCGAGGAGGGCAAGCGAGAGATCATCATCGTCCGACGCGGTGGCGGAGACCATGAGGAAGGCCATCACGGCGGCGTCTGGAAGATCGCATTCGCCGATTTCATGACCGCCTTGATGTGCTTCTTCCTCGTCATGTGGCTGGTCAACGCCACCAATGAGGACACCAAGGCCGCGATCGCCAGCTACTTCAATCCGATGACGCTGGTCGACACCGCGCCGGCCAGCAAGGGCTTGGACGACCCCGGTGAAAGCTCCACGTCGCCGGAAAGCTCGAACAACGATACGGAAGAAACCTCGGATCAGTCCGCCGGCTCGCGCGACCAGCGGTCCGGCCCTGGCGAACACGCCAACTCGATCGACCAGTCGGCCGACCGCAAGACCTCCGACCAGCATCTGTTCTCCGACCCCTACGCGGTTCTGGCCGAGATTGCTGCACAAACGGCTACCCTCCAGAATATTTCGGCCAAGGGCGACGGGGGAGCGCAGACCTCCGGCCCGGCAACCGGCGCACAGGGCGGTGAATCCTATCGCGACCCGTTCGCGCCCGACTTCTGGTCGCAGGAGATCGCCACGGCGGAGGACGCGGCAGAGCTGGACGTATTCCGTACGACGGGGGGGCAGGCACAGCCTGCTGAAGACGGCGAGCGCACCGAAGAGGTCCAGGCTGTGACAGCGATGGTTGAGCCGTCGCAAGCGCTCGAAGAGACCGTGCCCCCTGCCGAAACCATGGAACAGCCGCAGGCATCGGCCGAGCCCGAGCAACTTCTTAACGAGGAAGGCGCGCTTGCTGAAACGACGCAACCCGCAGAACAGATCCGACAGGAAATCTCCGACGCGTTCGGGCGAGAGTCGGAATTGAACAGCACCATCTCCGTGGTCGCGCAGGCGGAAGGCATCCTCATATCGGTGACGGACGAACTCAACTACGGCATGTTCGAGATCGGCTCCGCCGTGCCGCAGGGCCAGCTTGTACTCGCCATGGAAGAGATCGGTCGCACGCTCGGCCAGCATGAAGGCACGATCCGCATCAACGGCCACACCGATGGCAGGCCTTTCCGCAACGCGGAATACGACAACTGGCGCCTTTCCACCGCGCGCGCGCACGCCGCCTACTACATGCTCGTTCGGGGTGGTCTGGCGGAAGATCGTATCGGCGAGGTTGCCGGCTTCGCCGACCGCAAGCTGAAGGTCGCCGAAAACCCACTTGCCGACGTGAACCGCCGCATCGAGATCTTCGTCGAGGTGCCGAGGTGACATCGCGGCGCGGTATGGCGCTCGCCGCTTTGGCGCTTGCGGCCTTCGGTCTCGGTCAAGCGCAGGCGCAGGCGCAGACCGAGGCGGCCAGGCTGGCCCCCTACCAGATGGTGCGATCGCTGCAGCTCGTTCAGGACCGTATCGCCGGGGGCGATCACGCCGCCCTGCCGATGCAGAAGAAACTGCTCGAGCTGGTCGATGCCCGGTTTCGCAATACAGCCGGCAACGAATTCGAGGATCGCCGCAACTTTCAAGCGCTGATGATCTATGCGATGAGCGGTGGCAATCCGTCGACGATCGCCGATCTGCTCGCCCGCATGGAGATCGACGAGGCCGACCGCGCAGCGGGCGCAGGCGTGCTCGGCTACCTCACCGGAAATGTCGCCCAGGCGCGCGATGCGATGGCCGGCATCGACCCTAAGCGCTATCCGGCGGAGCTGGCCGCCTTCCTCGCACTTGTGAAAGGATCGGTCGTCGCCGGCGAGGACGCGGCAGCAGGCATGGCCATGCTGGACGAAGCAAGGCTGGCCGCGCCAGGAACGCTGGTGGAAGAGGCGGCACTCCGGCGCACCATCGCACTGGCATCCGGCGAGGGTGACGCCGAAAGATTCATGTCTGCCTCGGAGCAGTATGCGCGACGTTTCCTGCGCTCGCCCTATGCAAGCCAGTTCGCCGAGTCCTTCGTCGGCGGTATGATTGCGCTGGATCGCGGAAAGCTCGACCTGCGTCGCATCGAGCAGACGGTCGACTGGATGACCCGGGAACAGGCACACACCGTCTATCTGCGCCTTGCCCGTAGGGCGGCGATCGACGGCGACGCGGAACTCCTCGCATTCGCAACCCGCCACAGCACGGGCGACGATGGAGCCGCGCCGGAAGAAATCGATCCGCGCACCGAACTCTATTCCAGCATCTCCTCCGTGACGTCGGACACGGTTGAAGATGTGTTGTCGCGCCTCGACGGGTTGGATGCGACACAGCTTTCGTCGCGAGATCGGGCGCTGCTGACGGCGGCCAGAACCGTCGCCGCCGAAGTTGTCGCGCCGGTAAAGGCAGACGCCGCGCCGCCGCTATGGCTGGAAGACTACCCGATAGAGGAAGCGGCTGCTCCAGACCGGCCGCTTGACGAAGCGGATGAGCTTGTCGCCTCGACGCGCACCAAGCTGGAGGCGATCGACAAGATGCTCGAGGAAACGAAACGATGATGCCCAACGTCACCTTGGGTGGAAACCCGGCAGGCCTGCAACAGAAGGGCGAGCGCAGCGCCAAAAGTGGCGAGGTCGACGGCGCGCATTTCGCTGACGCGCTTTCGGGCCGTTCCGGCGACCGCAAGGCAACAAAGAGTGATGCCGAGGACCGCCAGATGGAAACGAGCCCGGACTGGAAGATCGATCGCTACGCGGCCCTCTTCAGGCTTGAGAAGACGGCTGAGCCCAAGCCCCTCGCCGACGGCGCCGGCTTCGACGACCTGCTGGCCGAGCAGAGAACCGCCGGCGATCTGCCTGCCTCCCTGACGGCGGAAGCGGAAGCATCGTCTGGTGATACGGACGCGGAATCCGAGGTGCCGGCAGATGAACAGACGGACGCGGACTCGCACGAAGCCGCCGCAAGCCCGGTCACCGGTAAGGCGAATGCTATCGACCCTGACGCGGCATTGGTCTCGCGGCAGGCGTCCGCTGGCGATGAGCAGTCCGACCGATCGGCCGATCGGGCGAACCTGGATGCAGATGGCGAGCAGGACACGATTAAGTAAACGGCGCGCGGCAATACCGCTGATGTTGACCCGGATCCGCAGGCCCGAACCACCATTCAGCCCGAACAGCAGAACAGCGCCAAGAACCAGGCCGCACATGTTTCGGCGGCAGAGCGAACGACCGTGCCGGCAGCGCCCGCAGATGGCCAGCAGCCGACGCGCACGCGAACCGACGCCAGCATACCGGTCACCGCCGGTGCTGCGGACAAATCAGCGCCCGTGACACCGCCTGCCACGAATGCGCAGCCAGAGGCGACAAACCGCCCCGCAGTGGCTACGCCGACCTCGTCCCCTGGTGAAACCTCACGGTTCGTCAGTGCCAAGGACGGCTCATTCGCGCGCGACACGTCACCGAACATGCCTGCAAAGGCAGATACGGTTTCCTCAAAGGTGAATGTGCTGAACTTCACCGCCGCACCGGCTCCCGCGCAGACGGCTCCGCCGGTCCTCAGCACCACCGCGACGGGTCTTGTGGCCGCAATCGAAGCGGAAGGAACGTGGCGCACGGCGGCCCAGGACCCTGCAAATTCGGCCACCCCACGTGGCGCCTCCGCAACGGGCGGAGTCAATACGCTTCGTATCCAGCTCCAGCCGGTCGAACTCGGCATGGTTACGGCGCGCCTCGTCGCCACGGGATCGCAACTTTCCGTTGAAATCCAGGTGGAGTCGAATGACGCCCGACAGCGCCTCGCCAATGACAGCGAGGTCATCGTCAAGGCATTGCGCGCGATCGGCTACGACATCGACAAGGTGACCATCCAGCAAGGTCCGCAAAACGGCCAGTCGCCTGCGCAGCAGGGTGCGTCCGAAAGAAACGACCATATGCAGTCCGATCAGCAGGGTGACCGGAACGCACGCGGCCGCGGCGACCAGGGCGCGGCAGGGCGGGATGGCGGAGGAGCGCGCAATGGCGCCGGCGAGACAATGGCTGACCGCGCTGGCGGCGGCCGCTATATCTAGCATTGCCTGCTTGCCGGCCCTGGCTGCCGGCAATGTCTGCGAAGCGGAAATCCTGCGCGCCTCCGAACGCTACGGCGTTCCGGCCGGCATTCTCTATGCCGTTGGCCTCACGGAGACAGGCCGCAAGGGCAGCCTGCAGCCCAACGCCCTCAACATAGAAGGGCGCGCGGTCTTCCCGCGTTCAGCGCGAGAAGCCATGCGCGAATTCGAGAATGCCAGACGCGGCGGCGCCAGGCTGATCGATCTCGGCTGTATGCAGATCAATCACCACTATCACCGCGAGAAGTTTGCCAGCCTGCAGCAGATGCTCGATCCGCGCCACAACGTCGACTACGCGGCGCGCTTCCTGGTCGAGCTCAAGCAGAGGCACGACACCTGGTCGATGGCGGTTGCCCGCTATCATGCCGGCCCCGACAACGACCCGGCGCAGAAGCGCTATGTCTGTCGCGTCATTACCAATATGGTCGCTACCGGCTTCGGAAAATGGACATCGGCAGCACATGAATTCTGCAACCCATGAGTGTAAACAGAACCTCGCCACCCGGTTGCCGACTCACACGAATTGACTCCCAAAAAACCAGCTACAAGAAATTACCATTGTCGGCGATTCCCCGCACCGGTTAACCCTTTATCCACAACTTAGATCAACTGATTCGGAGGGCGGGCCGATGATAGTGATAGTGGACGAGCGCGAGCTCGTAAAAGACGGTTATCACTCACTTTTCGAGCGGGAAGGCGTTGCAAGCGCCGGGTTTGGCTCGAACGAATTCGGCGAGTGGGTTTCCACAGCCGCGGAAGACGACCTGAAGGCCGTTCGCGCTTTCCTCATCGGCGAGTGCTCCAGCGACCTCGTGTCGCCGCGCCGCATCAGGGATCGCACAACCGCGCCGGTTATTGCCCTTTCCGACCAGCACTCTCTCGAGAATACCCTGAGGCTCTTTGAAGCGGGCGTGGACGACGTCATCCGCAAGCCGGTTCACATCAGGGAGATCCTGGCGCGCATCTCGGCCATCAGCCGCCGCGTGCAGGAGGACAAGCCCTATTCCGAATTCGGGCCTATGCGCATCTTCATCGACGGGCGCGACCCCGAGATCGACGGCGAACCGCTGCCGTTGCCGCGGCGCGAACGGCGCATCCTGGAATTCCTCGCAAGCAATGCCGGCCGCCGCGTGACGAAGACGCAGGTCTTCAACGCGATCTACGGCATCTTCGACGAGGAGGTCGAGGAGAACGTGGTCGAGAGCCACATCAGCAAGCTGCGCAAGAAGCTGCGCGAAAAGCTGGGCTACGACCCCATCGATTCCAAGCGGTTCCTCGGCTACCGGCTCGTAACCTGATGTTTGCGGAAGCAGGCCACCTCGCCTCGCCCTTGTCCCGCTCATCCTCCATACAAGCCAGCTTCACGCAAGACAGGACAGCTACCTTCGGGCTCAGCGGCCTGAATCTTGAGGAGAATCCCGAATGAGCTTGTATGGAATGATGCGGACCGGCGTGTCCGGCATGGCGGCGCAGTCGACGCGCCTTGGCACCGTTGCCGACAACATCGCCAATTCCGGCACCAATGGCTACAAGAAGGCCAGCGTCGAGTTCTCCTCGATGATCATCCCCAATTCCGGCACCAGCTATACCTCGGGCGGCGTGGCCACGCAGGTGCGCTACTCGATCTCCCAGGCCGGCCCGATCCAGTACACCACCTCGGGCACCGATCTCGCCGTTGACGGAAATGGCTTCTTCGTCGTGCAGAACAGCAATGGCCAGCCGTTCCTGACACGCGCCGGCTCGTTCGTGCCGGACGGCGAAGGCCGCCTCGTCAACGCCGCCGGCTTCCAGCTCATGGGCTACAACTACGAGAACGGCATTCCCAGCACGGTCGCCAACGGTTTCGCGGGTCTTGAGCCGGTGCAGATTTCCGGCCAGGAATTGCAGGCAACGCCATCGACCTTCGGTACCTTTGCCGCCAACCTTCCTTATGCCGCGCCAGACTGGACCGGTGTCGACCTCTCGACCAACCCGACCAATCCGGTTGGTCTCGACGAGGCACTTGAGGACGGATCGGTCGTCAAGACCTCGCTCGTCGCCTACAACAATGTCGGTGAAGAGGTCCTGCTCGACATCTATTTCGCCAAGCAGGCCACCGGCGAGTGGCAGATGTCGGTCTACTATCAGCCTGACGGCACGGCCGGATCGTCCTTCCCTTATAGCGGCCCCGCGCTGGCAACCGGCACGCTCGATTTCGACATCTCGACCGGCAAGCTCGATGCGTCGAGCATCAGCTCGCTCACGATCGATCTCTCGGCGCTGAACGGCCAGCCGATCGAACTCGATCTTTCCAAGATGACCAATCTCGCCACAGGCTACTCGCGTGGCGAAGCCGATATGAATGGCAATGCCCCCTCCGCGGTGGAGCGCGTGACCATCGGCAAGGATGGCATCATGTATGCCGAATACGCCAACGGCGGACGCACGCCGCTCTACAAGCTGCCCCTCGCGACGGTGCAGAGCCCCGACATGCTCAGGGTCGAGCCGGGCAACGTCTTCTCCGCCGGCCTCGAGTCCGGCAACGTTCAGATCGGCTTCGCAGGTGGCGGTGGCCTGGGCGACATTCTTTCCGGCGCGATCGAGAATTCGAACGTCGATATCGCTGAAGAGCTGACAAGCATGATCGAGTCGCAACGCAACTACACCGCGAATTCGAAGGTCTTCCAGACCGGTTCCGATCTCATGGACGTTCTGGTGAACCTGAAGCGGTAGGAGTGACGGTGCTGGGTAGGGAATAGGGGAAAGATGTCACTTTCGACTGCACTGAATATTGCGCAGAATTCGCTCCTGAATACCCAGCGCCAGACGACCGTCGTCTCGCGCAACATCGCGAACGTATACAATGCGGACTATGCCCGTCGCACGGCAATGCTCTCCAGCCTTGCGCCGGGCACCCGCGTTGCGGAGATCAGGCGAGCCACCGACGCCGCCCTCTTCCAGCAGAACCTGACGGCGCTTTCCGGATACAAGGCGCAGAGCATCATCGTCAGCGGGCTCGAACACATCACGATGTCGGTCAACGGCGTCGAGAATGCCACCTCGCCATCGACGATGATCGGCAAGCTGCAGGAAGCGCTGCAGCTTTATTCCGCGACCCCTTCCAACAGGACGCTTGCCGAGAATGCGGTCGAGATGGCACGCCAGGTTCTCGGCAGCCTCACCGAAGGCACCAAATCGGTGCAGGCGCTGCGCACGGACATGGACGCCCAGATTTCGGCGGGCGTGAACGAACTCAACAAGCTTCTGGCGGATTTCAAGACCGTCAATGACGCCGTCGTCAAGGGCACCAACGCCGGACGCGACGTGCTGGACCAGCTCGACACGCGCGACGCGATTCTGAAGAAGATCGCCGAATACGTGCCGATTTCCACGATCGCGCGCAGCGGCAACGATCTCATGATCGTGACGGCCGACGGCACCACCTTGTTCGAGACCGTGCCACGCCATGTGGCTTTCGAGAGCACGGCGGCATTCGGCCCCACCACCACCGGCAATGCCATCTATGTTGACGGCGTGCGGATAGCCGCCGCCAATGGCGCAAACACCAGCGCCGGCGGTTCGCTGGCGGCCATGATGCAGATGCGCGACGGCTACGCCACCGGCATGCAGGCACAATTGGATGAGACCGCCCGCGGCCTCATCAAAGCGTTTGCGGAGGTGAACCCGGGCAATCCGGCCGATATTCGTCCGGGCCTGTTCACATGGCCAGGCGCACCTGGCATGCCTGCAGACGGCGTCCTGGAAACCGGCCTTGCCGGCCTGATCACGTTGAACCCACTGATCGATTCCCAGCAGGGCGGCAATCCGGAGCTGCTGCGCGACGGCGCAAGTTTCGACCTCAACCCGGACGATCACGCCAGCTTCAACGAGCTGCTGCTGCGCTTCACCAATGCGCTCGACACACCAGTGGACTTCGTCACCGTTGCCGGCACGACCGCCAGCCTGAGTCTTCAAAACTACGCCACGAGCACGATCAGTTGGCTGGAAGACGCGCGCAAGACGGCAGCCGGGGCTGCGGAGACCAAGGGCGCCTTGATGATGCGCACCGGTGAGGCGCTCTCAAACGTAACCAGCGTGAACGAGGACGAAGAAATCGCCCTCATGCTGGAGCTCGAGCGCTCCTATGCGGCATCGGCCAAGATGATGCAGATCATAGACGAGATGCTCGAGACCCTGCTCAATACGGTGAGATAGCACTATGAAAGTCTCTTTCGTATCATCTCAGGCTATCACGCAAGCCATGCGCTATCAGTTGATGCGCATGCAGTCCGATCTGATCGTTGCACAAAAGGAAGCGAATACCTGGCGCGTTGCCGATGTCGGTCTGGCGCTTGGCGCGCAGACAGGCGTGTCTGTTTCGCTGAATCGCGACATCGAAAGGCTCAACGGGCTGAAAGATTCCAACCAGCTCGCGGCATCGCGTCTTGAATCCACACAGCTCGGCCTGCAGCAGCTTACCGAGGCTGCGAACGATCTGCTTAAGGCATATACGACCGGCGTCTCGGGCGCCTCCGACCCCGCCATCATCAAGCAGCAGGCCGATCAGGTGCTGGGACTGATGTCGTCGGTGCTCAACGGCAACCTCAACGGCGAGCATCTTTTCGCCGGCATCAATACCGATGTGCAGCCGCTTAACGATTTCCTCGACCCTGCTTCTCCGAACCGGGTCGCTTTCGACACCGCATTCGCCGCCTTCCCGTTCGCCGATCCCGCGAACATCACCGCTGCCGAGATGGACGCCTTCCTGAACAGCGTCGAGGGGCAATTCCTCGGCGCGGGCTGGGACGACTGGTCGAATGCAACCGACCAGCAGATCACGTCGCGCATCACGCTGACCGAGACCGCGCAGACGTCGGTGTCCGCCAACATTCCCGCCTTCCGCAAGCTGGCCATGGCGTCCGCGATCGTTTCGGCAACCTTCGACGACTCCATGAGCGAGGCAGCGCGCACGGAAGCACTCAACCGTGGCATCGCCTTGCTGGGTGAAGTCGTGAACGATCTTGCCAACCAGCAGGGCGCGACGGGTATTACCCAGCAGCGGATCGAAAGAGCCAACGATCGCATGTCCATGCAGATCGACCTGTTCACTGAAAGCCTGACGGAAATGGAAGGCGTCGACCCAGCAGAAGCCTCGACGCGGGTCACCAGCCTTTTGTCCCAGATCGAGATTTCCTATTCGCTGACTGCGCGACTGCAGCAGCTCAGCCTGCTTCGATACCTTTAGCGACCGGCCTGGAATCGGAACAAGTCAGACAACACGGAAGACGCATGTATCAATTCTCCTACGCCGAAGTTCAGACCGACGCCGTGGCAGATGCCAAGGATCGCGAAAGACAGTTGCTTTCGCGATCCATCGACCTGTTGGTCGAGGCGAGGGACAAGGGCACGAAGTCGATCGAGTCCACCCGCGCGATCTATTTTCTGAATCGCGTCTGGACGACCTTTGTCGAAGACCTCGGAAGCGAGGACAACGAGCTCCCGCACGAGCTCCGGGCAAACCTGATTTCCATAGGGCTCTGGCTGCTACGCGAGGCCGAAGAGGTTCGACAGGGCCGCTCCGACAATTTCGAAGGGCTGATCGAGGTCTCGCAGATCATCCGCGACGGTATTCAATGAAGAATACGTTCAAGATCACTCTGAAGGCGAACGAGAAGATCTACATCAACGGCGCCGTCATCAGGACGGACCGCAAGGTGTCCCTCGAATTCCTGAACGACGTCCAGTTCCTGCTCGAAGGCCACGTGCTTCAGGCCGAGGACGCGACGACCCCGCTCAGGCAGCTCTATTTCATCATCCAGGTCATCCTGATGAACCCCGACGGCGCACCGGAGGCGCGCGACATGCTACGCAGGTCGCTGCCGCTGCTGCTCGCGTGCTTCTCAGACCACCAGATCCTTGCCTCGCTCAAGGACGTCGACCGCCTGGTCAGCGAAGGCCACGTCTACGAAGCACTGAAAGCGTTGCGCGGCCTCTATCCGGCGGAGGCCAGAATTCTCGCCAACGAGGGCGCGCCTGTCGCACCCCTCGTCCTTACCGCAGCGGAGTAGGACCATGAACATTTCGGCGATCGCCAACACCATGACGACGCAGAACACGACGGGCGCACCGCAGTCCGTCGACTATAAGGCGTTCCTGCAGTTGCTGGTCGCCCAGATGAAGAACCAGGATCCGACGGCCCCGATGGAATCGACGGATTACGTCGCCCAGCTCGCGACCTTCTCGCAGGTCGAGCAGTCGGTCGAGATCAACAAGAAGCTCACCGAGATGCTGCAGGCATCGACCATGGCGCAGGCAACCGGATTGATCGGCAAGGTCGTCGAGAGCATGGATGGTGAGATCAGCGGCGTCGTCCGTCAGGTCGAGATCTATTCCGACGGCATCGTGGCGGTCCTCGACGGTGGCGAGAAGCTGGCCATCACACCCGGCGTCATTATCCGCGATGCCGATTACACGCCGCCGCCGGGAGACGAGACGCCAGGTGACGATGAGCAGCCTGGCGGCGACGAGCAGGCAGCGTGAACGAAGCCGATGCCCTCGACATCGCACAGTATGCGGTCTGGACCGTCCTGACCGCATCCGGCCCGGCCGTGGCCGTGGCGATGTTCGTCGGCGTTGGCATCGCCTTCATTCAGGCGCTTACGCAGGTGCAGGAAATCACTCTTACCTTCGTGCCGAAGATCGTCGCAATCCTTCTGGCGGTTGCTTTTTCAGCCCCCTTCGTCGGCGCCCAGATCGCCGGCTTCACCAACGTGATGTTCCAGCGCATAGAGACGGGTTTCTGATCCGCCTCCGGGCCTCGACCTTCCGACCTCATTTTCGCACAAGCTTGGCAGCCTAGTCTCTGGCCGGCGGCGTGTGTTTGCACGCCTGTGAACTGGTAGATGGTCGGACAGGCATGGCAATCAGCGACAGCGTTTCCCTTCCCGAAGTCAAGAACTACGGTCGAGACATCGCGCTTGCGGTCGGCGTCATCACGATCCTGTCGATCCTGTTCCTGCCGATCCCGGCCTTCCTGATCGACTTCGGGCTTGCGCTTTCCATCGCCGTTTCCGTGTTGATCCTGATGGTTGCGCTGTGGATGCAGCGGCCGCTCGACTTCACGTCGTTTCCAACCATCCTGCTGATCGTCACAATGCTGCGGCTTGCGCTCTCGATCGCGACGACGCGCGCGATCCTGTCGCACGGCAACGAGGGCACCAACGCGGCCGGTTACGTCATCGGAGGCTTTTCGAATCTCGTCATGGCCGGCGACTTCGTCATCGGCCTGATCGTGTTCCTGATCCTGATCGTGGTGAACTTCATCGTCATCACCAAGGGTGCGACACGCATCGCCGAGGTCGGCGCGCGGTTCACGCTGGACGCCATCCCCGGCAAGCAGATGTCGATCGATGCCGATCTCTCGGCCGGCGTGATCGATGACAAGGAAGCGCAGCGCCGCCGCCGCGAGCTGGAAGAAGAAAGCTCTTTCTTCGGTGCCATGGACGGTGCCTCGAAATTCGTGCGCGGCGACGCCATCGCCGGCCTCATCATCACCGTCATCAA
>JACYYK010012534.1_pt1 | contig 16647 bp, 12 predicted proteins | sample 8236871 | NCBI WGS metagenome assembly JACYYK01 (sample SAMN14103087, study PRJNA606662) | landfill metagenome | isolation source: landfill solid waste inoculated with endophyte fungus Paravalsa indica | place: India:New Delhi, Okhla landfill site | collected 2017-11-05 | reverse complement strand
ACCGCGTCCGCTCCCCTGCTGGCAGCGCTCACCGACATGGGACAGCGGCTCACCACAGCCGAGGAACACGCACTCGCGCAGGTGAAGCAGGCCGAAGAGCAGGCACTGGCAGCCCGCTCCGACGCCGAAGAAGCCCAACAACGCGCCGCACAGGCCGAACACGCCCGAGACCAGGCACTCACACAGGCCCGAGACGACCGGGCCGCGCGGGAACAGGCCGAACTCGCCGCCCAGCACGCGCGAGCCGAGGCCGAGACAGTGAAGAACCAGGCGTGGGCGGCCATCGCCGACCACGAACGCGCACGCGGAGCGGCGGAGGCAGCCGCGGAGACGGCACTACGGACTCGGGACACCCTGGCCGCAGAACTCGACAGGACACGACAGGACCTGGACACCGCACGATCCCAACGCGACGACCTGGCCCGGCAACTGGAGACGACCAAACGCGAGCTGCACGAGCTCACGACGGCGCACTCGACGACCACGGAACGCCTCTCCGCCGCCACCACCCGGAACGACACGCTCCGCGCCACACTGGACCAGACCCGCGCCGACCTCACCGCAGCCCGCGAGGACGCGACGACACTACGCGCCAACCTCGACGCCACCCGCGAACAGCTCGCGGCCGAACGCACCGCACGCTCCGTGGCCGAAGCCAAGGCCACAGCCGCACAGGCCGCGGTCACCGACAAGGATGCGCGCATCACCGAGCTCACCGACCAGCTACGGCAGGCCCACGCCCGCCTCGACCGCATCCTCACCGACCGACACGACCGCCCACCCCGGCCCGGCGACCGCGACAGCGATCACCACAGGACCGGCACCGAGCAGCCACCCGACGCCTGACCCCAACAGCGCGTACAGGAAGTACGGACACGCGTGCGCAGCCTGCGCTCGCTACAATGCGGCGGATCGAAACCGGGGGTCCCGATGCGCCGTGGCGCCACCGCCACCACACACCACCTATCGTCGCTGCTCGCCGCCCTCACGGTGGCGCTGGCCGCCTGCCAGCCGAGCCCCGGCGAGCCCCCCGGCCCACCACCCACGCCCCGGATGGCCTACCAACTCCAGGGCTACCCCGACGGCGAACTCGACGCGCTCACCGAAGCGCCACACGACGTCGCCGTCATCGACCTCGCACGCGACGGCCGGCAGGGCTACTTCACCACCGACGAGATCACGCGGCTACGGGACTCGGACAAGACGGTGCTGGCCTACTTCGAGATCGGGTCCATCGAGGACTTCCGGCCGGAGTTCGACCACATCCGAACCCGGCAAACCGACCTGCTGCTGGGCGACGTGCCGTCCTGGCCCGGCGAGCACTTCGTCCGGTACTGGGACCAACGATGGTGGCAGGACACCGTGCGCCCCCGCCTGGACCGCGCGATGGAAACCGGATTCGACGGCGTGTACCTGGACACACTCATCGCCTACGAGCAGATCGACCTCTCCGGACTGCCACACCACAGCAGGCAGAGCCTGCGCCAGGCGATGGCGGACCTCGTGATGAGAATCGCCGAACACGCCCACACCCAGAACCCGGAGTTCCTCGTCTTCCCGCAGAACGCGCCCGAGCTACGAGAGGTCGACGGCTACGTCGACGCGATCGACGGCATCGGCATGGAAGACCTGTTCTTCCTCGACACCGACCGGCCGTGCGTGCAGGACTACTGCACCGAGAACCTCGACCACGTCCGCGCGTTGCGCGACGCGGGCAAGACGGTACTGGCGGTCGACTACGCGGTCGACCCCGACAACGTCGCCGAGGCGTGCCGCCGCTACCGCGAGGAAGGCTTCGGCGGCACGGTCACGACCGTGGACCTCGACACCGTCGCACCACCCTGCCCCACACACCCGTGACCTCGCAGGGGCCCCGCCGACACGAAACGCCCCACCTCGCGACCGAGAAGACGGCAGGACCACCTGCTTCCTCCCCCGGACTCAGTCGCAGGCCTTGATCTTCTTCATGGTGAGGTGGGACTCGATGCGCAGCACAGCGGGCAGACCACTGAGCTTGCTGGTGAGGAAAGCTTCATAGGCAGCGTGGTTGGCGACCGCGACACGCAGGAAGTAGTCGGGGCGGCCGTACATGCGGCGGAACTCGACGACCTCCTCGAAAGACGCCACGGTGGATTCGAACTCCTCGAAGGTCTTGAGATCGCTGGCACCGACCTCGACGTCCACGAGGACTTCCAGCCCACGCCCCAGCGCCTCGGGATCGATGACAGCCCGATAGCCGGTGATGACACCGGCCTCTTCCAGACGCTTGACCCGGCGAAGGCAGGGAGGCGGGGTCAGACCGACCCGCTTGGCCAGCTCGACGTTCGTCAACCGTCCGTCCTGACGCAGTTGAAACAAAATTTCCCAATCTACCGCGTCAATACTCACTTCATTGCCCATATCACCATAGTAGAGCCACGACAGGAAACCATATGAGGCGTAATCGTTCCTAGAATGTCCCCATGCCCATACGTCCCGCCGACGCCAGAGGCCAATCCCGATCGGCGGCCACCCCACCACCGCGGACCCCGTCCCCGGTGCGAGCCGCCCTCCGTGACTCCACTTCCGTGGGCCTGGCCTTCGTCCCGCTCGGCCTCGCCTTCGGAGCACTCACCACCCAGTCCGGCCTCGACTGGTGGTGGGCAGGACTCTCCGCCACGCTCATCTACGGCGGCTCGTTCGAGTTCCTGCTCATCGGCATGGTCACCACCACCGCCCCACTGGCCACGATCGCCGGAACCGCCTTCATGGTCAACGTCCGGCACGTCTTCTACGCCTTGTCCTACCCCCTGCACCGCCTGACCGGCCGCCTCGGCAAGGCCTACGGCACCTTCGCCCTCAGCGACGAGGCATACGCCCTGACCGCCGGAAACGAAGCCCACTCCTGGCCCAGCCGACGCATCCTGTGCCTGCAGTTCTTCATGCACCTGTACTGGGCCGCAAGCGCGACCGCCGGAGCCCTACTCGGCACCCTCATCCCCGACAACATCACCGGCCTGGACTTCGCCCTGACCGCCCTGTTCACCGTCCTCGCCCTCGACGCCCTGAAAGACCTACACGGCGACCTGCCCACCCCCGCACTCGCCCTACTCAGCGCCGTCGCCGCCCGCATTCTCTTCCCGAACCAACTGCTCCTGGCCGCCTTCACCCTGTTCACCGCCGGACTGCTGATCCGACACCTCACGACCAGCAGGAGACGGAACCGTGCCTGACCCCCTCTACGCCATCGCCGCCGTCCTCATCGCCGCCGCCGTCACCTGGGCCCTACGAGCCCTGCCCTTCACCGCCCTCGCCCCCCTCCGCGCCAGCGCGACCATCCGATTCCTCAGCACCCGCATGCCCGCTGGCGTCATGGTGATCCTGGTCGTCTACTGCCTGCGCGACCTACCGCTACCCCAACTCCGCGCTCTGGCCCCGCTCACGGCCCTCGCCGTCACCGTCGGACTGCACCTGTGGCGCCGCAACGCCCTGCTCAGCATCCTCGGCGGCACAGCCGTCCACGTCACCCTGGCCAGCACGGTCTTCGCCCCCTGACAACCCACCGCACCCGAAAACCCACAGGCCGCCAGGTGGTCGCACCACCACGACAGCAGCACGACCACCCAACCCGTCAGCCGCCGAACACCGGCACGATCTCGTGCACCCTCGGCTGCGCACCGCCGTCCCACACCAACCGCAACTCACCCACCGACACACCACCCACGTCCACCGTGGTGTACCCGCCGGACAACTCGCCCACCGTCATCCACTCACCCGCACCCTCACGCACCTGCACCACCGCCGAAACAGGCGCCCCCGGATCCTGCAGAACCACCACCCGCTCCACCGGCCGCACCCGCGACAACGTCACCACCAACGCCTCACCCGACTCCGCAGGCCGAGCCGCCACATAAGCCGTCGCAGGATCACCGTCGACAACCCTGCCCGCACCACTGCCCTCACGACCCGGCGGCACAGCCTCCACCGTGTACGACACCAGCTCCGGCGTCTCCACCGCGAACTCCCGCACCACAAGCCAGAAACCAGCACCGTCCGCCGTCGCTCGGTACCGCACGTAACGCGCCCGCGTACCCTCCGGAGCGGTCACACCGACCTCCGAAGCCGACGCCGTGGTCAACGACGTCCAAACCTCACCATCCACCGAGTACTCCAACACTCCCTCACGGAAGTAGTCGTCCGGACTACCCGACTTCCCCATCAGCACATCGATGCGCCCGATCTCCGTCACCACACCCAGATCGACACCGACATGGTCACCGACCCGCGACGCACGCGAACTCCAGAAGTACGTGCCCGGATCCCCGTCCACCATGTTCGCCGGCACATGCTGCTGATACGTCGGAAGACTCACCTCAGCGACCGGGCGCCCCACACCCACACCGAACCACTCGTCCACAAGACCGTTCGCCTCCGCGAGGAACGAGTCCAACACACCATCGGCGATCCTCGGCCACGTCGACGAATGCGGCGCCTTGTCGTCACGCACCGACTGCGCCCGCTCCACCAACGACGCGACCCGACCACGGTGCTCCCACGCGACACCACGGTCACCGGCCTCATAGGCGGCGAGCATGTCCAAAGCCGCCCGACCAGCGGCAAGCCAGTGATCCGCCGCCCGCAACCACGCATCGATCTCCACCCGAGCACGCGGATCGGGCAAGCCCTGCAGCTCCACCGTCGCCGAGACGTAGGAGTCGAACACCTCCACCAGCCGAGCACGCGCCTCGGCGCGCTGCCCCGAACGCCACACCCGCCAGAACTCGTCGATCTCCCCCGCCAACCGCGGCGACTGCACACGGTGCAGCGTCCCGTCATACCACGACAGATCGGCGAAAGTCCGCACAGCGGCCGCAAGCTCCGCATCACCACCCGCGAGCTCCACCGTCGCGGCCGTCCACGACTCCGTCGCGTCGTAGTCGACGTCGTTCCACCCGAACTCGGCGAACGAGAACAACGCGAGCTCACTCAACGCCGCCTGGTTCATCGGGTTCGACACGATCCCCGCCACCTGCTCCGACAACCCGTTCTCCCGGCCCGAGAACGGCGCCAACAACAACCGCCCCGCCGCGTAGTCGTTGACCGGATAGTTGTCCCAGATCAGGATCTCATGCCCGAACACCTGCCGCGCCTGCTCCGCCTGGGCCACCGTGATGCGTTCCGGGATCACGGCGGTGCCAGTCCACATCACCACGATGTCGCTGTCCATCCGTTCCCGCAGCTCACGCTTGTAAGGTGACTCGGCGACGTTGTAGTACTCGGTCGGCACCATCTGCAACGGCGCCACGTCACCCTTCACCTCGACCCACTCCCGCTGCACCCGGTTCAACAGATGCGCCTGCGCACGCCCCGCCGCACCGGGCCCGGTACCGAACCGCTCCACGTCGGCGTCACAGTGCCAGGCGTTGTAGTCGATGTCGTCGAGCGGGATGTTGAACGACCGCGCCCCCAACCCGTACAACGCCTCGAACTTCGCGACCACCGCCTCGAAGTCGTCCTGCGATGAGTAACAGACGGAAAGACCGGGCGACAGCGCGAACGTGAAGTCCACCCGGTTCGCCGCCGCGCGGTCCACCAACTCACCCAGCCTCGCCAACTCCTGCTCCGGATACGGTTCCCGCCACCGCTCCCGGTGATAGGGGTCGTCCTTGGGGGCGTACTCGAAGGTGTTCATGCGATGGGCGCCGAGGTAGTCCATGAGCGCCAACCGGTCCTCGTGCGACCACGGTGTGCCGTAGAAGCCCTCGATCAACCCCCGGTACGTCATCGCGGGCCAGTCGCGGATCTCCACGCCCGGCACCCAGTCCACCCCACGACGCGCCCGCACGACCTGCTCGAACGTCCGCGTGGCGTAGTACGTGCCGTCGGCGTCGGCGCCGTCGAGCACCACCTGCCCCCGCCCGTTCGCGTCACGGCCCGCCGCGAGCACGAAGCCCTCGGCCGCCAACGCGTCGGCCCCGGAGACCCCGAGCTCGGACAGCACCCGGCCCCCGTCGCCGAGCCACACGGTGACGGGCGTGCGCGAGCCGTCGTGCACCGGGACGATCCGCCGCACCCCGGCCTCCCGCAGGACTCTGCGTATCTCCCGCTCCGTGGCCTCGTCGGCGTCCTCGGACGTCACCAACCCCACCACCGGGGTGAGCGGGAAACCGTCGTCGCGCTGTGTCAGCTCCCGCGGCGCGGGCCACACCGACACCGGCTCCTCGGCGGGTTCCTGCGCGGCCTGGACCACTGCGGGGAAGGCGGCCGTCACCAGCGCCGCGGCGAGTGTGACCGCGCTCCAGCGCCGATGACGAGCCGGTCGGGTACGTGCGTGCGGATCACGTGGTCTTCTGACGAGCATGACTGTCCCTCCGGATGAAGCCGTGGTCTGGTCACACGTGTGCCGGGCACGTCCACCGCATCGTGCTGGTAGATGCCGTGACGATCAAGCAAGACCGCCCAACTGGTCTAGTCCTTTTCCGGTCACCCGTCCGGTGACCACGGCGGGCACCCTCCGTCGGCGCGGTCGGCCCGCCGGTGGTGAACTGACAGTCGACCGACCCTCGCACCGGGAGCGTTTTTCGTGGTTGTCCTTCGTTCGATCGTGCTGTTCGTGCTGGCGGCCCTCGCCGAGATCGGCGGGGCCTGGCTGGTGTGGCAGGGAGTCCGAGAGCATCGCGGCTGGCTGTGGATCGGCGCCGGCGTCCTCGCCCTCGGCGCGTACGGCTTCGTCGCCACGCTGCAACCCGACGCACACTTCGGCCGCATCCTCGCCGCGTACGGGGGTGTGTTCGTCGCCGGATCACTGGTCTGGGGCATGGTCGTCGACGGCTACCGACCCGACCGGTTCGACGTCATCGGAGCCCTCGTCTGCCTGGTCGGCGTCGCCGTGATCATGTACGCGCCCCGCCAGTGATCACCGGGCCGGAGTGTTCCCTTCGGAGCTTTTATTGGTTCTGGAGTATGAGTTGTTGCGTGGGGTTGTCGTGTGTGAATATCCTCCAAAGCCCCGCTGTATAGGTCGTTATACACCTGGCTTCGGTGAATCCCGCAGCTCTCAACCGCTCGGACGCCCCGGAAACGATCACGCTCGGCGACGTCACCCACGGGCGACCCGATCGATCACCACACCGACGCTCCCCTCCGGGGCCGTGGGCCGTGTGTCTTCCTCCCCTCCCCTACGTCCTCGCGCCCTCGGCAAGCGACACGGCGTCGCCCACGATCTCCTCCTCGGGATACGGACAGTGCCACCGGTGCTCGGCCTGCGTTGTCCCCTCGGGAAAACGCAGGGCACAGTCGTCGGTGGCCTTCCAACAGCGAGTCCGGAAGGGACATCCCGACGGAGGGTGCGTGGCCGACGGCACGGGACCGTGGAGCACGATGCGCTCGCCGTCGGTCAACAGGCTCGGCGTGGCCGAAAACAGCGCCCTGGTGTAGGGGTGGCGCGGCGCGATGGCCACCCGGTCGGCCGGCCCCTCCTCGACGATCCTGCCCAGATACATGACCGCGATCCGATCGGCGAGGTAACGCACGGTCTGGATGTCGTGGGAGATGAACACCATGCCGAGCCCGAGCCGCGCCCGCAGGTCCACGAGCAGATTGAGCACCTGGGCGCGCACGGAGACGTCGAGGGCCGATGTCGGCTCGTCGGCGACGATCACCTCGGGGTCGAGGGCCAACGCCCGCGCCACCGCGACCCGCTGGCGTTGCCCACCGGAGAGCTGGGCGGGCACGGCATCGGCGACGTGAGCCGGGAGCCCCACCAGGCTCAACAGTTCCTCGACCCGCCGATCACGCTGCGCCCTCGAACCGCGCCGGTGGACGTCGAGCGGGTCCCGCAGGATCGTGCGCACCGGAAGCCTCGGATTCAGTGCCGTCGCCGGGTCTTGGAACACCACCCCCACCGATGCCCCGAACTCCTCCCGGCGGCACCTGGCGGGCAGCGACCACAGGTCCTCTCCCCGGAACCGCACAGTGCCGTGCGTGGGAGGTTGCAGTCCGGTCACCACGCGCGCCAGCGTCGACTTCCCGCACCCGGACTCGCCGACGACGCCCAGGATCTCGCCCTTGCCGACCGCGACGGTGGCGTCGGTCAACGCATACACCTTGTCGCGGCGGAACAGCCCGCCCGTGCGTGCGGTGTGGACGACGTGGACGCCGTCCAGGCTCACCACCGGCTCCGATCGCGTCACAGCAACGCTCCTTCCGTCGCCGCCGACGATTCCCGATCGGCGGGGTTCCAGCAGGCGACCGTGTGCTCGTCGGAGGCACCGGAGAGCACGGGCGGCCGGGTGCGACACACGTCGGTGGCCGCCGGGCAGCGGTCGACGAACCGGCACCCCGCGGCGAAATCGCCGGGAGCGGGCACCACACCGGGGATCTGGTGCAGTCTCCGGGCTCCGGACTCCAACGACAACACCGAGCCGAGCAATCCCCGCGCGTAGTGGTGGCGTGGGCCCGCGAACAGGTTGTCCACCGTGGCCACCTCGGCGAGCTGCCCCGCGTACATCACCGCGACGCGATGCACCATCTCACCGATGAGCGCCAGGTCGTGAGACACCAGCACCATGGCGAAACCGAGCTCGTCGCGCAGCTCCGCCAACAGCTCCACCACCTGAGCCTGCACCGTCACGTCGAGCGCCGTGGTCGGCTCGTCGGCGATCAGCAGTCGAGGGCTGCGGGACAGGGCCATCGCGATGAGGACCCGCTGCCGTTGCCCGCCCGACAACTCGTGCGGGTAGCTCTTCAGGCAGCGTTCGGGAGACAACCCGACCAGCTCCAGCAGTTCCTCGGGGGTGCGCGTGCCACCGCGTCGAGTGAGCTGACGAAGTTGTGTGCCGACGAGGACGGACGGGTTCAACGACGACATCGCGTCCTGATAGACCATGGCCAGCTCCGGGCCCGCCAACGCCCTCCGCTGAGCCGGAGACAACGACAGCAGGTCCTTGCCGTCGTAGACGATGCTGCCGCTGACCTGCGCCCGGCGCGGCAGCAATCCCATCAGGGCGAGGCTGGTCAAGCTCTTGCCGCATCCGGACTCCCCGACCAGACCGAGCGTCTCCCCCACCTTGACGTCGAACGAGACACCGTCCACGACCGCCACGTCCCCGTGTCGTTCGGGGAAGCGGATTCTCAGGTCGCGCACCGACAGCAGCGTCGGTGTCTCGGGGGCCACCGGCGGCAGCGACGCCGTCCTCTCCCCGACGGTGGTGGCCAGTCGCGCCAGCGCCCGTTCCACGTCGTCGGTGCCGGCGCTTTCGGTCGGCGACGCCTCCACGACGGTGCCGGGCTTGTCATCCTTCCCGGCGCCCTCGCTTCGGGGAGCCGTCGTCTTCGGGGTCGACCACGCGTCGGTGAGCCCTTCGGACAACACGTTCAACGCCAACACGGTGAGCAGGATCGCGACGCCGGGGAAGAACGTGGCCCACCAACCGCCGGAGAGCAGGATCTGCCGACCGTAGGACAACACGTTGCCCCAACTCGGCAACGGGTCCTGGATGCCCGCACCGATGAAGGACAGACTGGCCTCGTAGATGATCGCGTCGGCGACCAGCACCGTGGCGAACACGACCACCGGCGCGGCGCAGTTGACCGCCACGTGCTTGATCAGAATGAAGGACCTCTTCGCGCCGATCACCTTCTCGGCCGCGACGTAGTCCTCCCCGTACTGGGCGAGGACGTTGGCTCTCACCACGCGCGTGAGCGACGGCACGTAGACCAGGGCGATCGCGATGATCAACACCGGAATTCCGGGACCGAACACCGCGATGAGGACGGCGGCCAACGCGATGCCGGGGAAGGCCATCACCACGTCCAGCACGCGCATCACCGTCTCGTTGACGACCTTGTGGGACGTCGCCGCGATGCCGCCCAGGATGCTCCCGACGACCACCGCGACCACGGTGGCTCCCAGACCGATCACCAGCGAGTAGCGCGCGCCGGCCACGACACGGGCGAAGACGTCCCTCCCGGCGCGGTCGGTGCCGAACCAGTGCTCGGCGCTCGGCGGTTGGGCGGGAACCCCGGTGGCGAGAGGGTCCGGTGCCAGGAGGGGACCGAACACCGCCAGCGCCGTGATGCCGGTCAACAGCAGCAGGGCGATCCGGGCCGGCCAACGCAGCGCGCGGAACCGGATTCCGGGACGGGACAGGCGGGTGGCGAGACGGGAACGCATGCTCACACCCCTCGGATACGTGGGTTGACGACGAGATACAGCAGGTCCACGACGAGGTTGACCACCAGGAACGTGAACGCGATGGTGAGCACCGCGCCCTGCACGAGCGCGACGTCGCCCGTGGTGACCCCCGTGAGCAGCAGCTCCCCCATGCCCGGAAGTCCGAAGATGGTCTCGATGACCACGGCACCGCTCAACGCGTAGCCCACGCGGAGCCCGAGCACGGTCAACGGCGTGATCATGGCGTTACGCAACGCCGCTCGCACCACCAGCCAGCGAGGCAGCCCGTTGCCCGTCGCGGTGCGCACGTAGTCGCGGTCCAGCTCCTCGACCAGCGAGGTGCGGACCAGCCTCGCGAGCTGGCAGCCCACGGGAACGGCGATGGCGAACGCGGGCAGCGTCAGGGAGTTGAGCCAGCCCGACACCGAGTCGGCCGGGTTCACGTAACCGCCGGTGGGAAACCACTCCAGGTTCAGGGCGAACTGCTGGATCAGCAGGATCGCCAACCAGAACGAGGGAGTGGCGATGCCGATGATGGAGAGCACCCGAGTCACGTGGTCGGGCCAACGGTCCCGGCCGAGGGCGCCGGTGATGCCGATGACCAGCGCCAGCACCACCGCGCCGCCCATCCCCAGCAGGGTGAGCTGGATGGTCAACGGCAACGCCGTGAGCACCCGGTCCATCACGGGCACCGAGGGCGGCGCCGTGTAGCCGAGGTCGCCTTGCAACAGGCCACCGAGGAAACGCAGGTACTGCACCGGGAGCGGGTCGTCGAGTCCGTGCTCCTCGGCGTAGGCGGCCCGAGCTTCCGGGGTGGAGTTGACGCCGAGCGCGTTGAACGCCGGATCGCTGGGCGAGAACTGCAGAACGATGTACACCAGGAGCGTGACACCGAGCAGCATCAGCGGCAGTGCCAGCAGTCGGCGCGCGACAAGCCGCAGGAACGCCTGCATGGAAGACACTCCTTAAGGAAACGGTCGCGACACGGGGTGGCTCAGCCGCGGCCGACGTCGAGGAAGGACAGACCGGTGGTCGGCAGCGGAGCGAAGCCGTCCAATTCGTCCGGTTTCCATCCGGTCGGCAGCTTGCGGTGCAACAGTGGGTAGGTGTGCGCTTCCTCGGCGATCAGGTCGACGACCTTTTGCCAGAGGTCGCGGCGCTTGCCCTCGTCGGTGGAGCGCACCGCCTCATCCATGAGCTTGGTCGCCCGCTCGTACTCCGGGGTCCGAGACCAGTAGCTGTAGTTGGTGGGCCAGTTGCCGTAGTTGTACCAGCGCAGCAACAGATCCAGGTCGTTGCCGAACACGGAGGGGTCACCGGGAGCGATCATGACCTGGTAGCGGCCCGTGGCGACCTTGTCGGCGTACTGGCCGCCCGACTCGCCGATGTCCAAGTTGGTCCGCACGCCGATGGCGTCGAAGTCCTCCTTGATGAAGGGGGCCGCGTCCTGCACCCACCCGGTGTTGGTGGCGACCAAGTCGATACTCAGGTTGCTCACCCCGGCCGCTTTCAGCAGCGCCTTGGCCTTGTCGGGGTCGTAGGTGTAGACCGTGGAGGGCTCCAGGTGGTCCGGGTGCGACCGCGGGGTGTAGCCCACGGCGGCCGAGGCTCCGCCGAGCAACGCCGAGTCGATCAGCTTCCGTTTGTCGATCGCGTAGTGCAGGGCCTGCCGCACCCGTCGATCGTCGAAGGGGGCGGAGGCGCAGTTGAACATCAGGAACAACATCCCGAAGGACTGCACCTGTTCGACCTTGCCCACCTTCGCGAGCCGGTCGATGTCGATGTAAGGGACGTCCTCAATGGCCTGGACGCGCTCGGACTCCAGCGCCGTGACGCGCGCGGTGGGGTCGTCCAGCAACCGCCAGGTCATGCTCGACACCCTGGCGGGCCGAGGACCGTTGTAGCCGGCGAACTTCTCGAAGACGAGCTTGTCGTCCTTGATGCTTTCGACCAGGGCGAAGGGGCCCGAGCCCACCGGGTTGGCGTCGAAGCTCTTCGGATCCGCCTCCACGAGTTTCCTCGGAACAATCTTCACGACCCCGAGCCGTTCGTTCACCAGCGCGAACGGGTACTTGAGCGTGATGTCCACGGTGGTGTCGTCGACGGCCTCGACCCGCTCGACGAACGGGATGAACGTCGCGTACAGCGACTCGTTGGCGGGATCGAGCACGCGCTCGTAGCTGTAGACCACGTCGTCGGCGGTGACGGGTGAGCCGTCGTGGAACTTCGCCCGCGACCGCAGGGTGACGCGCAGCGTGGTGTCGTCGCGTTGCTCGGGCAGGGCCGCCGCCAGCGCCGGATACGGTTCGCGGGTCACCGGGTCGAGATCGACGAGGCCTTCGAACACGTGCAGGTTGGCGGCCACCGGTGTGGCCCCGGTGGCGGTCATGGGGTCGAATCCGGTCGACAGCGTGTAGGAGATACCGGCTTCGATCGTGTCGGTGGCTCCGTTGCCGGCGCTTCCCGTCGACGCGGGACCGCCACAGGCGCTGAGGCTTCCCGTGAACGCGGTGGCGGCTCCCGCGGCTCCGACGAACCGCAGGAACTGCCGGCGTTGCATCGGGGCCATGGCGAATGGGGACACGTCGGCTCCTTCGCTGAGTGTGCGGGTAAGACGTCTGATGTCAGACACCTTTGGGCTGAGACCCTAGACAGCGATGGCGTCGAGCACAAGAGACGCTGCGTCCTCGGCGGCGAAATCGTGTTCTTCCCACCGTTTCCCACTCCCGGTGGGCACGGGTCGCACAGCCCACGCGAGACGAAACGCGCCTTCGGTGGAGTGCGTGGCGGGCCGAGGTCAGGAGTTCACATAGGCGAGCACGGCAAGGACCCGACGGTGCCCGCTGTCGGTGGGTGGCAGGTTGAGCTTGCGGAAGATGTTGCCGATGTGCTTGGACACGGAGCGTTCGGTGATCACCAGTTCCTTGGCGATCGCGTGATTGTCGTGCCCCTGCGCCATGAGGTGGAGTACCTCCCGCTCCCGGCCGGTGAGAGAACGCAGCGGATGCTGACGGTTCATCAACTGCGTGACCACTTCCGGGTCGAGCGCCGATCCCCCGGCGGCGACCCGTTGGAGCGCGTCCAGGAATTCCTCGACGCGCCCGATGCGGTCCTTGAGCAGGTAGCCGATGCCGTTCGCCCCGGTGGCGAGCAGTTCGGTGGCGTAGGCGTGCTCGACGTACTGCGACAGCACGAGAATGGGCAGACCGGGGATGCGCTCACGGGCCTCCACGGCGGCACGCAACCCCTCGTCGCGAAAGCTCGGTGGCATGCGCACGTCGAGCACGGCGATGTCCGGCCGGTGTTCGAGCAGTGTCGGCACGATTTCCGGCCCGCTGGCCGCGATGCCCGCGATCTCGTGCCCAGCGGTCTTCGCGAGCAGGACGATTCCTTCCCGCAGCAACGCGTTGTCCTCTGCGACGACTATCCGCACGGAAGCGACACCTCGATCACCGTTCCCTCACCGACGGTACTGCTGAGCCGGAACTCACCATCCAAAGCGGCCACTCGGCGCCTGATGCCGAGCAGCCCCGTGCCCGCGGTCTCGTCGACCCCGCCCCGGCCGTTGTCTTCGACCCGGATTCGTAACCGGGCTCCCTCGGAGTCGACGACGTGGTCGACGTCCACGGCGGCGTGGTCGGCCCGACTGTGCTTGGTCACGTTGGTCAGCGCCTCGGCGATGACGAAGTACGCCACGGCCTCCACCGAGCTGCTCAGCCGGGGCAACTCGTCCGGGATCCGCACCGAGACGGGAATGTGGTGTCCACCCGCAAGGGTACGCACCGCTCCCGCGAGTCCACGGTCGGTCAGGATCGGCGGGTGGATACTGCGGATCACGCTCCGCAGGTCGGTCAACGAGTCCTCGATCCCTCCCCTGGCCTCGCGCAGCAACGTCAACGCCGTGTCGGGGTCCGTGCTCAGGACCCGTTCGGCGATACCCAACCGGACGGCGACGGACACCAGTTGGGCCTGCGTCCCGTCGTGCAGGTCCCGCTCGATGCGGCGGAGTTCCGCGCCGTGGGACTCGAGTGCTTCGCTGCGACTGCGAGCGAGTCTGTCGATTTCCTCGACCCGACGCGCCCGGCAGGTCGGCCCGAGCAACCATCGGGCGACGTGGAGCTGCCCGCGCGCCCAGAGGGGAACCACCCAGCACACCACGGCGGCATACAGCACGGCCCGCAGGAACGGCAGCGTCAACGCCTGGGCCCAGGTCCTCAACTCGACGAGCACCGCGGTGAACGTGCCGGGCGGGAAGACCCACCAGTACAGCGGCAGCAGCAGGCTCGTGACGGTGGCGGGCCAGAGCGCCGCCGCGAGAAGACCCATGATCGTGCCCCCGATTCCGTGCACGACCAACCAGACCAGATCGCGCCAGAGCGCGGGGTCGCCGAGCGTTGCGCGGACCCGCTGCCAATGCCGTCCCTCGCACCGACGGTAAGGGTTTTCGACGGTCCTTTCCGCATAGCGGCCGACGCGGGCACGCTCGACGTTCGCCAGGGACCGTATCGGTTCGACGGCTCGCGGAAACATCGGCAGGGCCACCAGCAGCAACGGTGCCGTGACCACACCGAACAACGCCGGGACGGCGGTCCGTAGGCCTTTCACCAGGATGACGGTCGCGTCGGCGCCATGCTTGATCGCCGTCTGCATCGTTCCCCCAGTAGGACCACTGGTGTCCGAATCCTACTCAGCTCCGTGACCGGGGTTTTACGCACCGTGTCGCACTTCGACACGGATGGGGGATACCGGAAGGCCGGGCATCCGGGACGGCGATCCGAATGCCCGGCCCGAACTTCACCGCGTCCCCGGACGCGGGCTCATTCGCCCACGCCCATCGCCTCCACCGGTTTCTCGCGAAGCGCGAACCTCGTGGGAAGCGCGATCGAGCACCAGCCGAGCACGACCGCGACGGCCACCACACCGAGATAGGCCAGCGGCGGGACGGACGGCAGCGCGTCGCCGGTCAGACTGAGACTGATCCCGACCAGCGGGGGCACCGCCGCGAGCGTGCCGAACACCACGGACGTGAGGACGACGATCGCCGCCTCGCCGTGCATCATCGCGCTCACCTGCCGGGTTCCGGCCCCGACCAGCCGCAGCAACGCGAACTCCCGCGCCCTGGCCGCCGTGGCGAGGACCAGCACGTTCACCACCGCGATGGAGACGAAGGCCAGCAACGCCAGGTTGAGCAGCAAAGCCACCGCGTTCTCGCCGTTCTCGTCGGTCTCCCGGCCCGCCACGAAGGAGTTCCGGTCGGTGACCTCGACACCGGGGTGGTCCGCCAGCACCGCGCGCAGGGCGTCCGGTGCCGCTCCCCGCACCAGGACGTAGGTGTTCAACCCACTCGTCGTGTGCTCGACGAGGACGTCGTTGGGCAACGTCACGTCACCGAAGCCCAGACCGTTGCCGTAGACGGCGACCACGGTGGCAGTGTGCGGGGTTCCGTCGCCGAGCCGCATGGTCAGTGACTCCCCGACGTCGACGCCGAAGGTCCGGGCCGCGAACTCGCTCACCGCGACACCGTCGTCGGCCAGCCCGGCCAAGTCTCCGCTCCGCATGTCGAGGTCCATCACCTTCTCGATCCCGGACGGCGGGACGCCCTGCGCCGAATACGCCTCACTGGTCTGCTCTCCCCACTCGTCGTAGGTGACCAACACCTGTGAATGCGCCACCGGCACGGCCGTCGCGTTCGGAACGCGTCCGACGGCGTCCACGACCTCGGGCGCGATCCCACCGGGAGCGATCAGCACGTAGTCGCTCACCAGGCCGGTCTCAAGCTGCCGTTCGGTCGCCGCGGTCGTGGTGGTTATCGTGGCGATCTGCACCAAGGCCATGGTGACGCCGAGAACCAGCGGCGTGGTGGCCGAACCGAGCCTGCGCGAGTGGGCTCGGGCGGTGTGGTAGGCGAGCCAGCCCGCGGCCGGGCGCGCGAAGCCGATCCTGCCGAGCAAGCTCGTGGTCATGGTCAGCAGTCGCGGCCCCACGAGCCCCATCCCGATCACGACGAGCAACGCCGAGCCCGCGGCCCCGGCCGTGGCGGTCGGGCCGCCGATGGTCAGCGGAAGCGCGATTCCCGTGACGACGCCGACGACGACGAGGGACCATCCGGTGACGAGGCGGCCCCGGCCCAGCCGTGGCGGTTCCCTCGTGGCTTCGCCCAACGCCGAGACGGGACTGATCCGCGCAGCCCGTCGAGCCGCGATCACCCCCGCGACCACCGCGCAGGCCACGCAAGCGACCACGGACACCACGACGGGAAGCGGTCCCAACACGAACTCGAACTCGGGCGGTATGACGCCGAAAGCGGCCAACGCGTCGCGCAGCGGGAAGCTCAACCCGACGCCGGGCAGGGCGCCGAGAACCGCTGCCACCGTGGCCAGGACGGCCGTCTCGGAGGCGATCAGCGCGTAGATCTGTCGAGGCGTGGCGGCGATGGCTCGCAGGAGTGCGAACTCCCGGCGTCGCTGTTGGACGGACAGGCCGAGGGTGACCGC
>JACYYK010005865.1_pt1 | contig 16727 bp, 19 predicted proteins | sample 8236871 | NCBI WGS metagenome assembly JACYYK01 (sample SAMN14103087, study PRJNA606662) | landfill metagenome | isolation source: landfill solid waste inoculated with endophyte fungus Paravalsa indica | place: India:New Delhi, Okhla landfill site | collected 2017-11-05 | reverse complement strand
TTTGCGAACAGAGCATTCCAATTCGACGGTGCAGACGACGACTGGTTTTGCAACCCATCTTTACAGGTGAAGCACTTACGCGCTGCTGATGACGCCATCCGCTCGCTCAAATCGGGAGAGCGGGATGTTGACTGACCGACAGCGCGTCGAAGCCGGTATCATCCCGGCGCTCATATACGGCGTCTGCCACAACCTCAAAGACCTGCAGGAAACAGCCGAGCAGAAAGAACACCATGCCAAGGTGGTGAAGGCCGCCTTTGCCGGTATGATTGATGCGGCGCGTGACTTGGACGAACGCAGGGCCGGACAAATCTTCCGCCGCTCCGAGCGCACATACTTGAGCCTTGCGGACATTCTGGAAGGTACGTCCAACGCGCAGGCCATGATGGCGACCTACTACCTGCTTGAAGAACTGCTGCAGGAAGAGCGCCTGACCATCTACGAGGGCAGCGACTTTGCCGAAGCGCTGCAAATCTTCATGGCCGCCATAGACCAATACTGGAACGAGGAAAAGCTTGATGCATCCGCGCAGAAGCGAGCGCGCAAGATGCGAGACGAGCTCAAAAGGCAGGGGTATTTTCGATGAGCGTTCTATCCGCGCAATCAATCAGGAAGCGCGGTATTTTCCAGCCCTTCCACGAGCGCACAGTCAGCAACGGCATGACGTTCGGCCTTGGCCCTTCCGGCTATGACGTTCGCATTGCCGAGGACATCACACTGTCAAACTCAGTCTATGGACCATTCAGGTTCACACTGGCTAGCACCATAGAGCACTTCACGATGCCCGATGACTGTGTTGCCTACGTCAAGGACAAGAGCACATGGGCGCGGCAAGGTGTGCTGGTGCAAAATACGGTAGTGGAGCCCGGATGGAAAGGCTGGCTGACCCTTGAGATGTCATACGAAGGCGACGGGGAAATCCATATTTCTGCCGGTTCACCGATCGCGCAGATAGTTTTTCACAAGCTCGATGAGCCGACAGAAGCGCCCTATTCCGGCAAGTACCAAAATCAACCAGAAGGCGTTCAACCTGCTATTATGGAGGCGCGGGAATGACAAGGACTGCACTCCCCTTGCCTCATCGGCGGCTTTTGACCACGGAAGAGGCGGCATCGTATTGCGGCGTATCAGCCCCAACGATGAAGGCGCACGTTCGAGTGAAGCCCGTAAAAATCGGCAACAGCGTGCGCTATGATGTGAAAGAACTTGACCGCTGGCTGGATAACAAGTCCAAATCTGGACCCGTTACCGCAGACGATTGGCTGGAATTGCTGGATGAAACTCACGGTGCGCGGGCTTAAAAGATACAAGGATCGTCACGGCAAGATCCGGCTTTATCACAGAGCAACAGGAACGCCGATTGATGCCACCTTATCCGCCGCCGAAATAGCCGCAGAGGTTGCCCGCCTTGACGCCGCTCACAAGCCCAACAAGGCAAAGCCGGGAACGTTTGCAGGGCTTCTGGAGAGCTATAAGAAGTCGCCCCGCTTCACTGACTTGGCACCGCGCACCAAGGCCGATTACCACAAGTGCATGGACTATCTACAGCCCATTGGTGGAACACCTCTGGTGGTGATGAATACCGCCATGATGGCAAAGCTGCGAGACAAGACGGTAAAGACGAAACGCGCAGCCTTCACCAATCACATGCTCGCGATACTTTCCAGCGCCTTCAAGCATGGCAAGGAATATGGCTTGGTTGACGCCAACCCTTGCATGGAACTCGACAAGGCCAAGATGGCAAAGGATAGAAGGCGACCAAACAGGCCATGGAGCGCCGAGGAACGCCGAAACGTCCTTGCTGCTGCCCCGCATCATTTACGTGCCCCGCTCGCGCTGGCACGCTTCCTAGGCATCAGGCGCGGCGACATTCTCAAGCTGCCCGCTATTGCCTACCGCAACGGCTATCTGACGTTCTCGACTTCCAAGACTGGCAAGGCGATGAAGCTGCCGGTGCTTGGCGAATTGCGCGATATTCTGGACGAAGCCCCGAAGGGAAATGTCGTCACCATGCTTTGCGTCAACTCACGCGGCGAAGCATGGACAGAAGCAGGCTTTACCACATCGGTGCGCAAGTTCTTCCTTCAATGCGAAAAGCGCGGCATTGCCGAACCGGGGTTGACGATGCACGGCCTTCGCCATTCCGTCGCTGCCGAACTGAAAGCGCAGGGTTATACGCTCGACCAAATCAAGGATTATCTGGGCCAGGAGACGGTCGAAATGGCCGACCATTATTCTTCGTCCGCAGACGTAAGTGGGGTCTTGATTGATATGGCGAATGTGCTACAAGGCGGCACCAAACAGCGAACAAGTTTTGACTAACCGAACGTCAAAAAGTGTCTAACCTGAAAATACCGTACTGGTAAGACATTGTTTGCAAAGGGTTTTGGGGAATAGGTTAACGGTAGACCCACGGACTCTGACTAGTTTAGTAAACAGTCACAAACCAATCATTTAGCATCTGAAATACTGTCTAACCTTGACTCAAATATCAATGAGTTAGCTTAGGTTGTGTCTAACCTTTCGATGCTCCATCACCCCGACCGGTGCATGCCCCTCACCTTCACGAACTCGCGGATCTGACCGAGGATCTGCACTGCCGTCTCTTCGTGGTTCTTGATCATCTCCAGCGTGCGATGAAGGTTGGCCTGGTTGCTCTCGATACGGCCAAGCATACGGTTGATGCTCTCCAGTTCGCCCACCGACTTCTGCTGATGGTTGCTGATATCTTCAATCGTTCGCTTCGTGTCGTGGAGCACCTTGACGGCTGACTGAAGCTCATTCTCGATGTTCTTGAGGCCATCCGTGTATTGGTTGACCATCGAGGGCAATGTTGGGGTTGATGATTGTTCCGTTGGCTTCACATGCCCACCCGATGCGCGATAGACACCGAAGATGGCGGCGATGACTGCGCCGACAGACGCGACGAGCGTAGCAATTGCTTCAAGGTTCATTATGCGCGGCCATGTCTTTCATCTTGCCCTTGATATGAGCAAAGTAGGCATCCGCCGCGCTCCGGTAGCAGGACGCCAGATCGAAAATAGCTAGTGACCAGTAGACAGGCAGGCCGGTTGACCAGACGCCCGTCTCAAATCCGCTGATGATGAGTTGCAGCCCGACATGGCTCCATATAACAACGCCACCAGCGGCGCATATACATCGGAGCACAGGCGTTCGTCGGTAGCGTCCATTCACCCATAGGGCGCAAAGCCAGACAAAGCCGAACAAGCCCAGGATCGATGCAAGCTGGAAATCAGTCCAGCCGCGCGAGACTAACGGCGCGAAGGCAAGGCTCGACGTGATGGTGTTCTTGCTCGTAACAGTCAGGAGCCCCGCCCAGCCCACCATTATGGTTGCGGAGAGGTATTCGACTCTGCGATTAATCACGGACATTATCCACGGCAGTACCTGCCCCTCTTTGCGTTGTTGAGGCGCACTTGCTCGATTGTTTCTGTGCTATCGCCAGAAGCCGAGAAAGTGATAGGCTGCCATATCAAGCACACGTCAGCCGTTGTCCCGGTTGTATGGGTCGTCGTACACGCTCCCAGAAGGCCGAGCATCAGCAGCCCGCTTGATGCGATCAAGGTTCTCACGTTCCTGCGCTGCATGCTTTGCCCTTTCCTGGTTGCGACCGTATTCCACCCCGCCAGAGCGAACCATCCACAGTCCCCCCACAACGGCGAGCGCCGCGACCAGATACGGCCACGCCCATGCGATAAGTGCTTCCATCACAGGTCATCCGCCCGAAGCCGCCGCGCGAACTCGGTGATGATGCCGCTGATGAATATGTAGATGGGGAGGTAGCCGGTCGGGATGTAGTTCGAGAACAGCATCGGGTCGATGGTCGCAAGCACTGCAATCAGTGCTGCGCCGAACATCTGGAGCCGCGCCCAGAAGATGGTCTCTGAGTCGCGGAAGAATTCACGTATGCGCTGCCACATGATTAATCTCCGATAAGGCTGATGATGAAGACGGCTGCGCCAATGGCAGCGGCAATCAGGAGGCCGATGATACCGCCTTGGCTGCCCTTGGGCGCTGGTGAAGGTGCCGGCGGCTGCGGTGCTGGTTTGGGTGCAAGGCGGTCGTCCATGACCATTGCAAGCGCATGGGTGCGAACGTCTGCCACACGGCGCGTCCAGCCCTTGGAGAACGTAGACCAGTGCGAAAGGCGCTTGAGGAAGGCCAGACGCTCATCGCAGAGCTTGTTGATGACATGCTCCGGCGTGGCTGCCTTGACCGCTGAGAGCGTCATGGGGCCGATGATGCCGTCCTCAGTAACGCCCAACACCTTTTGCAGGTGCTTCACCGCCCTGCCCGGTCCGCTGTTCACAGCGTAGTCAAAGACCGCGTAATCCACGCCGCTCGGCAGCATGTCCGAACGAACCGCATTCCAGTAGTGGGCTTTGTAAACCTGAGCCACCTGCGCATCGGTGATGGCCTTTAGGTCGGCCACTGTGCCATTCTTCTTCACGTACTGGCGGTAGGTCGCGAGCGTGATGCCCTTGTTCGTTGCGCCGCCAGGGTCCGAGGGGTGGTTTACGAACCCGCCCTCGTGTTTCAGCACAAGCGAAAGCGCTCGCTGGAAGTTCGCTTCCATCGCTATGTTCCTTTTAGATTGTCGTGCTAGATTGCTGGCGGCAGCGGCTGACCATAGTCTCCCGCAGAGGCTCCTTCGCAGGGGTTGGCTGCTGCTACCAAACGCGAGGCAGAACCGGGATCACGGCCTTAGCCATGACCTTGCTGCCCGTGTCGTTCCAGTGACTGCCTTCGTTGGTGAAGGTATTTCCATTCTTTCCACTACCTTCCGTGGCGGCGCGAAGATTGCTCCATATAGCCACTCCAGCATCAACCCATCTCTGACATGCATGGATGCTCACAGCGTCGGGGTGGTTCTCAACGACATACAGATGGGCTTCGGCAAAACGGTCCAGAGCAGTCATCATGCGGCCTGTGTCGGATGTCGGGGCGAACTTCAAGGTGCCGTCATCGTTGATGCCGTTGAAATTCCACGCGACGGACGATGTGAAGAGAGCGATTTCCGGGAAGGTAAGCCCGAGCCTGTCACAACTACCCTTCATTGATAGCTCGAAGTCCTCGCGCCACACGAACCGCTCGGTCAGCCACGCCCATTGACCATCAGGGTACGATCCCGCCCCGGCTGCACCGTCATTATGGATGGGGTTTTCGAACAACATAAGGTCTGGCTTGANNCTGATAGCGGGTCAGACCTTGTTCCGTAACACCAGTGTTGTGACTGCCCCGCGCTGCGTTGATGTACGTCACCATATGCTCGCGCGGCGACCACTCGACACCCCAGTACATCATGCGCGCGCCGCCGCCGGTACGGCTTATCGTGATCGTCCGGTCAGCACTGCGGTTGATAACGCGCAGTTTCAATCTGCGCTGATAGGTGGTGTTGCCCTTGCTGGTCAGGCTCATGGTACTGGTTGAGCCAGATACGGCAGTTGGGACAAGAATGTTGCGAGAAACCGGTGCAGGTTCGTTCTGACTGAAGCTATAGCCGTTGGCTTCAACCCATGTGCCTGTTGCTTCATCATAGGCTTCTACCAGCCCATTACCGCCTGTTACGGCAACAGCCGCTGTGCAACCGACGCTATCAGTGCGATAGATGAAGCGTGTTGCCCATGCACCTGCCGGAACAGTGAATGCCACCGCTGCCCCGGTGCTTTCGCTGTAGCGAGTGAGGCCATTGCGATAAGCGCCGTCATCCCATTCGGCCAGATTGTGGGAGGTTCCCCACGTGCCGGTTTCCGTGAAGAAGCCCGGAGCATCATAGCGCCGGTACTGCTGGCCTTCCCATCTCAGTCGGTCCCATACATGAGTCGCGAAGTTCATGCTGTGCATCAATGGAGGACGCATAGAGGCTTGTGGGTGATCCGTGCAATGCTCCGTGCTTCGCGCCGTCAGGGACGTGCCAGTATTGACTACGACCAGATCACGATCTCGCTTTAACCATCCTTCACGAAAGAGCGGGAGCTTGTTGGACAAGTCCGAGCCGCCAGCATCAGCTTCTACGAAGTTATACCAGCTTGCTGCATTCAAGCCGTCGCCACCTGATCCACCGCCGCCTGTGTTAGCTGGCAGAAGTTCGGGACGGATTTTGTCTAGCGGGTTGTAGGGCTGATAGCTGGTGGCGACTTCACCAACCTCAAGCATCACCTCTCCGTCAAGGGTGGTCCCGCCTGGCACACGCCCCTCTTTCCAGAGGTTCAGGACAACATGTGTGATCCCTAGCCCTACAGGAACTTGAAACACGTGACCGGGACCGGCAGGGGGCGCAAAGAAAGTGATATTATCAACTGCAACGGTCGCGAAATCGGAAGTGAAATAGCCACCTTGCGGGTTATTTCCACTCCCCCAAAGAGCCGGTCCCCACACAATATAAAGCTGACCCTCTTTCACGGGGATGTGGCCGGAAGCGGCAATACCAAGGGTGTCGGCTGTGAAATTGAGGGTATTGGTGGAATAGCGCTGCGCATAATTCGCTGCATCGGGGTCGATCATGTTGACCGATACTTGCTCCAGAAGCTCCGAACGCAGTGTCTCGGCCTCTCTATTCGGCGGGAGCCGGTCTGGCCTTACAGTCAGACGGTAAGGCTCATAGGGTGTGACGACGTCTGACTGCTCAACCTGAACAGTGCCGTCATAAGCCGTATTCTCACCACCCGCATTCGTAAGGTTCACCACAAGGTAGTGATACCCATCCGGGCATGTTCTGGACGGGTTAGCCGCGCTAAAAGTGACAGGGCTAACCTGAAGCGCGGTCGCGTTGTCATCCGGCGATTGGAACCATGCGCCAGTCATGGCGGGAGATGTCGAAACACCAGAAACGGCGTATGTTTCCCCCGGAGTTACTGGAATGAAGCCAGTGCAGCGCCATGAAACATCTGAAACGATAGCGCTAGCAGCAGGCGAAAAACGATGATTTGCTCTAATCTTCGAGGGATCAACAAGGTTCTTGCCGGGCGCAAAGGTATCCTTGATGTATTCTGGAGGGATAGCGTCCTTTCCGGCGTTTGCTTTCCCTACTGTAGGCGATGGCCCATCATCCACCCAAGCCGCACCGTCATAGTGCCAGACGTGTTCCGTATCACGCACGAAGGCGCGTTGGCCGCTTGTCATGCCCGTAAGCGCAGCAAGGGCCGTGCCATCGTCAACAAGGTAGTTATACTGGACGGCATCTTCCGCAGCATCACGCGCGAGTTCTGCCCTGTTAGCCTGACCCTCTGCCCTGTCAGCCTGACCCTCTGCACGGTTAGCCTGAGTGCTCGCCGTGGTGGCGAAGCCAGCGGCGGCGGCGGCGGCGGCAGGAGCGGCCAGTATCTCAGGCAGGTTCTCGACAACGACTGCTACGCCCTCAACGTCTTGGGCTGCATCTTCTGCGCGGCTGGCGGCATTGCCAGCATCATTGGCAAAACCTTCGGCCTGGTTGCGGAAACCCTCAGCAGCATTGCGGAACGCCATTGCCTGGCCAGCAGAAGTCTGAGCGGTGCCAGCGGCTCCTACTGCCGTTCCCGCGCTGCCTGCAGCGGCATCTGCTGCGTTAAGGGTTACGTCACGTGCATCGTAGACAGCCTGGACCTCAGTGGGTGATATGGATTGAGACGCGATGGCCTCAGCCACACGCAGAGGCGTCATGACCTTGCGGTTGTCCTCACCTGCTTCAGCCTCCGCCTTGGATGCGGCAGGCCTCCCGGCCTCTGCAATCGCCTGCACGGTCGTCTTTTGCATAGTGACGCCGTTATCCATGGCTACCAACGCATCTTCTGTCGGAGTTCCGATGCCGCCGGGGATGTCTCTGATGGGAATGTTCGACAAAGTTATCGCTCCATACGAAAAAACCGCCTCACGGGGCGGCTTGCATGCGAATGTCTTGGGAGTGACTAGCTAGTAGGTAGCTCGGATGATCTTGTTGAAGATTATCGTAGGCTGCACGTTGGGGTGGGCAGCTCCGCCGCCCTGGGAGTTCGTCGTGAATGTGTGATTGTGCGCTCCTGCAGAATTTGTATTTAAAGTTCTGTTGCTCTGCGGCGTGCCGTCTACATTGGTCCCCCAGCCGGCAGTGTCGCCCGAGGACATGCTGTGGCTATGAGCGCCGTTGGTGCTGGTGGTCCCGCTATGGCTGTGAGCGGGCATCTGCGCTACGGTAAGCGTATGCTCTTGAACCCCTCCAGTGCCGCCCAGATTGCGCGAAGAAAGTATCTTCGTAAGGCGACCGGCATCCGTGCCGCCCATGTTGTCGCGGCCAGCAGTCACGCGCCCTCGGCAATCGGGGAGGTTGAATGTCGTTGACCCATTCCCTGTCCCGTAAGTAGTGCCAATGGCAGAGAATAAGGCGCTGTATGCCGACCGGCTCACTTCCTGGCCAAAACATAGCAGCCACCCCGCTGGGGCCACAGCCCCAGCATAGTCAATTACCGACCCAATAGGCGTGGTTTGAGCAACAGAAGCGACAGAGCTTGCGCCCGTTCCGGGCCCTACGTTCTGAATGGGGAAGCCGTTCATATTGAGCGCGCCCACCATAGGATTGCGCCCGTCGCGCATCAGCCTACCGCTGATCGCTTCCGCGATATCCTCAAGCACGGGATTGTGCTGTTCTGTACGGATGGCTGTGCCAGGCTGCGCGAAGTAGCTGGGGACTAGCGAAAAGTTTCCTGCGGGATCAGTAGGAATGGTAGCCTCCATAGAAAAAACCCCGCGTGAGCGAGGCTTGCGTAAACATCGATGATGGTGTTGACTCATTGCCTCACGGGAGAGGGCGAATGAGGTTTATTGCGATTGCGCTAGTTGCGGGGCTTGCGGGGTGCGCTGGCACTCCAATAGGTGACGCGTTGACCGGCAAGGAGAAGCTTGCCGAGCAAGACGATGCTTACTGCCGCTCCATCGGCGGCGTTCCGGGGACTACCCCTTATATGCAGTGCCGGATGTTCAGGGCTGACCAGCGCCAGAGAAGTCACCAAGCGGCATTCTCAAGAGCGTCAGCCTCAATGGCTGCGACCAGCGCGAGCTACAGTCAGCAAGCAGCATCCCGCCCCATAAACTGCCGCAGCGTGTACGCCGCTGATGGTGCCGTAAGGACGAATTGCTATTGAATAGAGAAAGCACAAGAGAGCGACGCCGACGTTACCGACGCCTTACGTTCAGCCCCGGCGAGTGGGTTTGGGTGGGGATAACGGTCGCGTTCCTATGCATCATGTGGGTGTTAGCGCTTGCCTAGCGTTCCATAGCCGCTGCATTTGAGCCGAGCAGTGCATTGATGATAATGCGCCGGATTTCTTCATTCCCGCCTATGGCCGGCTGACCTCCCCGCGCCAGCAATTCTGCTATCTCCGCGTTGCGAATACCCATATTCGTTGCGAGTGCGCGAGCGCCATAGCCAGCCATTGAAGCGCCAGTTGCGATACCTGCACCTAGCAACGGAGACCCCGCAGCAGTACCCACAGCCGCCGGCAACCCAGCAGTAGCCATGAAGCTAACAGGACCTGTAGGTGCCATCCTGCCGATATTCCGAGCAGTATTCGACGCGCGCGTCCCGCGAGAGACATTCTGAATGGCGTCTATTTGGTCCGGCGACCATCCCCGCTCTTGCCCCTTCACAATGCGGCGGTCCAAATTTCGGTATTCCGTGCGAAGCGCATTCTCATACCCAGAACCAGTGAATTGCCCAGCGCGTGCGCCTGCCAGTTCGCTTAGCGTTTCAAGTTGCTCGCCTCGCATCGCACGTGTGTATAGGTCTCGCGCTTCCGCAAGTTGCGGTGAAAGTGGGGCTGTGAAGTCATCAAACCTTTTAAGCATTAAAGTGGCCATGCGGCGCTCTGCGCTGTCTGGGCTTTTGGCTGCGTCGGCCAAGACCTTACGCACTGTCTGCATCTGCCGGACGTTCATTGGCCCTTGAGCATAATCGTCCAGCATGCGGATGGCTTCACGCGCCTTTGGGTATGCTTCCGAAACCCGCCCTGTGGGCGAGATTAAGCCTTCCTGCTGCGCGAGTGACCGCATATCCGCAGCAAGCGCCTGCGTCTGAGGCTGCCCAGCCGTGACGCCCAGGCGGTGAGCATCATCGAACTTGGCTGCGGCCTGCGTTTTCAATTGATCTACCGTAGGGACTGCCCGCTCGGCAGAGCGTCGCGCGGCTCTGTCTGCGATCCCACCGATGGCTGCGCCAGTGCCAATGCCGCCAAGCATCTCGCCCGCTATCTCAGCCCAGACATTGCCAGGGAATAATTGCTGTGAAATAGCGCCGCCAAGCCCGCCACCAATAGCTGTGCCGATGCCAGCCGCTGCCTGCCCTAGTGTCTTCGCTTGGCCAGACAGCGGGACAACCGCGCCGCCCACTGACTGAGATACGCGGCGAGCCATTTGCGGTCCCGTATCCTCCGATATAGGCGCAATGGCGAGACCTTGCCGAAGCCCCGCAGACCCTCCTAGGGGCATTTGCGAAGGTTGCAAGTCGGTGCCGAAGACCGCATTGATGCCTTTCATCCCTAAACCAACAGCAGCGTTAGCCGCGTCTATAGGGAAGCCGAGCGCGCCAGTTGCGCCCTCCAGCAGCCCGGAGAAGATTTGCGAGCCGTAGCCGCCGCTTTGCCGGGTTGGCGCGGTCGCCTCTTGCCCACGCCTACGGGCCAGTTCACGGNNCCATTGATTATGGCCTCCAGTTCCTCGTCCGTCATTTCGGTGAGAGGCTTTGCTGGATCCGATGAGCCGCCCATCCGGTCATTGAAGTTTTCAAGCGGGTTCTGAAGCTCGGCAATCCGCCGGCGCATGTCGGCGCGGATAGCCGCACGCTGCTGCGGGTCATTGGTCGTTTCTGCGACCGCAAGCCCATCCTGAACGATACGCGCAAGCTCCATGTCGTAGCGGTTGATCGCCCGCATGGTCTGGATAATCTTTTCGTTACCGCCAGGCTGGTTGATAATGCGCGGCACCGATTGCTTGAATAGCTCAAGGTCTGCATCAGACATTGGCCCGGAGCCGGGCGGCCTCTGAGATGGCACCATCTGGTTGATGAGCGCCGTTGCCGCCTGAATGTCGCTTAAGCCTTCGGTATTGATGCCGTAGTTGCCCGCGATTTGCTTCCACTGAGCTACAGCGCCGGTTTCGACATTGGCAAGCAAGCTTTCCAACTGGTCAAGCTGTGCCAGCGTGCGCGCGGCTGTAGGGGCTGTTGAAAGTATCTGCTGATAGCTCTTGCCCTCCGCTCCGCTTAGGCCAGAGAAGAAGTCGTTAGTGTCGCCCGTGTTGACGCTGACGTTAGTCGCCCCTGCCCGCTTCTGCTCAAGCTGGAATTCAGCGAAAGTGCCCGGATACCCCTGCGACCGCGCATACTCGTATTCGCGAATATCTGTCGGCTGTTCGCGGAATTGAGCGCCTGCTGCCTGTTTCCAGATTTCATCGTCGCCAATGAAGCGAGGATCAACGCCGGCTGCCTGGGCCGCAGCTAGGCGCTGCTGACGTGCAATCTCGGCCTGCTGCTCAGCGATAGCCCGTTCTTGCGCTGCTGCCTGCTGATCCATATGCTGGCCTAGCAACAGACCCGCAATCTCCCGCTCTTGCGGCGATGCATACGGACTGGAGAGCGCTTCGATGATAGCCGGATTGATGCCGCCCATTGCGCCGGCCTGAGGGGCTTGCGGGAATGAGCCTGCGGAAGCCGTAGGTGCGGGCGGGAACAATGCCGCCGTAACCGGGTCCATCGCGCCTATAACATCACGCGTACCGCCTGCCATAGCGGGGATGGTGGCCGGGTTATTTGGGTCCATACCCATACCCCAAGGGCCGGGATCATTTGGAGCAACCTGCCCGGTGAGGCCGCCTGTGCCACCATCATCAGCCACCCGTATCCATCCCCAACCGCCAGATGCGCCCGCCATGCCGGATGTTTCGACATATTGATACATCTGCCCGTCTGGGCCTCTGCGCTTCTCACCGGGGCTGCCTTGGCCAAGGTCAACAATGCCGTTCGGGTTTGACCGGGGCGACATTACCGGGTCAACATAATCGCCGCCCTGCGCAGGGACATAATCCATCGTCACCTGGTTTTCGGGAAGCGAAAGAGGGTCAGCGACCATGCCAGTGGCTATCTCCGCTGCAATGACTTCCTCCGGCGTCTGGGCAACGATGACGTTGTTTTCGGGCACAGCGGGCAAGCCTGCCGAAGCGAATGGTGCCGAAGCCAATGCACCGCCTTGCGGCTGCTGTGGCGCGTAGGCCGTCATAATAGCGTCGGAAGCGGCGGGCGTTTGGTTATTCACGCCTAGAAGCGCCATGGCCTTGGCCCGATGACCGGCCATCTGTTGCTCTACCTTGTCGCGCACTGTGCCGGGAGCGCCGCCGTTATTCGCGTCAGAACGATTATAGAGGCCGGGAGCGCCCGCGTTGACGGCGCTGTAGACATCAAGCAAGCCCATTCCGGGCTTAACACCTGCATTGCGCAAATAGCTCGCAACCGCACCGTTAGAGCCCAGTTGTGACTCGATAGGACGGGACCAGTCTACGCCATGCTGCTGGGCCTGCGGTTCACCGAACTGGATAAACCCGCGATGCTGCCCCCATTGCGTTTTCGGGCCGAGCTTCGTCGGGTCGAATGTGCCTGCCGTCTCGTAGGAGATGGTCGTGGCGAGGTCCACTGGATCGATGCCAAGCGCATTCGCTGTTTCCACGATGCCTGTACGAATGCGAGGGTCAAAGCCGCTATCGTCGCCATGCGCCTGCGCTACCCTATCGCTGATAGGATCGAGCGGAGTGCGGTCAACAGTGCCAAGAGGAACACCGCCAAGGTATGATGTGCTTGGTGCTGCGCTTGATGGTGCGGCACCGCCTACCCCGGCCAGCATAGCTGCAATACGGCTTCCGCTATCTGCCTGGTTCTGCTCGGCTGCCCTATTGGCGCGCCCTTCGCGGATGCGACCAACGGCAGCATTCGCCATGCGTGCCGCACCCTGCAGCCAATGGTCAACCGGCGACATATCAACGATGCCAAGCTTCTCGGCAATTTCCTGCTCCTTGGCGATTTCTTCCGGCGTCATGCGCCGGCCAGCCTTGCCCCACAGGAATGGCTCTATGATAGGTGCAAGCGCCATTAATAAAGCCCTCCACCTGCCTGCGTGCCGGTCAGCATACGCCCCAGGCTGAATAGATTGCCGAACATGCCGGGCGCTTCTGGAAACATATTCGGGTTCGCCTGACGATAAGCATCAACGCCAGCCTGAGCCATCTGTGCGAAGCCCTGCATGGGATGGTCGATTGGAGCCATACTGACCTGCTGCTGACGGTACTGCATAGGGTCAACGGCTTGGCCGTTAGCACCCCAGAGGAATGGCGACATGATTTGCTGCATTATGCGGCCTCCATTACCTTGGCGTAATCAACGCGCAAATAGCCGTTGCTATCGACAGAAACCGCATCCGGCATCTTCGTAGCCACTTCCTGAGCCATCACACCAGAGTACCGACCGGGGAGGCCCTTAAAGCGGTAGGTATAAAGGCCAATGCCGTTTGGCAGCGTGGAAGTGTGCTCGATATCTTCCTTGAGCCGGATATCCGATAGGCCGATCAAGGCAGACCCCAACCCGAATAATCCACCCATCATGCCGCGATGAGCCTGCATCTCGGCGTTGTACTTGTTATTGACCAAGCCGGTATAATCCACGCCCGCAACACCAACCTGAGGCGTTTGCGCAAAGGTCGCATTGGGGTTCTGGACCTGCGTGCCGCTCATAAGGCCGATAATTTCGTTGAGCGGCTGATTGCGCTGTGCCAAGGCTTCGCTGAACGCCTGGCCCCGGCCCTGAAGCATAAGTTGGTTGTAGGCGTCGTTCTTGTCCTGTCCCAATCTGGACATTTCCGCGTCATAGGCAGCAGTGCCCGGGCGAATGCCCTGATTGATAAGACGCGTCCGCATCGCCTCTTCCTGCTGCTGGAAGCGCGGATCCAGACGGGAAGCGCCGAGGTCATAGGCCCAGTCGGCAGCGGCTTGATTGTCGAACTCAAACGGCTTGTTGAGGTAGTCGCCGAGCCATGCTGATTGCTCATTGGCAATGGTGGCTAGATTGGTCTCGGCGGCCTGTGTCTGCTCGAATATCGCCTGCTGTTCGGGTGTTAGCGTGGTGTTCGCCGTATACTGCGGTACGCGGACGCGCTTGCCGCTCGGATCCGTAATCCACGTCTCGCCTGTTTGCGTATATTCGAGCGAGCCCCACGGAGTATTCTGCCCTACCATATTCATGGCCTGGTTTTGCTGGGCGGTGAAGCTGTTCCATGCGCCCTGCGCAGCAGCAGTCTGCCAAGGATCCGGTGCCTTGGGGGCTTTACCCATCGTGATCAACTCCCCTTGAGGAATAGCGGGAGGCCCGCCATTGGTCATCTGTGAACGTGAAGATAAATTCGCCTTCGTCCCTCCCTCGCAGGCGGGGAATGAAGACCTCATCGAAGCCAAAGTTGCGGGCGATGCGGATCATGCCCGTGTTTTTCTCGGACACGCGCAACACAACCATTTGGCAGCCCAAAGCGTCAAACGGCAGGCTAAACATGGAGCGTATGACGGGCCGCGTAAGCCAGCGCTTGGAAAGAGATGCTGATGAAAGCTCGATAACTCCATGCTCGGGATACCAGTTATGGTAGAGCGTCCCAGCGATTAACCTGCCATCATCGAATACGGCCATTGAGGCGAACCGATCAATCAGCGCCTCGCCCTTCCAANNCAAACCGGCCAACCGCGCTATTCTCGTCCGGGTTTAGCGCGGGATGGAAATAAGCCGTGGTAATCATCAGGTGAACACGTCGCCAATGCTATACGTGACATCAAGCGCAACGATTTCGCAATCAAGCGGAACCGTGCTTCCTGATGTGACCTGAAGAGCCGGCGCTATGCGGTAGCCGCGACCCGAAACGGAATGCCTACGCTGGGTCACGACGGCAGTTCTCGGGCCATCCCATACAGATTGGTTCCATATGGCATTATCCCATTCATTGCCGACCGGGACTGGCGCAACGCTCGGAGGCGGCGGCAAGTCCTCTATGAAGTCGAAATGGCAGGAAAGGCGCTCATTGACCGCAACGCCAGAGCGAAGCGTCGCCCTCGCTATGCTGGCAACCTTGATACTGGTCGGGGATCCTGCATCGGAGAATAGTGGCATGTAAGCGCCCGTATAAGGGGCGCCATCATCCGTCCCGCCGACCATGGCATCTTTCACGAAGCCGTTGTCCGATCCGAAGAGCAGGCGACCGTTGAACGTCTCCATGCAGGTGATGTTCCAGTTGGTGAATAGAGCCCATGCGCCCGTGCGAGCATTGGCTACGAAAACAACCGGATCAGCCCCGCCGATGGAAGGCGGAGCGATTACCGTCATCTGCTGTTCCGGCCATAGAACTGCCGACCAGCCAGAACCACGTGACCGAACGGCCTCATTCCAAGCCACTTCGATGGGATAAGATACAGCCATAGGTGAGAGGGCCGCGAAATCCACCTGAATGGCTTGGGAAAGGGCAATGAACCCGACATTGGTGGCAATTACCAAATCGCCCCCTGCTCGGATCATGGCCTTTGTGCCGAGAGGAACGCCAATGCGGTATAGCCCAACCTTTGTCCACTCCGCCGCGCTGGCCGGATTGGTGCCCTGATAAACCGCCACTTCACCTTCGGTGGAGGCGAATATGATCTGGTCCGACAAGCCACCCTGGTTGCCGCCCTCAAGCGACCATGTTTGCCCGAATAACAGGCTACCGCCGCGCCCGAACTCAGATCCAAGATAGAACGGCTTCAATTCGCCGCCGATCTGATCGACATCGAGATACCAAGCGGTCAGGCTTTCCTTCTGGACAAACCAGAGCCGGTTTTTATACGTCCATACATAGGACAGGTCAGCAGTGGTGAGCGTCGATCCGTCTGGGAATGTCAGGCCTGGGAATAGAGGGTCTGTGTCACCCTCAAGCTCATAAAAGTTCTCTCCGTCATAAATGAACCCGGTTGACGCGCCATTCACGCCGATCAGGAACACGCCACCGGTCGTAGCGAATTGAACCGTTGACCAGCCGCCGCCCGCCGTTTCGGTCAAAACCTCGCGTCCGTCGGTAGAGTTCTGACCGATCGTATCAGCCTCGGGATTGGCCTCTAGCGCCAGTGTCCATTCATCTTTCAGGCCGATTGAATAGTTATACGCCTGGGTGATTGCGGTAATATCGTAGACGGTCGTATCCGTGGCGGCGAAGAGCTTACGGTTATTGCCGACGATGTATTTGAACATCGTTCTGACCGGCAAGCTACCATCACCTAGCTGGGCATATGTTTGGCTTCCACGCCGAAGCTGCGCACCCGTTGCGGTCGGAAAGAAGTTATCGAGAATGGCCGCGCCTTGCGCCTGGTTCTGCCCGTTGGGAATGGCAAGATTGCGATTGCTGATCCAGCCGCCGACAGGAGCTGCGAAGCTCGCCACCTGCGCACGTCTGGCGCGGGATGGACTTGAAGCAGGAGCCCCGCGCAACATCAGCCCTCGCCTCCAAGCGCCCAAGGCCATGCTGTCACCGCATTGGGGAACCGGACGCGACCATTTTCACGAAGAACCGTCGACCCTTTGTCTCGGCTCATCTCCTGAGACAGCGCAATCTCGTAATTGCGCATGTCTTCCTGATAGTTCATCTCCTTGAGAGCCTTCCACCGCCAGATCAGGGCGAGGGTCAGAAGCCGATCATCCAGCACAAAGCTGTCGG
>JACYYK010022461.1_pt1 | contig 16736 bp, 25 predicted proteins | sample 8236871 | NCBI WGS metagenome assembly JACYYK01 (sample SAMN14103087, study PRJNA606662) | landfill metagenome | isolation source: landfill solid waste inoculated with endophyte fungus Paravalsa indica | place: India:New Delhi, Okhla landfill site | collected 2017-11-05 | reverse complement strand
GTAGATGATACTCCGGATAATTACGAGCTGATAACAACTGAACGGAAATTCCAATCGTTATTAGACGCGTTATCTGATGAAACCATAATTGCAGTAGATACGGAGACTACAGGAGTAGACGTTTATACGGACGTCATCGTAGGAATATCGTTTAGTTTGCCAAAAGCGAACAAGCACGTATATATTCCAGTCGACCATACTACTCAGGTCCAACTATCGCGAGATTATGTACTGAACGGGTTGCGACCGGTTCTATACGATGAGTCAATCGGAAAAGTGCTTCATAACGCGATATTCGATATTGCGATGTTTAGACGCCACGGATATGACTTGAAAGGCGTCGCCTGGGATACCATGACTGCGATGCACTTACTTAATGAAAATGAGCCGTCGTTCAAGTTAAAGGATTTGGCTCCGAAATATCTCGGTGTTGAGTCGGACACATTCTCTACATTATTCGGTAATGATGCGCAGTTTAAGGAAGTTCCATTAGACATAGCACTCGTATATGCTGCGAAGGATACTGACTTGACTTGGCGTTTATATGAATTTCAACGCGAGCACATGGCGAAAATGCCAACGATTCTCGAATACTATCAAATGGTAGAGGTGCCATTGCTTTACGTGATTGTTGCTCTTGAGGCAAACGGATATATTCTCGACTTAGATTTCGCGAAAGAGTACGGTGAACAGTTACACAAGCGCGCAAGTGAGTTGCATGACAAATTAATCGCGGAATTATCGCCATATCATGACGGTGATGAGATGTTAAATCTTAACTCAACGCAACAGATGCGGCCAGCTCTGTCGGCAGCAATAAGCGAAGAATTGCCGAATATGGACGCAAAGAAAACGTTGAAGCCGTTAAAGGGAAAATATCCGATAGTGGCCGATTTACTAGAGTACAAGAAGATCGTTAAGCTAAGTGGTACTTATATTGACGCATTACCAACGAAACAGAATCCGACTACTAAGCGATGGCATTCACGTTATAATCCGATGGGCACTGTTACTGGGAGATTTTCCAGCGGTAAGGATGAGGACGATACTAGTGGGCAGGGCTTTAATGCGCAGAATCAACCGCAAGAGGCGCGTCCGATGTTTGTTGCTGCTCCTGGTAAGGTGCTAGTTGGTGCCGACTTCAAAGCGCAAGAGATTCGATGCGTCGCATATTTGTCGGGCGAGCCGGTTTTAATCGAGGCCTTTTTAACTAATCGCGATCCTTATGCGATGATGGCATCCACTTACTATAAGCGACCTTATGAGGAAGTATATAAGAAAGCAGACGGTTCCGACACTCCGGAACGAAAGCAATTTAAAGTTGTATGGCTCGCGACTCTTTACGGAATGTCTGACTATTCACTTGCTGAAATGCTCGGAACGGATAAGAAATCCGCAGTCAAGTTAAAGGAAGATATATTCGGAGAAATGCCGAAACTAGCCGCATGGCTCGACGAAAATAGGCAATTTGTTGAGCGTAACGGATTTGTTTGGGCGGATAAGCAGGCGAGAAAACGACGATTACCTGACGCTAAGATTAAATTACGCGGATGGGGAGATAAGAACTTCGGTAAGAAAAATCGAGCGATGAGACAGGCGACAAATGCGCGCGTGCAAGGTAGCTCATCATTACAAACGAAAGTGACGATGCTTCGAGCACATGAGTATTGCCAAGCGAAAGAAGGATGGTCACTATGGGCCACGGTACATGATGAATTGATATTCGAAGTGCCGGAGGATTTTACGCGAGAAGAGGCTCAGGATATTCGCGACATCATGCTTAATTCGTATAAATGGGGCGACGTAGTTCCAAACGGTACTGATATAGAAGTAGGGAAACGTTGGGGCGAAGGCGTTCCTCTAAAGGAGTGGTTTAGTGGGAAAAGCGGATCGTAAGCGGTGGGAAGGCAATGTTAAATCGATGGAAATTATCGCAAAACCTCGCGAACAAATAACGGAGGGTGACGTCGAATTCCTTCGTCAAAATTACACCTCAGCAGGCGGATTATTGCCGAATGCATTCAGTGGCGGAGCGTTCTTTACTCCGACACATGTTGCGAAATTTATTTGGGAGGTGCTCGCGCCAAGATTACCGAATCAACCGAAGGTATTAGAACCGTCAGTTGGCTCCGGAGTATTCTTGGAACATGCGCCGGCGGACGCCGAAATTACCGCGCTTGAACTCGATAAAACCTCGGCAAAGGTTACCTCGATTCTGTATCCAAACGCGTCAGTAATCGAAGGGAACGCGCTTATACACGAAAAACGCGACTTCTACGATTTAGTTATTGGAAATCCGCCATACGGAGTAAGTGTTGAGTTTCCTGATACTGGCGAAGATTGGGCGTCATTAGGCAAGGCGGCCAAAGGAGTTCGTAAAGGTAAGTCAGAGGTGGCGTTCATTGAGTTGGCAATTAAATGTGTTAGGCCAGGGGGATATATTGCGTTCGTACTGCCGATGGGTATTGGGTTCGCAAATTATGCGGATAAGCTAAGGAAGCTAATGCACGAAACATGCTGGCAAGTGGCTACGATTATGTTACCAGGTGAGACCTTTGCACATGTAGGTACAACGATACCTACGCAAATTCTAATAATACGCAAAGCTACACCAAACGCTAAAACGATCGAGCCTGCTACGAAGAAATGGGGCAGTAACTTCCGTCGGTCAGATTACGGAGACATTACGCAATTTGATGCGAAGTTCCTCGAAGGTCAGACGCCTGCTTATTTTGCAAAAGTGACGGACATTGGTTACGACAAGGACGGAAAGTCGACTGATAAATGGGGCGACGGTTTGACGCAGTTAGACGAACTCGTTGAGGATTGGACGGACAATAACCTAGTCCGCGAGAATCTATATCCTCATTTGCCAAGTTGGCATGGAGTTGACAAAGGAAATGAAGCGTTCTTTTTCTCGCATGGTAACGATTCTTGCGACGGCCATCGTGACGCCTCGGCATCCTATAAATACGGTCCTTACCGTTGGAATGAGCTAACGTTAGGTGCCGGCGATGAAGTTGTATGGAATGGAGAGCTGCGAAGCACTTATGATTTCGATTGGCAAGATGAAATAGTAGAAGAGTATTACAAGGAGGAATCCGAATGGAATTAACGCAAAAGCAAGTCAATCAAATGTTTTTCGAGGGTGGATTAGAAGAAGACGGACTTAGTCTTGTAGTAGTCGAAGAAGGTGAGTTCGAGCAGGACTATAAATATCAAACCGCAGAGATTATTTTCACTGACGGCGAGAAGTTTTATCTTACGTACGTAACACGCTCAGGATCTCCGTTTACTGACTGGTATTACGAAGATTACGGAGAAGCAAGTATTTACGAAGTGGAAAAACGCGAAGTCACAGTCGTAAAGTGGGTATCGCTATGAAAATAATTATCCGTAAGTTAAGTCGCCCAGGATGCCGTCCATGCGCCATTCTATCAAACTATTTAAATGAAATTAAGTCAGAAATCGCCGAAGCAGGCGCAGTTGTTTCCGAACACGACGTAATGACTGAACGCGCGTTACTTGAAAAGTACGAGATTACCAGTGTTCCGGTATTAATTTTCGAGAGAAATGGCGTTGAAGTTGCTCGATTAAACGGTCTAGCAAATCCGCAGGAAGTGATTGACGCGATAGAGCACGCTAAGGAGGCGAGGTAGTGAGGCTACTATCTTACCTACTTATTATGGCAGTAGTTTATTTCGTCGTGCCGATTGCATGGCCTACGGTCGATATCACAATTACCCAAGCCGCAGCTATTACGTTTTTAGTACAGGTGGTTCGGGTAACGGTTTTCGAAGATATTACGGTTAAATTGCACGGAGTTGAAGATATAAGAATTGAAGAACAGGAGCGTGATTAATTGACGAAAGAACTACTTGGCAGTATAGAACTAAATCGGATTTATCAACGCGATTGCATTGACGGAATGTCGATGATTCCTAACGGCAGTATAGACTTAATTGTAACTGATCCGCCGTATCTTATTAATTACCGAAGTAACCACCGCGTTAAATCAGAGAAATTTAAACACATTGCAAACGACGTTAATGCGCACGAGTTGATTTCCAGATACTTAGCTGAATGTTATCGCGTATTAAAAGACGACACCGCGATTTACGTCTTTTGTAGCTGGCATCACATTGAATTTTTCAAGTCAGAATTTGAGCGTCATTTCAAGTTAAAAAATATTATTGTATGGAATAAGAATAATCACGGAAGCGGTGACCTAAAGGGCTCATACGCACCGAAGCACGAATTCATTCTTTACGGACACAAAGGGCGTTCACTATTCCGCGAAAAAAGAATACCGGATGTCATCGACTGCGCGAAGATTCCAGGCGCAAAACTAACACATCCGACGGAAAAACCGGTTGACTTACTTGAGATATTTATCCGCAATAGCAGCGACGAAGGTGCGATTGTACTGGATGGATTCGCTGGCACGGGCTCTTTGCCAATAGCTGCACTTATAAATAAGCGTAGATTCGTAGCGTTTGAGATTGAAAGAGAGTATGTAGAAACAGCAAATACACGATTGGAGGCGATTAGTTGACAAATATAAATATCGAACAAATCGCGAAGGAATTTACAAAAGAGTTGGACCGATGGTACTCGCAAGCAGAACAATATGATAACGAGCTTGACCGTCAAATACACCGTTGGTATAGCAATCCTCCGACGGTGTGGCCAAAGCGCCCATACTTTTCTCCAAGTAATTCGAAGGCTTGCCCGCGTGAGTTGTATATGAAAGCAAAACGAGCTCCAAAGGATTCATTTCCGAAGCCTCCTTACCAGGGGCGCTGGCAAGAGATAGGAACGGCAATCGGTGACGTAGTTCAGCGCACAGTACTCGCAATGGAGCGCAATTTGCCAGGATGTCCGTTCAAATTCGAACGTAATCCGGACGGCACTCCGATGTTTGAGGATTTCGCGAAAAGAAACGTGAAGATAGAGCGTAATAGGCAAACGTTTTATTTATACGGAACTTGCGACGGAATCATGGAATATAAGGCGGACAATGGCGAAATTATACGAGTAGGACTGGAAGTAAAGTCGAAACAATCGACGCCGGCCAAAACGTCTTTGTATTCATTCAAAGAGGCGGAAGAAGGGCACCGAAAGCAATGCGTAGCTTACTCGATAATGTACAACGTAGACTATTACATTATTTTATACGTTAATGCTGCGAAAAAGTCATGGGTAATGACCGATGAGGAATACGAAGCAACGCCGGATATTCGTGCGTTTGGCATCGAGATAACGGACGCCGATCGTGATGAATTACTTGATAGCTTTGCAGAAATAACAGAGGCGATTAATTCCGAAAATCCCCCAGCCCTTGACTTATCGCGTTGGACATTTAATAGTTTTAAGACTGCGTGCGCCCTATCGCTTAGTGACGAAGAATATGACGAAATAAAAGCGCAGGTAAAACGTGTTATGAAGTCTCGTATTCCTGACTGGAAGAAACAAGGGTACTACGACGCGTTTGAATTTATTAAGGATGTGCGGGAAAGAGGTAGTGAGTAATGCGCGTTCTAGGGTTAGACCTTAGTCTAACGTCACCAGGATTCGCAGTCATTGAGGTAAAGCGCGGGAAACCGCGTCTTATTGCCTCGGCAAATTTCACAACTGACGCATCAACGAGCCAGGCACTGCGGTATGAGGAAATCGAGGCATTCACATTGTTATTCATTCGCGAACATAAGCCATTCGATAATATAGTCCGCGAGGTATGGCCTCCGTCTCGTAATTATGCGCAGAACAATAAAATACACGGAGCATGGGCAGCTGTCGATCGAGCACTTTCTCGATATGGCTACGAAGTAGACGTCCATATGACGCCAAGTAACGTCAAGAAAATTGTAACCGGAAGTGGGACCGCAAAAAAGCCGCAAGTTGCTGAGAGTGTTAGAAATATTCTAGGACTTGCCGACGATTATAAATTCGCGAGTGACGACCATAGCGATGCCGCAGCGATTGCACTTGCGTATCTGATTCGCGAGAAGGTGATTAAGACGTGAGCGATTCTATTTATAAATCAATTGTTGATGACCTTGAACGCGATCTCTTGGATATCGAAGAAGAGCTACTAAAGACAGATAAACGAAAAGATGAGTTATTGGAACGTAGGTTTGAATTACTAGTCGGAATTGACGGAATAAAACAAATGATGAAAGGGCGATCAAATGACTAATACATCTAACTTAAAATTATCAGAGGAATTCTTATCACAATACCGCAACAAACAACCGAAATGGGGATTTGGTGGGCTTGGATATATTGTTTACCTCCGTACTTACTCACGGAAAAAGGCCGATGGAACCCTTGAGAGATGGGATGAAACAGTGCAACGCATCACAGAAGGAAACTTCCGTATCGAAGCGAAGCGTCTTGATGAATTAGGCAAGTTAACAGACGCAAAGGCTGAGGAATTAACTACGGAGATGGAACGCTTTTATCATCTTGTTTTTAATCTAGTAATGACTCCTCCAGGACGCGGTCTTTGGATGTCAGGTACCGAATATGCCGAGCGAGTAGGTGACGCTGAAAACAATTGTTGGGGCGTTTCCATGCGACCACAGCCTTACTTTACCGGAGATGAGCCTCGAGTATCGTTTGCGCCGGTGTTTACTTTTGACCAGGCGATGAAGGGCGGAGGCGTCGGAATCAATATTCAACGTAAATATGTCGATCAGGTACCGAAGGTTAATAACGCGCTTGATATAACGTTTGTTTGCGATACATTACACGCAGACTATGATAATGAACTGCAGGCACTGAATGTAGAGGATGATCTTACAGTAGAAGCACCTGCGGATATTTGGCGTACAGTAGCAGACTCTCGAGAAGGTTGGGCGGAAACCCTCGGAAAAGTAATCGATGCTCACTACGAAGGCTTGACCGAATTAGTCATCGATATTAGCGACATTCGTCCGCGAGGCACTGACATTAAAGGTTTTGGAGGAGTAGCTTCGGGTCCGGCTCCGTTAGTTTTGATGCTGCAAAAAGTAAACGAAATACTTAATAGACGCGTTAATGACTTCGTAAGTCCTACAGAGTGGGGCGACATCGTTCAGTTAATTGGTACTTGTGTCGTGGCAGGAAATGTCCGTAGAACAGCTTTGATCCTAATCGGGGACCAAGACGATAAAGAATACATCGAATCAAAAAACTATTCATTACCGCAAAACTTAGAAGCAAGCCAGTGGAGATGGGCGTCAAACAACTCTGTTGATATCGGCGTAAACACTGACCGAGAAACATTGCGCAATCTTGCTATAAACATCTATTACAACGGCGAGCCTGGATACGTAAACGTTGAATTGTCGCGTAACTTTGGACGCATCATTGATGGATTCCAAAAAGACATTGACGGCGAGGTTGAGGTATTTAATCCGTGCGGAGAAATCACACTGCCAAACGCATCGCCATGTAACCTATTCGAAATCAGTTTACCGCGAGTACATGAACTTATTGAAAAAGGAATTGAAAGCGAAACTTTATACGAAGAAGTCGCTTACCTTGCTGCGCGATATGCTTATCGAATTACTTTCCGACCTTATGAGTGGGAAGCAACTCGCGATGTTGTGTATAGACACCGTAGACTTGGTGTTGGCATTACAGGAATTACGGATTGGGTGCTGCTGAAATTCGGCCAAAAAGCAATCCTCGGTTTTGATGACGAAGGAAATGCGATATTTAACGATGATGTAGCGCAGCAACTTGATCGACTATATCGCTTAGTAAAAGAAGCAAATCTTGCGCAGGCAGTCGATCTACACGCAAATCCATCGATAAAGGTGACTACGGTTAAGCCATCCGGAACGGTTTCGCTATTAATGGGAGTTTCGCCAGGTCAGCACTATCACTGGGCGCCTTATATGGTCCGTCGTATCAGATTAGCAGCAAATGCTCCGTTAGTTCCGGTATTACAACAGTGCGGTTATTATATTGAGCCTGCCGTTAACGGATTTAATGCCGACGGTTCGAAAAAGTATGACTATAATACCTTAGTTGTCGAGTTTCCGGTTAAAGCACCGACGGCCGACCACGAATATTTCCAATCAGCAGCAGACGTACCACTTCGCGAACAAGCAGCATTACAAGCGTTACTTGCTACGTATTGGAGTGATAACGCGGTATCTGCAACGCTATCCTTTAAAAAGGCGCAAGCAAAGCCGGTATATTTTGACGACGGCACGATGATGCTTGATAAGTTCGGCCAGCCGGACCTAAAGATTGATAAACGCGATGAGGACGCAGTAATTAACGAAATTACAGACATTCTTGATCGGTATAAAGGCGTCATTAAATCTACGAGCTTGTTACCTCATGCTACCGATACTTATCCGCAAATGCCTTACGAAGAGGTTACAAAAGAAAAGTTTGAAGCTATGTCTGCGAAAATTAAAGCGAAGCCGTGGGAATTAATTGGCGGTACTATCCAGGCGGAAGAAGATGAAACCATCGATAGTTCGCAGGAATGCATCGGAGGAAGTTGCCCAATTCGATAAAACTTTTGCGCGAAACTTTAATTCGCGCGTCTATAGTAGTATAAGGGCGCGCTAACATAGGCGCCCGCCAATAAAATGGAGGTGCTTGTTTGAAGCAATTTATCAAAACATTTTCGTATGGTTTATTCGGATTCTCAACCGGAAAAATATTTACTTCTTTAGATATTCCATTTTGGTTAATACTTTTTTTCTTACTTTCAGTACTCTTAATCATAAAGATTGAAAGCGGGGCGAAATAGATGGCATACTTCGGAATTAGCGCAAGAAATGATGCTCAAAAACACGCAATGCAACTATTAGCAAACGATAAGCCTTACTTATTCTTAACAGGTCCAGCCGGAACTGGAAAGTCATTAATTGCCCAAGCTGTCGGACTTGACGGCGTGGCGGAATCAGCAAAATACCGTAAATTTATTTATACGCGACTGCAGGCGCAGCTAGGAATGGAAATAGGTCACCTGCCAGGCGACATTAACGAAAAGACGTATCCATTCGTACGACCTTTCCTCGATAATATGGATGCAATGTCCGATAACTCCAAACGGATCGTTCAGTATCTTATTTCCGGCGGAGATAAAGCGAAAATATTCTTCGATCCTATTCAAACGATGCGCGGAGGAACGTTCCATAATTCGTTCGTACTAGTAGATGAGTCGCAAAATCTTGATGTCGGCACGATGCACGGCGTAGCTACTCGACTAGGATCACGCACGAAAATGGTATTCTGCGGAAACTTCGCTCAGATTGATGCGGCAAAACTTCGTAAGCCGGAAACTAACGGAATGTATCAACTATTGCACGGCTTATATGAACGCGGAGCTCATGACATTTTCGACCATGTGAATTTAACGGAGATTGAACGTCATTATGCCGTTGGAGTAGTTGAGGAAATCTTGCGTAATCACGATATGGCAGAAGAGTTTGAAACGTTAGAAGAACGCGGGAGTATAGAAGACAGTTTGACGAAAAGGTGATAAAATGATCGCTACTATTTTGGAAACATCAGTAGGTATAGCTGCTTATCTAATACTTATAATTGGCTGTTTAGTCACTATTTGCTTGCTGTTATATCCTATATGGTTCTTGTTAAACAACGTACTTTACAGACGAACAAAAGCTGCTATTTATTTCGGTTACTATCTGAACCATAGAAAATCATTCATAAAGTGGTTTGAAGAAAATAAACCCAACGTATATACACCAAAGATTAAAAAGTGACGCGATATAGACCGAAAAAGTGCGGTAGAAGAAGGTGAATAAATGACGATAGGATTTACTATTCCATTTTGGTTAATATAAATGATTCTCGTTGCTATTGGAGAAATTGGATTAGTTGTTATTGCTGATAAAGCAGGCGATTATGACTTTTTCACTCCGATGTTAGCTTTAGGATTCGCATTAATATTTATTGTTTTAGCGATTGGATTAGCATTAGGTAAATGGGTTTTCTAAGGAGGTTTGTAAAATGGAGTATGTATACGGTTTATGGCATAGGGGTATTAAACCAAGCAATTGGGAACCCGATTATGGACAATGCTTAAAAGAAGAAGTTGAACGATGGGAAAGGGACTTAGAAAAAGAAAAGCAAGGAATAAAAGAGTTTGAAGGTTTCTATGGTATTGGAGTCTATAAGTGAAAGGGGAATAGAAGTGTATATCTGTCATTATTGCGAAGAGGAAATAAAAGAAAATCAAGAACTGTCAAGAATGAAAAACAATAAGACGGGACAAGTAATTTACTTACATTATCCTGACTGTAAAGTACGTTTTACTACTTTCCATAAAACGAAGAAAGAGTTTGAAAAATGGAGAGAAAACAGATATCAGTAACGAGCATTTCGATGAGCAGAAGCGACCGAAAATGCGAGGTAAGGAAGTGATGTAATGGCGAGGGCAATATTTCTTTGTTTAGCGTTCTTTTCACTTTATTTATTGGGTTATTTTGTGGGAAAAGGGTGGTTATGAAATGGCGAAAATGAATATTGAAATCAAAGCAAGCGATTTAGAAGAAGTTAAAGAACTTATTAGTGGATTGCAGAAAAAAGTAGAGGTGTATGAGAAAGAGTTAGATCGCTTATATGGAGAACGCTACAAGGACGCTAAAGAGGAGTTTGATTTGGGTGATTTAAGTGATGGATACCATACTTTCAACGAGTTATACCATCATCGAATGATTCTATTCTCTGTTATCTGTAATGGAAACCCATTGAGAGCATGGAAATCATGGAAACATCACGATGGAACTATGTACGATGATTATTTTATCGTTGGGATTGAAACAATCGCAGGACAATACACTTATCACTATCATAAAGACCATTGGAGTATGTTCAGAGTGAGAGTTCTTGATAATGCTCCTGAGTGGGATGGTCACAAACCAGAAGATATTACACGATTATTAACATTGGTTTAACGCACATTCCGATGAGGTGATGAAATGAAAAAACAAAGATGGAGATTTACAAAGTTTAGAAAGTGTTGTGTTTGTAAGAAACCAATACAAAGAGGCGGTTTTTACGGCAATTTGAATGACAAGAAGTTCTGGTGTTTTTACTGTATGTAATACTACACATTTCGATGATATACAGCAATAAGGGAGGATAAATTATGAACGTTAAAATCAAACGATTAAATGCCGATGCAGTAATTCCGCAATACGCCCACGAATATGATGCCGGATTTGACATGGTAGCAACCGATGACGTTATCATCGAGCCTGGCGAAACTAAACTAGTTCCTACCGGATTGGCGTTCGAGCTTCCGGAAGGGTACGAAATGCAAGTAAGGCCGAGGTCAGGCGTTACGTTAAAGACAAAGCTTCGCGTGCAATTAGGAACGGTGGATGCCGGTTATCGCGGAGAGGTTGGCGTGATTGTCGATAATATAGAAGGATTTATTGAGGCGGAATCTATTGGTAACTTCGTAACACACATAGATGGACAGCGCTATCCGACCCCTGACGGATATCATTACTACGAAGGAACGTATATCATCCGTAAAGGCGACCGTATAGCGCAAGCCGTAATCAAACAGGTCGAACACGCGAAATTTATCGAAGTAGAGACGCTCGAAGAAACGACTAGGGGCACAGGTGGTTTCGGTTCTAGTGGAGTAACTAATGCGTGAAATAACGTACGCTCTAGAATCTATCGAAGACCCATACGTCATAGAAAACTTTATCAAGCGCCAGGACCTTAACGGATGCTCGATATTAGTAAATATGTTGAGCTATACGGATAGAGATACGGAACAACGCTGGTTGAACGTATATAACGAATTATTTAAATACTAGGAGGTCGACTAAATGGCAGACACACAGTATTTCGAACTATGCCGCCACATCCTCGAAAATGGTGTTGAAAAGGATGACCGAACCGGAACCGGAACGTTATCCACTTTCGGATATCAGATGCGTTTTGATTTACGCAAAGGTTTTCCGTTACTAACTACTAAGAAACTTCACTGGGCGTCTATAGCGCATGAATTATTATGGTTTCTAAGTGGAGACACAAATACGAAATACCTAACGGATAATGGCGTGAGGATATGGAATGAATGGTCGGACGCAAACGGAGACCTCGGACCTGCTTACGGAGCACAGTGGCGTAGTTGGCAACCTGCGGACTTAGATTACGGTTCAGACATGCTAACAAAGGAAACTATCGACCAGATTGCGCAAGTAATCGAACAAATCCGTAGCAATCCCGACAGCCGGCGACTACTTGTTAACGCGTGGAATGTGGGTGAGCTCGACCAAATGGCACTACCGCCCTGTCATTTCGCGTTTCAGTTCTATGTTGCCAATGGGCGGCTTAGTTGTCAGCTTTACCAAAGAAGTGGAGATGTATTCCTCGGCATACCATTTAATATCGCAAGTTATTCGTTATTAACACATATGATTGCGCATGTGACAGGCTTAGAAGTGGGCGAGTTTATTCATACGATAGGAGATGCGCACGTTTATAAAAACCATATTGAGCAAATAAGAACGCAATTAACACGCGAACCTCGTCCGTTGCCGACGTTGAGTATAAAACGAAAGATTGACAACATTGACGATTTCAGATTCGAAGATTTCGAGATTAATGGTTACGACCCTCACCCGAAATTAACTGGAAAAGTCGCAGTATAAACGAAAGGGTGATTCCATCGGTACTCTATCAACGTGGTTTTTAACTACTANNTTACCTTTACAAGTCGAGCATGCCGTTCCGAGTATTCCGTCCATCGAGGCGGCAATGCTCGCTGAACAAGTGGCACCTAACGCCCAATCATGGCGACAGGCTGCGGAAACACTAAAAGCAGAAAACGCGCTATTGCGAGCAGAAATTGACCGACTAAAGGCCAAACAGGCCGAGGAGTGGCAGACATTCACCGCGACAGCCTATACCGCCGATTGTGCGGAAGGTTGCATGGGTATTACTGCGACCGGCATAGACGTCCGTGGCACCACGCACTACAACGGTCATCGCGTCATAGCAACTGATCCGGCAGTCATTCCGTTAGGGACGACAGTGGAGATAAGATTCGCAGACGGTACGATTGAACGCGCAATAGCTGCTGATACAGGCGGGGCCATTGACGGAAATATTATTGATTATTTAGTTTCGGACTATAATACCGCAATACAATTCGGAAGGCAGTCGGTAGAAATACGGATTATACAGGAGGCATATAAATGAAGCGAAAATTTGTGCTCGAATTTGACGAAGTACCTCCGTTAGTTTTTGTTCAATACGAAGTTGGTAATAAGTTTGATGTTTATCAAGACGGTGAGAATGTACGCGGATTAAGACACATAAAAATTTACGCAGGTTTTGACGAAGTTACTACGCATGAAGTGGAATATTTAACTGGCAAAACAAAGGAGGAAAAATGATGAGTAAAGTTCACTTAATCAAAGACGAGTCACTTGGCGGAATCGAACGCGAATATAAAGAGGTTGACAGGGATGCAATCGTAGGGGATTACGTGGTAATTACTGCTCCGGAGGATACAAAAGATATGTACGAAATAGGAGACATTATGAAAGCAGAAGACGTAAATAATCTCGGTATCTACAATTCAGGCGTTTCGGCTCCGGGCAATGATGCCGGACTTATCTGTCACACAGAATATAAAACGCTAGAACCAACTGACATCGTTCAAATTAACGTAGAACGCTTCCGATTGGTTGACCGTAAGGAGGTGGTTGGCGATAAAGTATTAATTGTTAACGCGGAGGACACATTCGATAAATATAATAACGGCGACGTAATCGAAGTTCAGCGTACCGCTACGGGTGGAATTGAGAACGACGTATTAAGCTACGAGAGTGGGAACGCAGAAGGATATGTCTGCGACTCGGAGTACGTTGTACTTGAGCCGGTAAAAACTAACCCATCACGTACACTAACTGTAGACATCTCCGCAAATACCGAGTTCATCGACCTAATCGCAAACCTTGCCCGCAGAGTCAATTCGCTTGAGCAGCAGTTGAAGGATACGCAAGGCAACGTCGAGCGTCAGGCGGAAGAGCTTGAGTACTATCGAGGAGACTTCTTGGCCTGCGGAAGTGGTATCGAAGAGCTTGACGCAAAAATCGAAATGATTACGGATGACATCGTTATGTTAGACGAGCGCACTCAAAGTCCAAAGGAAGTAAACGATTTTATCGCACTAGTTGCCGAAAAGGTTGCGCACAAATTACTGGCAGGTGCTCGCCGATGATCCACACGCTAAAAGTAGAACGCGAAGTGAAAGTTATAAAAATTGCCTTGACCGGAAAGCTACGGTCGGGAAAGGATGAGGTCGCAAAGCATTTGTATTTAAAGAGTTATTTTGGGAAGGTAGCGTTTGGCGATGAGCTAAAGCGCCTGTATCACGAAACTTTCCCTTGGATTCCAGAATTACCGAAGCCTCGCGCAGGATATCAGCGCTACGGCCAACTTATGAGGCATGAATTTGACCAAGATGTTTGGATTCGCCATACAGAGCGAAAAGTTAACGATATGATTAGTGTTCGTGTAAATCTTGGCGACGAGAAGATCGGAGTCGTTATTACGGATTTAAGGCAGCCAAATGAATATGAATGGGCGCGTAAGAGTGGCTTTACAGTTATTCGCGTAACTGCTCCGGACGTTCTACGCATTGAACGGGCACGGCGGGCAGGCGACAATTTTACGGAAGCTGACCTAGAACATGAGACAGAGCAAAATATCGATTCGTACGAGGTAGATTACGAGATTATTAATGACGGAAGTTTAGGCGAATTAAAAGCGAAGGTTGACGAGGTTTTGGCAGATATAATTGGAGTGAAATAGGGCTGACGCCCATCTACTCCGTTAACTGAAACGTCTGCCAAAAGACGGAACCTTCATCGACGCGTCCGACATACGTAAACTTGGCCGGCAGATCATCATCAGTCATCGCGAGTTTATCTACAACCCTCTTACCGGTCGCAGTTCCGAGGTATCCGCGTTTGTCCGGTTTAACCACTGATGCGTTCGGCACTTTCGCTAGTTCTTGCTTCACGATTCCGATACGCTTATTTTCAACGTCAACACTGACGACAACGGGCGTAAATTGTGTGATAGCTAGTTCGCTAAGTGCCGACGATGATAGGCGAAGTCGACGAAATTTATCAATAGTTAAGGCGGTTGGTCCGCGTGGTGAAATCTTTATAGGTTCAAACGGCATGCTAAACGCCTCCAATCAGTATTCTACTGCAAGTATATCTTACTAAGTAAACGCAAGTCAAACGAAAGAGGTGATTAAAATAGGAGCCGTAAAAATCGATACACATTCAAAAGAACGCGCATTATCAACGAAATATCACGGATTAGATAATCCGGAAAGCCTGCGCATATTGCTCGGCGATTATCACGCGTTATCCCAACGACGATTTAATGGAGACACGGCAGCCAGCGACATCTTAATCGACTTAGAAACGGCAATCGAACGGGCGAACCTGACGGATAGGCAGCGTCAGGCATTAGAACTAACGTTCCTAGAGGATTTAACGCAGGAAGAAGCAGGCAAACGGATGGGGGTCAGACGCGAAGCTGTTAAGCGTCATATCCAGGTTGCAGAAACGAAAATAGCACGTGTATACGAGTTTTGGGCAAGGCGTGGAGAAGGTTATTCCTTGACAATTGAAATGGAGGCGATAGCATGAATAAAACGGAGTTTAACGAGAGAGTTAACGAACTATGGGCGCTTACAAAGGCGGGTAATTTACCGCGAAACGAACGCTTCCAGGCAGTTGAACAATTAACGGATGAGTATATCGCATCGACAGGAGAACGGCCGGACTCGCAAGCTCTTGATCGTCTGGCAACGTTATGTTTATACGAGGAAATGACGGACAAGAATGAACATAAGATGATGCAACAAGACCGCCCAATCATGAGCGACCGACAGCAAGAGCGCCGACATAATAACGAGGCATCTGAAAAACTGACGAGAGAGTACGCAGTTGATGGTCGTTGTCACGCGCTACCTACTCGGCATCGTCCGAAATAACAAATAAATCACTAACACTTATACCGAGCGCTTTCGCGATGGCAAACATATGCCAGTCGACGTGGCGCTCATTTTTATCAAATCGGCTTATTGATCCTTGAGGCACTCCGGACATTTCTGCAAGTTGCATCTGTGTTATATTTCGTTCTTTGAGAATTTCATTTAAACGTGGGCGAACATTTGTCATTGCTACCACTCCTTTACTTGGATTATACGATAACGAATATTTTTAGTCAATAACCGTTGACATACGATATACGTTATCGTATAATTTAATTATAAGGAACAGCCAATAAAATCGAAAACAAAGGGGACGGTTAATTTGACAAACATGGTTATTAATCCAAAAACTAACGAGATTATGTCAGAAGAGATGGCAATGAGCGTGCAGGGTTGGGAGGAAATTGAGTTTATACCGGTTGAGAACTGTGAGGAAGTTGAAAGTGAGAATGGTTTGGTACTAGTCGGTACAGTAAACGGCGCATCATTCAGAAGCGTGTTATCGGTAGATGAATACTTCGAAGGCAAACACTTCACATACGAGGCGTCGGCGGCAAACGTGGTTAATTTCGAAGCTAAGAAAGAGCAAAAACGAGTCGAGGTTGTTGAGGCAGTTATGCCGGAAGGGGCTTTCGTTAAATTCGATAACATGTTCAAACGTTATAAAGTGTATGTCGAAAATGAGTACGTACTTGCTTTTAGAATGGCGGGTCCT
>JACYYK010011343.1_pt1 | contig 16745 bp, 12 predicted proteins | sample 8236871 | NCBI WGS metagenome assembly JACYYK01 (sample SAMN14103087, study PRJNA606662) | landfill metagenome | isolation source: landfill solid waste inoculated with endophyte fungus Paravalsa indica | place: India:New Delhi, Okhla landfill site | collected 2017-11-05 | reverse complement strand
GTACCACATTCAGGATTCGGTCTAGGTCTCGAACGTGCAGTCACTTGGATTACTGGTGAAGAGCATATTCGTGAGGCAATTCCGTTCCCACGTACTATGAACCGTCTATGGCCATAAACTAAATACAAATACTATTAAACCGCTACAGATGTTTTTAAATCAATGTCTGCGGCGGTTTTTGTTTGTTCTGATTTTTTAATACACTATTAAACTCAGTATTCATTGTGACTTTTGACTATGTTATGCTTATAATTGATATTTATGAAAAGGTGGCCAGCAAAAATGACAGTTGATCAAGATAACGTATTAGCATTTTTAAATAATGGTCATACGACATTAGATAATTTTCTACTCTTACATTACCGAGAAATCGGTATGAACAATGAAGAATTGCTTGTATATATCCAAACTAAGGTGGGTATCGATCAAGGTAATCGCGAACCTAGTACTGAATTGATTAGCCAAGCGATTGGTTGGCCAGCTAAAAAGGTTTTTTCATATTTAGATTCGATGCGTAAAAAGGGGTTAGTGAACTTCAAGAGTCGTCATGCCAGCGATGGGAAAGTGACTACTGAATTAGACTTTAATCCGTTATATATTGCCTTATTAAATATACAATCAAGTGGTAATAGTGCTAATGAACGTGTTGCTAATCAAGGTATGCCTAATTTGGAGAAGGAAAAAACAGAACGGGCGGATATTTATAATTTGATTGAGCAGGAATTTGGACGGCCTTTAAGTCAAATTGAAATGGAGACTATCAAACAATGGTTTGACATTGACCATTTTGATCCAAAATTTATTAAAGCGGCTGTTCAAGAAGCCGTTTTGAATGCAGCACTCAACTTAAGATATATTGAAACCATTCTTGTTTCGTGGCAAAAAAAGAATTATCACTCTCTCAATGATATTAAAAATGAAAGACAACAACACCGCCAGTACAAACAATTACAAGATGATGAAGTTGTTGATATCCCGACAAATGTTGACATTTTAAATGTTGATTGGAATAAATTTAAATAAACTCAAATATTGAACTAGGCCCCGTAAGTTAGCGTAATTTCCTAAACTTACGGGGCTTTTTATTTGGTTACAAAATAAAAACTGGTCGGAAATATTTCAGTTTAATACTGAAACTTTTCCGACCAGTTAAGTCGTTCAAACTTTACGTCAGTCTATTAACGTAAGTTCATATTTTTAAATTAGTCTTATTGCGCGTTGTCTCCGCCACCATTGTCTGTGGATGGTTGGCTTGATTCACTTGGCTCACTTGGTTCTTCAGAAGTACTGCTGCTTTCTGGCTCTTCAGAAGAAGAAGTTTGCTCATCAGAAGACTCCGTTGTTTCTGATTCCTCTGATGACTCTGAACTACTACTTGGTTCTTCGGAACTAGGTGTTTCTGATTCCTCTGAGCTACTGCTTGGTTGCGCACTAGATGAACTTCTTGATGGTGTAGACCTTGATGAAGACTTTTTAACCGCTTGGTCAATTGTCTTTTCCGAAGAAGTATCTGCACCAACAACTGAATACTCTTTAACACCATTAACGGTTGAACTCTTTACAGTATCTGGCATGTCCCAATCAGAACCATCTGCACCAGCACCAGACATAATGTAATCCATCAACGCCTTGTATACACGAAGAGGGGTAAACTGTTGCTCACCAGATGCTAATGAATGTCCTTCTTCATTAGGTTCATCATAACCTGTCCAAACAGAAATTGCAGCGGTCTTGGTAAATCCAGTAAACCAAGCGTCTGAAGCAGATTTGTCTGGCATATTCAATGAATCATCATAGGCTGTAACACCAGTTTTACCAGCTTGCGCATAATCAGATGTGTTAATGATTTTAGCATATGAATCCGTAATTACTGACTTCATCATGTTCGTCAACATAAATGCAGTTGATGATTTCATCGCTGTGCTGCTTGAATTTTTAAACTCTTTTACAGCACCACTCTGATCAGTAATCTTTGAGATATATTGTGGCTTATAATACTCACCACCATTACCAAAAGCAGAAAAGGCGGCAGCTTCTTGCTCACTTGATACATCAATACCGATAGCACTTGAAGCAACTAGTTTATCACTATTAATCGGAATTCCTAGTTTCTTTAGAAATGCAGAAGAATTGTCATAGCCAACTTCTTGCAATGTCTTGATAGCTGGTATGTTTCGTGATTGAGCAAGTGCCTTACGCATGGTTATCTTACCAAGATAAGAACGATCAGTATCATAGACTGGGGTATTGGTACCAGGATACGTATATGCTGAGTCATCAACAGAGTGATTAGTTGACCAACTCAAGTTTTCAACTGCTGGTCCGTAATCAACCAATGGTTTAGCGGTTGATCCTGATGAACGATTTGTATTCGTTGCACGGTTTGAACCCTGGAGAACATTTTGCTTACGACCACCAATTTGAGCCATCACTTGGCCATTGTTTGGATTGGTAACAGTCAAACCTACTTGCATCAAATCGTCTTTCCATGCTACATAATCATCTGTATTAGTAACATCGTATGCCCGTTGTTGCACATCAGAATCTAGATTAGTTTGTACGACTAAGCCATCTTTATTTAAGTCGTAACCTAAGCTAGTCAACTTATTTCGTACAGATGTAATATACGCATCATCAACCTTGGCATCTTCACTTTCTGAATCAATCGTATCATGATCAGAAGTCAAACCAGTTTTGATTGAGGTCTGACTATATTTCTTGGCATCTGACTGAGAAATGACATCATTATTTGCCATAGCCTTCAATACATCATTACGACGAGAAGTAGCACCCTTAGGATTAGAGTAGGGGTCATAACTAGATGGTGATTGAGGTAGTCCCGCAAGTAATGCCATCTGTGGTACTGTCAATTCAGAAATATCCTTATTAAAGTAATATTCTGCAGCAGTTTTCATACCGTATACACCGTTACCCATATATACCTTATTCATATAGAGGGTTAGTATCTGATTTTTCGAATATTGTTTTTCTAATTTAGTAGCCAACCAAGCTTCTTGTGCTTTACGCTTAAACGTTTGATCACTAGAATTAGTTGAAAATACTGTCAATTTAATTAATTGTTGCGTTAACGTTGATCCACCTTGAAGACCTAAGGAAGAACCTGTCACGTTAGCAAAAGCAGCTCCCAAAATTCGACGAGGGTCTACACCGTGATGCTTGTAAAAACGACGATCCTCAATTGAAACAACTGCCATGCGCATCTTCTTTGGAATCTCATTTTGCTTTGCTGTTTCTCGTTTTGATCCCGTTGAATAGAAGACATCACCATCTTTATCTAAGAATTTCGTTTGTGATGTACCAACTAGCGCAGAATTAGTAACTTTAGGAGCCGAAGAAGCATAATATGCAAACAGTCCGGCACCCACAAAGCCACCAACTACAATTAAAATAACTATCGTCCAAAATGTATACTTTAAAATACGCTTCCATTTGGAACCAGACTTTTTAGGATTTGGCTGAGATGGCCGTTTATTATTTTTCGTGCTGTTACGTCCCCGTTCAACACGTGACATCTCTTCTGTCATACTAAGTTATCTCCTTTTTGTTCACGTCGTGCAAGAAGTTTATCCACTGCTACTAAATAGGGGGTAGTCGGACTGATTCTTTGCTCAATCAACTCACCTGATTTAACAATCGCTTCATATGGAATAGACTTTCTACCAGTAGCCTGATTATCCCAGTATTGGAAAATGAGGTCTGCCCACACAACGTAAGTTTCTTTTAAAACTGAAAATCTAATTATCATAAATGCTAATCCATGTTGTGCAGCAATGGCTTTCAAATGTTTGACTTGATGGTCATGGATATTATTTAACGGAAACGAACGTTTATGACTTGTTTCCTTGGCATCAAAATCAATATAATATCCCTTGTAGATGCCATTATAATCTGTTGTCGAAGCTTGACTAAAGTAAGCTTCTGTAATTTTAGCTGCAGAACGGGCCGGATAACTCACATTAACAATTTGAATAGGCGTTGGTTTCTTATGGATAACCGCTTGTTCAGTTGCTAAGTAATAGTTATTCGCAGCATTTATATCAGCCTCTAATGACATGCCTCGCTTACTTTGCGAAACACCTTGGTTTACCCTTGGTTGTTTGAAAGATTTACCGTTAAAGGCATGTCCATTGGGATAATTAAAAGCCATGACACACTCCTATAATTAAACTTTATCTTTGTCATTATAACAAAAGTCGCGCAATAGTAACAGTTTCCGTAAACTGACTAAAAATATAAATAGGGAAAGAGGTATACAATTTAATGGATCGTATTTGGATAACTGGTTTTCGAAATTATGAATTGGGTATTTTTAACAATAAGGATCCAAAATTAACCATTATAAATTTTGCAATAAACAAACTTTTAACAAATGCCATTTATGACGATTGCAACTGGCTCATCACTGGTGGCCAACTTGGCATTGAGCAGTGGGCAATTGAAGAAGCGTTAAATTTAAAACAAACAAAGTTTCCAGATTTTCAAATTGCTCTAATGACGCCATTTATCGATTTTGGAAAAAATTGGAAGACAGAAAAGCAAGAAAAATTAACGACGTTAAAGCAGTCTGTTGATTTTAGTAGTTCTGTATTCAACACCCCTTATAAGGGGCCAAAACAACTAAAAGCTTACCAGCAATTTATGCTAGATCACACAGACAGAGCAATTATTTTCTATGACCGAGAGGCTGAGAATGCGCGAGCTCGTTTTGACTATCAAGCAATGAAAAATTATGCTTCAGAACACAACTATCCAGTTATGTTAATTGATTTAGATCGCTTACAAGATTATGCCGACGAATATCAAATGAGAAATTCTGATTATTTGGAATAAGAAATATTATTTTTTGCATAACTAACTTTGTCATCTATAAAGAAAGCTGGTAAACTAAGGTAAGAAGAAAACTAAGGAGTGCAAGTGATGGAAAACGTGCAACATACTCGTGAAGAAATTCTAAACAAGGATTTTAAGAAAACACGTATTGGTACCGGTTACGATATAACGGATGTAGATGCTTATTTAGATGAGATTATCTCTGACTATCAAGCTTTTCAAACTAATATTAGTGAATTAAATAATCAAAACCAAAAACTAAAGGATCAAGTTGCTGAATTAACAAAGCAAGTTTCAGCAGCTCCAACGACATCGTCAACACCAAAAGCTTCGCCAGCTCCTGCTGTTAATACAAATATGGACATTTTAAAACGTCTTTCGAATTTGGAACGCCGCGTATTTGGTGCTTCATCTGAACAATTTAAGAAAAATAAAGAAGCGGATAACGATAAGGCAGAAGAAGTGGAAGATGTAATTGTTAAAGAAAATAGTACACAATCTGCCGAATAAGTGTATAATGGTTATTCGTGATGTGTTAGTGGGTGATTGCGTGTGGCTTATGCTGCATGAGGAAAGTCCATGCTCGCACTAACTGTGATGTTAGTAGTGTTCGCGCTAGCTGAAAAAATAAGGCTAGGCATTCAATGATTTGAATGATGGCCAGCCAAAGATCTAAGGATTTTATCTATGATTTAGTAAGCTGCTAAGGTGCCACAGTGACGAACCATCAAAGAAATGCGATGGATGGAACGCGGTAAACCCCACGAGCGGGCAACCCAAACTTTGGTAGGGGCGCTTGACCTAGCAAAAAGAAGTGATGGTCGGGGAAACAGAAATGTTTGAGATAGATGATTACCACCAAATAAAGATTGCCAATTTTTATTTGGAACAAAACATGGCTTACAGCTAATACATCAGGCAGCCGGCGTCCTTGTGGCGTCGGTTTTCTTTTTGCCCAAATTTTTAATCTCATTTATAATGAAAAGTATCAACTTGAAAAGAGAACTGAATATGAAAAACTTTAAATTAATGGCAACAATGGGTGCTGGTATGGAATCACTAGTAGCCCGTGAGCTAAAAGAAATGGGCTATGCTACCGAAACAGAAAACGGACGTGTTTTCTTTGATGGCACAGTTGAAGATATTTATCGCACAAACTTATGGTTGCGTGTGGCTGATCGTATTAAAATAGTTGTGCAAGAATTTGATGCCAAAACTTTTGACCAATTATTCGAGAAAACAAAAGCTTTCCCATGGGAAGATTTATTACCTTATGATGCCAATTTCCCAGTAAATGGCCGTTCAAAGCAATCTATCCTACACTCTGTACCAACTGTGCAAGCAATTACTAAAAAAGCAATTGTTAAGCGCTTATCTGAGGCTTATCATGCTCACAGTTATCTGCCAGAAACTGGTCAACGCTATGTTTTGGAAACGGCAATCGACAAAAATCATGTCATGATTACCCTAGATACGACTGGTGACTCATTGTTTAAGCGTGGTTATCGTACCGAAAAGGGTGGAGCTCCATTAAAAGAAACCATGGCGGCCGCATTAGTCAAATTAGCCCATTGGTTCACCGATAACCCATTTGTTGATCCAACAGCTGGATCAGGGACGATTGCCATTGAAGCTGCTTTGATAGGTCGTAATATCGCTCCTGGTTTAAACCGTGAGTTTGATATTACTGATTGGGACTGGTTTGATAAAAATATTGGTCAGACGCTAAAGGCACAAGCACGCAGTATGATTAATTTTGATGAGCCCTTAGATATAACCGGCTATGATATCGACGAAAATATGATTGAGATTGCAAAAGCTAACGCTGAAGCCGCTGGTGTCGGTGAGGATGTAACATTTAAGCAATTAGATGCAGCAGATTGGTCAACTGACAAGATCAATGGTGTCTTAGTTGCTAATCCACCTTATGGGGAACGACTTGGTGATGAAGACGCCGCCCGTCAACTTTATAGCCAAATGGGTCATATTTATAACAAGATGCCAACCTGGTCTAAATATATTTTGACATCAGACGAAGAATTTGAAACTGCCTTTGGTAAAAAAGCAACTAAAAAGCGTAAGTTGTACAACGGTGCTTTAAAAGTTGATTTATACCAATATTGGGGTAAAAAAATTCGTAATTAATCAAGCGATATTTGCAATTCGAGAGGAGACAGACTATGAATCCGTTACTTGCGGGTATGAATGATAAGCAAGCTGAAGCTGTTAAAACAACAGAAGGGCCATTATTAATTATGGCTGGTGCGGGTTCTGGAAAAACACGTGTGTTAACCCATCGCGTAGCTCACCTGATACAGGATTTAGATGTTTTGCCATGGCGTATTTTAGCGATTACATTTACCAATAAAGCTGCCCGCGAAATGAAGGAACGTATTGGGCAACTGGTTGATGAAAATGATGCTAATGCTGTTTGGGTGTCAACTTTTCACGCCTTGGCAGTTCGTATCTTGCGCCGAGACATTGATAAATTAGGATATAAAAAAGACTTTTCTATTATTGATGCTAGTGCCCAGCGTACTTTAATAAAGCGCATTCTAAAAGACCTTAACGTAGATATTGAAAAATATACGCCACGTTCAGTTCTGGGGGCTATTTCTAATGCTAAAAATGTCATGGAAACACCTGAAGAGTATACTAAAAAAGCATCTGGTCCATTTGAAGAAATTGTTGGAAAAACATACAAAGAATATCAGCATCGTTTAGCTTTAGCCCAGTCACTAGACTTTGATGATTTGATTATGCTAACAATTGAGTTGCTACATAAAGACCAAGAAGTACTTAGCTACTATCAAGAAAAATTTCTTTATGTGCATGTCGATGAGTACCAGGATACTAACGATGCGCAGTATGAATTAGTGACGCTACTTGCCGCTAAGCACCGCAATTTGGCTGTTGTTGGTGATTCTGATCAATCAATTTATGGCTGGCGTGGTGCGAATATGCAAATTATTTTGAATTTCAGCAAAGAATATCCTGATGCCAAAACAGTTATGCTAGAACAAAATTATCGATCAACGCAAACAATTCTGGATGCTGCTAATGCAGTGATTCGTCATAATAATGAACGAATTGCCAAAAAGCTTTGGACAGATAATGGTGAAGGTGAAAAAATCACCTATTATCGTGGTCAATCCGATCGATCAGAAGCACTATTTGTTATCAAAGAAATTCGTGATGCGGTTAATGCGCAAAAATATGACTACAAAGATTTTGCTATTCTATATCGAACTAATGCACAATCACGTGGTGTCGAAGAGGCACTAGTTAAAGCAAATATGCCTTATACCGTTATTGGCGGTTCTAAGTTCTATGACCGTAAAGAAATTCGCGATATTTTGGCCTATTTGTCATTAGCCACAAATCCAGCAGATAACGAAAATTTCTTGCGTATTGTTAATGAACCTAAACGTGGTATTGGGCAAACTTCTCTAGAGAAGCTACGCCGCTTTTCTTTGGAAAAAGGTTGGACGTTATTAGATAGTGCAGCTAACGCAGCTTTAATTCCTAGTCTTTCTGCAAGAGCAGCCAATAAATTAACCGATTTTGCTACAATGATGGCGACATTTATCGAACAAATGTCATATGATTTGAGTTTGACTGATTTGACAAAATCTATTTTAGAAAAATCAGGCTATGAAGCACAACTTAAGAAGTCACCAACACCAGAAAATGAGGGACGTCTAGAGAACTTGTCTGAATTTTTGTCAGTTACTGAAGAATTTGATAAAAATTATGAACCAACTGATGAAAGCATCTCAAAATATGTTGATTTCTTAGGTGAATTAGCCTTAGTTTCTGATTTAGACAACGTTGATGAGAATAGTAATAATCAGATCACGTTGATGACCCTGCATGCTGCAAAAGGATTGGAATTTCCTGTCGTCTTTCTTGTTGGTATGGAAGAAAACATTTTCCCATTATCAAGAGCAGCTGCGGACGATGAACAACTTGAAGAAGAACGTCGGTTGGCCTACGTGGGAATTACACGTGCCAAAGAAAAGCTATTTTTGACAAATGCTTATTCGAGATTACTTTATGGTCGAACAACAAGTAACCCAGCTTCTAGATTTATTGATGAAATCGATGCACAATTAATCAATGAAAAATATGATGGTACTGGGTTCCAACCTACTAATCGTGAAAGAGATTTGCCATTTAACAAACGTTCTGTGCCTGCACAAGGTGTCACTTTTAGTGGTCGTAAGCGTCAGCAACCATTGCAACGTACCAGTCAATCAAAGCCCAACGTTACAAATACTGGCGCTGAGAAAAAGGATTGGGTAATCGGCGATGCAGTGCAACACAAAAAGTGGGGTATTGGTCACGTTATTAAAATTACAGGTGAGGGCGAAGATAAAGAATTAGATATCGCTTTTCCAGATCAAGGTATTAAGCGTCTATTAGCTGCCTTCGCACCAATCAATAAAGTTGAAAAATAGACAGGAGATTGATCATGACAGAGGTTGCGCAAATGGACTTAACTGAAGCTGCTGAGCAAATAAAGAAATTACAAAAGCAGTTACAACAATGGGCGAAAGAATATTATGAAAATGATGCGCCAACTGTTGAAGATTCTGAGTATGACCAAGCTTATAAGCATTTACAAGAGCTTGAGACAGCCTTCCCAGGATTAGTCAGTCCGAATTCTATAACACAACAAGTTGGTGGACATAAAACAAAGTCGGAACTACCCAAAGTTGTACATGAAGTCCCCATGCTCTCTTTGGGAGATGTCTTTTCATTTGATGAATTGACTAACTGGATGGTAGCCACTCAAAAATCATTTATCGAAAAGCTAAGCTATAATGCAGAGTTAAAAATCGATGGTTTGGCAATAAGTTTGGTATATGAAAATGGTAAGCTGGTACAAGCTTCTACACGTGGTGACGGAAACATTGGAGAAGATGTCACTAAAAACATTAAATACGTTAATGACATCCCTAAACAGTTAAACGAACCATTGTCCATTGAAGTTCGTGGTGAAATATACATGCCAAAACAGGCTTTTGTTATCTTAAATGAAAGTCGTGAACGCGAAGGATTGCCAACATTTGCAAATCCACGTAATGCGGCAGCTGGTTCACTGCGCCAATTGGATCCACTCATCACAAAGCAACGTAAATTGTCAGCATTTCTTTATCAAGCAATCGACGCAACACAAGTTTTGAATGTTACAACGCAATCTGAATTGCTAGCACGACTGCGTGATTTAGGATTACCGACAAATAATACAAATGCTGTAGTGACCAATATAGAAGATGTTGAAAATTATATCGTGTCACAAACCAATAACCGTGACTCACTATCATATGGTATTGATGGCATTGTAATTAAAGTTAATCGCTTAGATTATCATGAAGAGTTAGGAAACACCGTTAAAGTGCCAAAATGGGCGATTGCATACAAATTCCCACCTGAAGAGTCAGAGACAGTGATTCGAAATATTGAATGGACCGTTGGACGTACCGGTGCGGTTACACCGACTGCAGTCATGGATCCAGTCCAGCTCGCAGGAACAACAGTTTCTCGAGCTTCACTACACAATGCTGATTATCTGCAACTAAAAGATATTCGTATTGGTGATACCGTGACGCTCCATAAAGCAGGTGACATTATTCCCGAGGTCGGAAAAGTTATTATCAACCAACGACCAGAAACAAGTGTCGTATATGAATTGCCTAACGATTGCCCAGCTTGTCACCAACCACTTGTGCATGTTGATGGTGAAGTTGCGTTAAGGTGTATTAATCCAGCTTGTCCTGCACAAGTACAAGAATCATTGACTCATTTTGCTTCGCGAAACGCTATGAATATCGATGGACTAGGTCCAAAAATCATTTCACAATTATTAGCACATGGATTGATTACGAAAATAACCGATTTATATCGCTTACGCTATGATGATTTGATCAACTTAGACAAATTCGGTGACACAGCTGCAAATAACTTATTAAATGCCATCGATTCGTCTAAAAACAATTCTGTAGAACGTTTATTATTTGGCTTAGGTATTCGAAACGTTGGTGCAAAGGCTGCTAAAACAATTGCGGCAAAATTTGGTAATTTAACTGCAGTATCTGAAGCAACCGCTGACGATATTGCCCAATTGCCAGGTATGGGATTAACCATAGGAGACAGCATTGCGCAATATTTTGCAACAGAGCAAGCAAAACAATTACTAAATGATTTTGTAAATCTTAATGTTAACCTAGAATTTACTTCTCAAACAGCAACTATCGATAATCCATTGTTTTCAGGTAAAAAAATTGTATTAACTGGTGCATTATCTCTATTTTCAAGACGTGATGCGTCAGCATGGCTAGAGTCACAAGGGGCTACTGTAGCAAGTTCAGTTTCTAAAAAAACAGACTTGTTGATTGTGGGTGAGAATGCTGGTTCTAAACTCACAAAAGCCCAAGATTTGGGCATTGAAATTTGGTCAGAAAAACAATTGCGTGATACTATGGATAGTAATCAATAAATTTCTAAGCGAAACGCGGTTTAGATTAAAGGAGAACACGTATGCGTGCAGTAAAATGGCTTTCTACCATTGGTGTTGTTGCGGTGTTGATTGCAGCACTAGTCTTCTTTGGAAACTTCTTCTCTAAGAATTCTTCCTCAGTTTCAAATTCAAGTAATAGTGGAAAGACAACAACCACAGCAACAAAATCAAGTAGTTCAAAAAAGGGAATTCAGATAACCGAAAAGAATAACGATTCGTCTTATCAAACGGTGATTAAAAATGGTCGTTATTTGACAAGTAAAGCCAGAGGTGTTTCTGCAACCCAACAAAACAACACCTATAACCAAGTTAGTTTTGAAAATGGTCTACAGGACTTTGCAAAGGAACACTTCAGTACTTCTAAATATATTTTCCAAGAAGGACAATATCTAACAACTGATACAGCGAATAACTGGTTAGATCGTAAATCAAACGATAACCCAACCGGTTTGAACCCTGAAGATAATGGTAAAACTGATAATAGTCGTAATCCAATCTACTTACAAACGATTGAAGAACAAGACTTTATGACTAAAGATGGTAATAATTTGAAGTTAAACGGAATTGTTCTTGGACTTGCTATGAATACACAGGACACCTATCAAAAAGAGCAATACGGCTCAAATTATACGCAGGACATCAGCAATGCTGATCGTATTCAACAAGGTAAGCAAATGGCCAATGAAGTTGTTAAACGGTACCGTAACATGAGTGGTATCAGCAATGATATTCCTATTTATGTTGCCATGTATTCGCAATCAAAGGATGATTCATTGGCAGGTGGTAGCTTCTACAGTTGGAATGTTTCAAAGTCAGGTAACAACCTTGGTAGTTGGACAGATATTAAAGATCAAACTGTTGTATTACCTATGCAAACTGGCACTGGCGATGAGAAGTCTGTCGCAAAAAAGCTAAATAAAAGTTTCACTAGCTTCTCAGAAAATATTCAAAGTTTCTTCCCTAATCTATCTTCAGTTACCGGACAAGCATCATACGAAGGTAATAACTTAAAGGGATTGGTGGTTGACGTTTCAACACAATTCTATTCAGCAACTGAAATAGAAAGTTTTGCTAATTATATCGCGCAGAGTGCACCTAATTATCTACCAACAGGCGTGCCTGTCAAGATTAAGATAGAAGCTTCAACTGGTATGCAGGCATACTTAATTCAGGGATCAGATGATAGTAAATACAAGGTTACTATCCTAAACTCATATTAATACAATGAAAAGAGTCACAGCGATGTGGCTTTTTTTCTTGCTTTTCTATACACTTAACAGTAATATGATACAAATGTATATTTTATGAGGAGGCATATACTAATGGGAATGCATCAATATTTATCAGGCTTGAATGAGTTAGAGATGATTACTCGTGCACCAGGATATTTTAAATACCAACCACATTCGGTTGCAGCTCATTCTTGGAAAGTAACTGAGGCAGCTCAATTTCTTGGAGATATTGAAGAGGCACATGGCAAAGACGTTGATTGGCGTATGTTATATGAAAAGGCATTGAATCACGATATTACAGAACGTTTTATCGGTGATATCAGAACACCCGTTAAATATGCATCATCTACTTTACGACATATGCTTGCCGATGTTGAAGACACGTTGTCTGATAATTTCATTAATACCGAAATACCTGAAGAGCTACAAGATGTCTACACTCGTCGATTGCATGAAGGTAAAGACGATACCCTAGAAGGCCGCATTCTTTCAGTTGCAGATAAAGTTGATTTGCTATATGAAGCATTTGGTGAATTACAAAAAGGGAACCCCGAACCTGTATTTACAGAAATCTATAAAGAAAGTCTTGAAACGATTTTCGCTTTCCGGGATATGCCCAGTGTCGCTTACTTCATCAAAGAAGTATTACCTGAATTACTAAATGAACATTTTCCTGGTTCTGAAAAATTACAACGTATTTATATCGGTATTTTTAATGCTGACTAGTTTGTTATAATGACGTTAGTAGTTTGCAAATTAGAATTAATAAGAGCAGCTACAGAATATGAACTAATTCAGCTGCTCTTTTATTTTTAGCAAGCAAGAAAGTAGGATAGCATAAATGTTTAATCGTGATACTGATAATGAATACGATTTAGTTTCGAAATACCAACCCACCGGTGATCAACCTGAGGCGATTACAAAATTAGTCAACGGTTTAAAAAATGGTATCAAAGAACAAGTCTTACTAGGTGCTACCGGAACAGGGAAGACATTTACTATTTCAAATGTCATTGCACAAGCAAATAAGCCAGTTTTAGTATTATCACACAACAAAACCTTGGCGGGACAATTATACGGTGAATTCAAAGAATTTTTCCCGAATAATGCTGTTGAGTATTTTGTTTCTTACTATGATTACTATCAACCTGAGGCGTATGTTCCTTCATCAGATACTTATATTGAAAAGGATTCATCTATTAATGATGAGATTGATAAGCTCCGAAATTCTGCAACTGCCTCGCTACTAGCGCGGAACGACACAATTGTGGTTTCCTCAGTTTCGTCAATCTTTGGTTTAGGTAGTCCAGAACAATATTATGACCATGTTATTAATGTCCGTGTTGGAGACATTTTAGAAAGAAATGATTTCATGCATCGGTTAATAGATATTCAATTCCAGCGTAATGATATTGATTTTCAACGTGGGCGTTTTCGTGCTAGAGGTGATGTTTTAGAGGTATTCCCGGCATCATCTGATTCTAAAGCACTGCGAATTGAATTTTTTGGGGACGAGGTAGATCGTATTCGTGAAATTGATGCGCTAACGGGAGAAATAACGTCCGAATTAGATTTGGCCACAATTTTCCCAGCAACGCACTTTATGACAAATGATGCAATTCGTGATCGTGCCTTAAAAACAATTCAAGCCGAATTAGATGACCAATTGCAAAATCTTGAAAAAGATGGCAAATTACTTGAAGCGCAGCGACTTAAGCAACGTACTGAATATGATATTGAAATGATTCGAGAAATGGGGTTCACCACCGGTATTGAGAATTACTCACGTCATATGGATGGTCGTAAACCTGGTGAACCACCATTCACACTGTTAGACTTCTTCCCAGATGATTTTATTATTATTGTCGATGAGTCACACGTAACGATGCCACAAGTTCGTGGTATGTATAAAGGGGACCGTGCTCGAAAAGAAACCTTAATTAATTACGGCTTTCGACTACCATCAGCTCTTGATAACCGGCCATTACGGCTCGAAGAGTTTGAAAACCATGTTAACCAAATTATTTACATGTCGGCTACGCCAGGTGACTATGAAAATGAACGCGTACCAGAAGAGAACGTCGCCCAACAAATAATCCGTCCAACTGGACTACTTGATCCTGAAATTGAAGTTCGGCCGGTTATGGGTCAAATCGATGATTTAATTGGTGAAATCAATAAGCGTGTGGCGAATGAAGAACGTGTTTTTGTAACCACCTTAACCAAAAAAATGGCTGAAGACTTAACTGACTACCTAGAAGATGTTGGTATTAAAGTTAAATATCTACATTCAGACATTAAAACTTTAGAACGTACGGAAATTATTCGTGACTTACGAATTGGTAAATTTGATGTGTTAGTTGGGATTAATCTATTACGTGAAGGAATTGATGTTCCCGAAGTATCATTGATTGCTATTCTAGATGCGGATAAAGAGGGCTTCTTACGTAATACCCGGTCATTGATTCAAACAATTGGTCGTGCAGCACGTAATGAAAATGGTCATGTAATTATGTATGCAGATTCCGTTACCGCTTCAATGCAATCGGCTATGAATGAGACATCTCGCCGTCGTAGTATACAAATGCAATATAACGAAGAACATAACATTACACCACATACCATTAAGAAAGATATTCGAGACTTGATTTCTGTTAGCCATGAAGTGGATAATGATTCAAAAGAAGAGGGTAGCTTTACTGATGTTGCCTTTAAAGACATGGCACGTGATGATCAAAATGCGATGATTGCCAATCTTGAAGATCAAATGCGCGCTGCTGCCAAGCGCCTTGATTTCGAAGATGCTGCTAATCTACGTGACGCAGTCATGGAATTAAAATTACAAATAGGCAAATAATATATTTAAATTTATTAAAACGCCCCATAAGTATTAGCGATAAAAATCTAATACTTATGGGGCGTTTTATATAAATGTGTATTTTTACTTAATTAGTTTCACTTAAACTATCATTCAAAATTTTTATCTTCTTAGTTGCAACCCATAACAACAGGCCGGCCAACACAGTAATAAAACCAATTATCAAAAAGTAGGTAACCTCTGTATCAGGTGAATAAAGCTTAACTAATTGTGCATTAGCAGCTTGTGCAGTAGCATCTGACAAATTCCAAACTGTTAACATTTGCGCTTGGAATGCAACTGGTGCCATTTTAGCTGATGCTGATAAACCAACTGGTGAAATCAACATTTCTCCAACCTCAACTAGTGCCCAAGAGGCAACTAACCAAAGTGGATTGAAATGATTATTTACACCGAATAATATCCCTGGGAATGCCATCCATACGTATGATAATCCTGCAAATACAAGACCTAAGGCGAATTTTACGCCAGTTGCTGGTTGTCTATCACGTAACTTCTTTGACCAAAGCCAAACGAAGAAAGGTGTGAATAGCATAATAAACAATGGATTTAGTGACTGGAACCAAGAAGCTGGGATGCCATGTAGAGCCGTTTGATTTGCTGCAAAGAGTGCCAAAACAACTGAGCCTTGTTCTTCAATAATCCAGAATAACATAGCAGCAATAAACAACGGAATATAAGCAATGACTTTACGACGTTCAAATTTCGTTGTCTTACTTGACGTAAGCATGACGACAAAGTAAACAACTGGTACCAAAATAGCCACAGCTGTTAACACATTAATAATCGAGTCAATGTTTAACGAGTTTGTACCCTTTAAAGTAAATAAGATTAAAATAATTGCAATAAGTATCAGGCCAAGTTTCCAACCTAATGATTTCATTTCTTCAGGTTGTAATGGTGATGGCGCTTTTCTTGAAACATTACTTAAATGCTTACGTCCATCAACCGTATATTGAACTAAACCAATAAACATACCAATGGCTGCTAATGAAAAGGCAACATGAAAGTTAACGTTGACTTGGAACCAACCCACCAAAATAGGTGAGACAAAAGATCCTAAATTAATACCAAAAACATAAATAGAAAATCCTGCGTCTCGACGTTCATCATCCTTATCATAAAGATTTCCAACCATCGTGGCAACATTTGGCTTCAATAATCCTGTCCCTAAAGTAATTAGGACAATCGAACCAAAGAGGCCAGGTGCTCCAAGTGGCATTGATAAAGCAATGTGACCAAACATAATGAGCACACCACC
>JACYYK010014397.1_pt1 | contig 16843 bp, 11 predicted proteins | sample 8236871 | NCBI WGS metagenome assembly JACYYK01 (sample SAMN14103087, study PRJNA606662) | landfill metagenome | isolation source: landfill solid waste inoculated with endophyte fungus Paravalsa indica | place: India:New Delhi, Okhla landfill site | collected 2017-11-05 | reverse complement strand
CTCATTTGGCACTTAAACCCCGGCCCTAAGCGCCAAAATGAACTCTCATGCCCTTCATTTCGCACTTATTCTTATCTCAGCTAATTTATGTTATCATATGTCATAAAAGGAGGTATACCTAATGATTGCAAAACCTAGAAAAAAACCTAATGAATTAATCGCTTACGAGTATTTGTCTAAACGCAAGCCACTAACCGAAGAAGAGAAAAAACGGTACCGAAGTTTAGCGAAAGGTTTTGAGGGGGAGGTGATGTTTGATACATACTTGGATAAACTAAAAGGAGAGCATATCATCTTAAAAGACTTATTCCTACACCATAGTAAATATTGTCAAATCGATACTATTTTATTGAAAAACGGAAAGATCTTCTTGTTTGAGATAAAAAACTTCCAAGGGGAATATTATTGGCATGATGATAAATTATGGCTGGTAAACGATGTGGAAATCGATAATCCGATAGCGCAGCGTGATCGAGCGCATTCCGTACTCCGACGCTTACTTCAGTCATTAAACATAAATCTTCCCTTACTATCCTATGTCATATTTGTAAACCCCGAGTGTTCCATCTTTCAAGCTCCACTTGATAAACAATTGATCTTACCAACACAAATCAACCGCTTTATCATGCATTTTCCAGCCACTGCTAAAATCACCTCCCAGGAAAAACAAGCTTCCGAAAAACTTCTAACAAATCACATCGAGCATCCTCCATTTAACCCATTTCCAACCTATCCATATGAAGAATTACAGAAAGGGATTCCTTGTGATCAGTGTGGTGAAATGAATACACATCCAAAAAAACAAAGCATCGAATGTCGATTATGTAATTATATCGAAAAAGGTAGTGATGCGATTATAAGAGTTTGTAAGGAGCATCAATTTCTCTTCCCTGAACGAAAAATAACTTCATCGGCTATTTATCATTGGTGTGGTAAATTGGTATCCAAGAGACGGATTTTTCGAATATTAGAACAGTATTATGACAAGAGAGGAGAGCATCGCTGGATCTATTTTGAAAAATAAAGAAGGGTCTCAGGGAGACACCTTCTATTAATCTACCACCTTTTTAAATTCCTCCGTTAGTAAAGGTACGACCTCAAACAGGTCTCCGACAATGCCATAATCAGCAATTTGGAAGATTGGGGCTTCCGGATCTTTGTTAATGGCAACAATAATCTTCGACTGACTCATTCCAGCGACGTGTTGTATCGCACCACTAATCCCGCAGGCAATGTAGACCTCTGGTGTAACAACTTTGCCGGTTTGCCCAATTTGCAAGGAATAGTCACAATAATCAGCATCACAAGCCCCCCTTGAGGCACCGACTGCTCCACCGAGGACATCGGCTAGCTCTTCTAAAGGCTTAAAGCCCTCCGCACTTTTCACTCCGCGCCCGCCTGAGACAACAATTTTAGCTTCTGATAAATCGACTTTTCCAGATGTTTTTCGGACGACGTCTTTGATCACTGTTCGTAAAGATGCTGGCTTAGCGTATTCGATCTGTTCCACTTCCGCTTTTTCTCCCCTTAAATCAGCTGCTGGAATATTATTTGGTCGAATGGTGACCACCCAAGGAGAGCTTTGGAAAACCTTTTTCTCAAAGGCTTTTCCCGCATAGATTGGCCGGGTGAACACCACATGATCGTCGAGGTTCTCGATGCTAGTTACATCTGAAATTTGTCCGGCATCAAGCTTTGCTGAAATTTTCGGAGCGAGATCACGGCCGATCGCTGTATGTCCAAAAATGATACCGTCTGGATTCGAGATATCGATCACTTGTTTTAATGCATTCGAATAGGCTTCTGGATTGTACTGCTCTAAATCTGGGTGGTCGATCACGTATATTTTTTCACAGGCCACATAGGAAAGTGATTCTATTAAGTCTTCTACTTGATGCCCAATCAAGGCAATATGGAGCTTATCGTTATTTGTTGAGGACAATCTTGCTGCCTGCATTGCTTCATAGGTGACCTGACGCAATGCTCCATCGAGGTGTTCCGCAACGACTAGAATGGTTTTACTCATAGGAATGCCTCCTTATTATAATAGTTTTGTCTCATGACGCAGTTTTTCCACAATCTCTTTCACCTGCTCAGCCGTATCGCCCTTTAGAATTTGCCCTGCTTCTTTCTGGGGAGGGAGAGAAAGTGCTATTCTCTCTGTTTTTGGAGCTAGCTCGGTTTCGTCTATATCAAGATCATCCAAAGTTAATTGCTTAAAAGGTTTCCTCTTCGCTTTCATAATGCCGGGGAGGCTAGGGTAACGTGGTTCATTTAACCCTTGCTGTGCAGTGAAAACAGCAGGAAGTGTTACTTCCACTTGTTCGAGGTCACCTTCTGCATCCCGATCTGCTATCGCTTTGTCATCACGAATATCGAGCTTCGTAATCGAGCCGACATGTGGGATGTCTAAGAGCTGTGCTAATCGAATGGCGACTTGACCAGCGCCATTATCAACGGAAAAATAACCCCCTAGAATCAAATCAACCTTTTGGCTGCCTAAGTAGGAAGCTAATACCTTGGATACAGTATTTTCGTCTGAGCAAATTCTTTCATCCGCTATTAATATGGCTTCATCGGCTCCCATTGCCAAAGCTGTACGGAGGGATTCTGATGTCCGCTCAGGACCTACCGCAATAACAAAAACGTTCCCTCCAAGCTCCTCTCTTTTTTGAATCGCTTCTTCCACGGCGTATTCATCATATGGATTGATGACATATTGCACACCGTCTTCGGTAACTTGACCATCTTCTATGATAATTTTTTCCTCGGTGTCAAAGGTTTGTTTCAGGATCACATAAATATCCATTCATCATTCTCCTTTCCAACACAAATGGTTAGCATTTTCTTCTAAACAGGTTCATATCCATATTTGTATGAGAGCCTTTACATTTTCATGTGTGTTTCTTGCAATGAAAAAATGGTCCAAAAACTCCATGTATCAGGAAGGGAGCGATCATTGTGGCTTGGCAATGGATGCAATTTCTAGCATTTCTTTTCGTAACTGGTTACGGCTTGTATTTGTTTGGAAAAGTCGTCTATCATCGCTACATTTATATGAAGCTAGGAAAGCAGGTGGAAATAGAAAAAAAGCTAGATGAACGCTTAAAGACGCTCGTCTTGCAAGTATTTGGTCAAACGAAATTGTTAAAGGACAAAAAAAGCGGGATCATGCATGTGATTATTTTCTATGGGTTTATCATTCTACAGTTTGGTGCCTTGGATATCATTGTGAAAGGTCTAGGGGCTGATAGACTTCCGGTTCCAGGCTATCACGTCTTTAACCTCTTTCAGGAAATGACGGTTTTTCTCATTTTTCTTGCCGTTGGCTATGCTGCCTATCGCCGTTATGGGGAGAAGCTATCGCGGTTAAAAAGAGGAAAGAAGCCTAGTATCGTGATTTATTTCATTTTTTCCTTAATGTTATCTATTTTACTCACACTAGGGTTGGAGCGGGTGGTTCATGATCTGGCCTTTTCTTGGTATGCTCCGATTTCCTCGGTGATTGCAGCAGGATTCATGTCACTGAATGAGATCACTGCAAATATTCTCTATTACACGTTTTGGTGGGCACATTTGTTGATTTTACTCGCGTTTTTAGTGTATGTTCCGCAGTCGAAGCATTTTCATCTGATGGTTGCTCCGATTAATATTTTTTTCAGGCGAACAGAGCCAGTTGGCCAATTGAGAAGCCTTGACTTGGAGGATGAAAATGCCGAATCGTTTGGTGTGGGAAAAATAGAAGATTTCACCCAGCAGCAAATGCTCGACTTCTATTCCTGTGTGGAATGTGGGCGCTGTACGGATGCGTGTCCTGCTTCTAATACGGGCAAGGTTCTTTCCCCAATGCACCTTATTGCAAAAATGCGAGACCACCTTACAGAAAAGGGTGCAGCCATTACCTCAAAGTCTCCTTGGGTACCAAAGCTTTCCTATGGAATACACAGTGTCCAAGAGGTGGATGGAGTACAGGCCGAGTGGGGAAAAGGAACAACGATTCAACCGACGATGACGCTCCAAGAGCAGATGTGGTCGACAACAGATAGGAAGGTAGAGGAGCTAAATCTTGTTGGTGATGTGATGACAGAGGAGGAGATTTGGGCATGTACGACCTGTCGGAATTGTGAGGATCAATGTCCAGTCGGCAATGAACATGTGGATAAAATCGTGGACTTGCGGAGACATTTGCTTCTTATGGAAGGCCGGGTTCCTCATGAAGGCCAGCGTGCGATGCAAAACATTGAACGCCAAGGGAATCCATGGGGAATTAATCGAAAAGACCGGGCGAAGTGGACCGAAGATATTGAGGGGATTCCGGTGCCGACAGTAAAGGAAAACCCTGATTTTGATGTGCTTTACTTTGTCGGTTCGATGGGATCTTACGATAATCGTAGCCGCAAAGTGTCTAAAGCATTGGTAAGATTGCTACATGAAGCAGGTGTCAACTTTGCGATTCTCGGAAATGAGGAGAAAAACTCTGGAGATACGCCAAGAAGAATGGGTAATGAATTACTTTTCCAAGAGCTGTGCATGGAAAATATCGCGACATTGCAGAAATACCAGGTGAAAAAAATCGTGACTGCCTGTCCGCATACATTTAATACACTGAAAAATGAATACCCTGAGTTTGGCTTAGAAGGGGTGGAGATCCTTCATCATACCGAGCTTCTCGATCAGCTAGTGAAAGAGGGCCGGTTAACACCAATGTATGAATTGAACGAACGGATTACGTATCATGATTCCTGCTATCTCGGGCGCTACAACAATGTGTATGAACAGCCTCGAAATATTCTCCGTTCGATTAAAGGAGTGGAGTTAGTGGAGATGGCTCGTAGCCGGGAGAATGGCATGTGCTGTGGCGCTGGAGGCGGGATGATGTGGATGGAGGAAACGGCCGGAAAGCGGGTGAATATCGCTCGTACGGAGCAGGCGCTTGACGTGAATCCAACGGTGATTAGTAGTGCATGTCCGTATTGCCTAACCATGCTTGATGATGGCACGAAGGCAATGGAGGTAGAGGAGCAGGTGGAGGCAAAGGATATTGCCGAAATCTTAGCGCAAGCTGTCTTTGGCGAGTCTAGCAAACTTACAGGATGATCTAGAACAGGAGGGTAATCGTATGGAAAGACAAATTCGACGTGCAGCTGTAATCGGTTCGGGTGTTATGGGAGCGAGTATTGCCGCCCACTTAGCAAACGTGGGGATCCCTTGTCTCTTGCTCGATATCGTTCCTAGTCAATTGACAGGGGAGGAAAAAAGAAAAGGACTGACTCTAGATAGTAATGAAGTCCGAAATCGTTTAGCGGTAAATGCAATAAAAAAACTGAAAAAAAATAAGCCAGCCCCGCTGTATGATGAGGATTTGGCATCACTTATAACTCCTGGCAATATCGAGGATGATCTGGAGCGAATAAAGGAAGTCGATTGGGTGGTGGAAGTGATTGTTGAAAATCTTTCCATCAAGAAGCAGCTGTTTGAGCGTGTGGAAAAAGTGTGGGAAAAGGGGATAATTGTTAGCTCCAACACATCGGGCATTTCCATCAATGCAATGGTCGACGGGCGTAGTACGGAATTTAAACAGCATTTTCTAGGCACACATTTTTTTAATCCACCTCGTTATATGAAGCTATTAGAAATTATTCCAGGTGATGAGACACTAACAGAAATCGTTGATGTGATGCGTCCATTTTGTGAGAATAAGCTCGGCAAAGGTGTCGTGATCGCAAAGGATACCCCGAACTTTATCGCTAACCGAATCGGAGCATACAGTATGCATGTCACCCTAAATGAAATGCTAGCAAAGGGTTATACGATTGAGGAGATCGATGCATGTACTGGACCGGCAATCGGGCGTCCGAAAAGTGCGACATTTCGAACATTAGACATAGTAGGACTCGATACGTTTGTGCATATTGCTAACAATATGTATGAAAAAGTAAGCGATGAAGCAGAGAAAAAGGTGTTTAAGGTCCCGGAAATTTTACAGCAGATGGTTGATAAAGGTTGGATTGGTGAAAAGGCAGAGCAGGGCTTTTATAAAAAGGTGAAGAACGAAAAAGGGAAGAAGATTCTCTCTCTTAATGTTCAAACAATGGAATATGAACCACAAAAGAAAATAGCCGGGGCATCCTTGGAAGCTGCCAAAATGGCAAAAGGAGCGAAGCAGAAGCTTAGAGCGCTCTTTAGTACAGAGGATCGTTACGCGGAACTAGCCTGGAATACGCTAAAAGAAGTCCTCCTTTATTCTGCCGAAAAGGTAGGAGAAATTGCCGATTCGATCGTGGAAATTGATGAAGCAATGAAATGGGGCTTTAATTGGGAGCTTGGTCCATTTGAGACATGGGATGCAATTGGATTGGAAAAATCGGTCCATCGGATGGAAAAAGAAGGATCAAGTGTTCCGCAATGGGTGAAAGATTGGATTGAGGCAGGGAATACATCCTTTTACAAAAGGAAGGAAGGTACGACATATTTCGTTTCAAATGGTGCTTACAAACAGCTAGAGCCAAACCCTAAAGTGATCTCCCTACGTACACTAAAAGAGCAGAACAAGGTAATAAAAGCGAATAGCGGAGCAAGTCTGATCGATCTGGAAGATGGAATCGCATGTCTTGAATTTCATTCCCCCAACAATGCGATCGGTGCAGATATTTTAATGATGATTGAAGAAAGCATCAAGGAAGTCCGTAGCAATTACGATGGGCTCGTTATTGCCAATCAAGGAAGGAATTTTTGTGTCGGTGCCAACTTAATGATGCTCTTAATGGAAGCACAGGACGAAGAGTGGGACGAAGTCGAGCATATTATCCGCTTGTTCCAGAATACGATGTATCACTTAAAGCGGTTTGAAAAGCCGGTTATTGCAGCCCCACATCGTATGACTTTAGGTGGAGGAGTGGAGGTTTGTCTGCCTGCCGATCGGGTTGTTGCTTCAGCCGAAACTTACTACGGATTAGTCGAAGCTGGTGTTGGCTTAATTCCAGCAGGCGGAGGGTGTAAGGAGCTGATCTCTCGTCTTAGCCTCACTGTTACGAATCCAAAGGTGGATTTACAACCATATGTCAATAAAATTTTTGAAACGCTCGGTATGGCAAAGGTATCAACAAGTGCTCTCGATGCGAAAAAGCTAGGCTATTTGCGTGAGCAGGATACTGTTGTTGTCCATCAGGATCATCTTCTATTCGAAGCAAAGCAAGCTGCCCTAAGATTGGTTCAAGAGGACAATGCCACGAAACCAGAAGAGGATATTCGTGTCGTCGGTAGTGAAGGGAAGGCATTGATGCAGCTAGGTGCTTATCAAATGAAACTGGCAGGTTATATCAGTGACCATGACCAGTTAATTGCCAATAAATTGGCCCACGTATTAGCGGGAGGGGATGTTCCAGCAGGGACGCGAGTGAGTGAACAATATATGCTTGATCTCGAGCGGGAAGCCTTTTTAAGCTTGTGCGGGGAGCCGAAAACTAGGCAGCGCATGCAGTATATGTTAAGTAAAGGGAAGCCATTACGTAATTAATTTTAGAAATGAGGTGAACCTTGTGAGAGAAGCAGTGATTGTATCGATTGCACGTACACCGGTAGGAAAGGCAAAGAAAGGCGGATTTGCCCAAACACGGATAGAGGATTTAGGAAGTACGGTTTTAAATGCGGTCATCAAGCGGGCCAACGGATTAAAAAAAGAGGATGTGGAGGATATCATTATTGGCTGTGCCATGCCAGAAGGAGAACAGGGCTTAAATGTGGCAAGAATTATTTCCCTATACGCTGGTTTTCCGGCATCCACTCCAGCGATGACGATTAATCGTTTTTGTTCGTCCGGCTTGCAGTCGATTGCGTTTGCAGCAGAGCGTGTCATGCTTGGTCATGCTGATGTGGTGATCGGTGGAGGAGTAGAAAGTATGAGTCATGTCCCGATGTCAGGGTTTAAGATGTCCCCACATCCACAGATCGTTGAGGAAATGCCAGAAATCTATATGGGGATGGGTTTTACGGCAGAAGAAGTGGCAGAAAGATATCAAGTATCCCGAAAGGATCAGGATCACTTTGCCGTAGAAAGCCACCAGAAAGCAGCTGCAGCTGTGAAGGATGGGAAGTTTAAGGAAGAAATTGTCCCAGTCCACACAGTCCATAAGGGTGTCGATGAAAACGGCAAGCGCTGGGAAAAGCAATGCATTGTCGATACAGACGAAGGCATTCGATCAGATACAAGTGTTGACATACTAGCAGGGCTGAAGCCTGCATTCAAGCAGGGAGGGTCTGTAACAGCCGGAAATTCGTCGCAAATGAGTGATGGTGCAGCAGCGTGTGTGTTGATGAGTAAAGAGAAGGCCGAAGCACTTGGTTTAAAGCCTTTAGCAACGTTCCGCTCTTTTGCTGTCGCTGGAGTGGAGCCTGAGATTATGGGCATTGGTCCCATCAAGGCGATTCCAAAAGCCCTCGATATGGCAAAGGTTAGTCAGGATGAGATCAAGCTTTTTGAAATAAACGAAGCATTTGCAGCACAATGCTTACCAGTTATTCGCGAATTGAATATCGATAAGGAGAAGGTCAATGTAAATGGGGGAGCGATTGCACTTGGCCACCCTCTTGGATGTACAGGAGCTAAGTTAACCTCAACCTTACTTTATGAGCTGAAGCGACAAGGCGGTGGGTATGGGGTCGTTTCAATGTGTATAGGCGGCGGTATGGGGGCAGCTGGTGTGTTTGAAGTGCACCCAGATTGATACTCGCCGAATCTAAGCACCATGATAGAAAGGGGAACGAAAATGATGGGTGAAAAAATAATAGGTGGAAGCTTTATCATTAACGATGTCGATTATAACTCGGTGATCACACCGGAGGATTTTACCGAAGAGCAGCGAATGATTGGCGAAACAACAAAGGATTTTATCGAAGGCGAGATTTTGCCACAGGATGAAGCGATTGAAAGCTTAAATTATGATCTCACCGTCAAGCTCCTACAAAAAGCTGGAGAATTGGGGCTTCTTAGTGCAGATGTGCCAGAACAATATGAAGGCCTTGGTTTAGACAAAATAAGCTCGACACTAATTAGTGAGCGATTATCAAAGGCATCATCGTTTGGTCTATCCCTTGGTGCACATGTCGGGATTGGTACATTGCCGATCGTTTATTTTGGCACAGAGGAGCAAAAGAAAAAATACCTGCCCCTCTTAGCGAGTGGGGAAAAAATTGCCGCCTATTGCCTAACAGAGCCATCCTCTGGTTCGGACGCGCTTGGTGCCAAAACAACCGCCACATTATCGGAGGATGGGAAGCACTATATTTTAAATGGGACAAAGCAGTTTATTACGAACGCGGCTTTTGCTGATATTTTCATTGTTTATGCGAAAGTAAATGGAACAGATTTTAGTACATTTATTGTGGAGAGAACGATGGAAGGAGTTAGTATCGGATCAGAAGAAGAGAAAATGGGGATCAAAGGCTCTTCCACCTGCCCCCTAATTTTAGAAGAGGTGAAGGTTCCCGCAGAAAATCTGTTGTGGGAGGTTGGAAAAGGTCATCTCATTGCCTTTAATATATTGAACATTGGTCGATTTAAGCTTGCCGCTGGTTGTCTCGGTTCGTCTAAGGATACGATTGAGGAAGCATCAGCCTACGCGAATGAAAGGGTTCAGTTCAAGCAGCCGATCTCATCCTTTTCTCTTATTCGAAGAAAAATAGCGGAAATGAATACAAAGGCATATGTTTTGGATAGTATGGTCTATCGGACTGCTGGATTAATAGATTCGAGTATGGAAGCGATTGATTTCAGCAGGTCTGATGCAGGAGTGGCGTCTGCCAAAGCGATTGCTGAATATGCGCTAGAATGCTCGATCAATAAAGTATTTGGTTCAGAGACGTTAGATTTTATTGCCGATGAGGGAGTTCAAATTCACGGTGGCTATGGATTTATCAAGGAATATAAAATCGAGCGCATCTATCGTGATTCACGCATCAATCGAATTTTTGAGGGAACGAATGAAATTAACCGTTTGCTCATACCAGGGACACTGATTAAGCGAGCAATGAAGGGCGAACTCCCACTTATGCAAAAAGCACAACAGCTACAAGAAGAGCTGCTTACCTTTATGCCACAACGGACGTTTACAGGGCTCTTGGAGCAAGAAGAGTACCTCATTAAGATGGCGAAAAAAATATTCCTCATGATTGGCGGTCTAGCCGTACAAAAATACCAGCAAAAGCTAGATTCAGAACAAGAAATCCTCAGTCACTTAGCTGACATCATGATTCAAGTGTATGCAGCGGAAAGTGCGTTTCTTAGAACGAAAAAGCGAGTTGCCAAAGAGGGCGAAGAGAAAGCGGCTAATGCCATCGCAATGACGCAAGTATTTGTCCACGAATCGTTTGAAACGATCGAAGCGCTCGCCAAGGATTCGTTAGCTCAGGTGGAGTCTGGAGATAGGCTAAGTACACAGCTATCTGTCTTAAAAAAGCTAGCGCGCAGAACACCGATCAATACGATAGAACGGAAAAGGCAAATTGCAGCACGTGTCATTGCAGCTGAGAAGTATGTCGTTTAAAGGCCCATAGCCAAAAAGGAGAGTTGGATATGTCTGAAAAAGTATGGTTAGAGTACTACCCCGAAGAAGTCGCACCGTCATACGAATATCCAAAGCAAAATTTGGCTCAATTTATGATAGACACAGCAAAAAAGTTCCCGCAACAAACCGCAATTTTTTTCTATGGAAAAAAGATCACTTATGAGCAGCTATTAAAAGAAACCTATCAATTCGCAAATAGCTTAAAAAAGTTAGGGCTCGAAAAGGGCGATCGGGTAGCAATTATGCTCCCGAATTGTCCTGCATCCATTATCGCATACTACGGAGCATTAATGATTGGTGCGATCGTCGTTCAAACCAATCCTCTTTATACAGAAAGAGAGCTGGAGCATCAATTGAATGATGCTGGTGTGAAAGTCGTTATTGCCTTGGATCATTTGTTTAAGCGTGTCCAAAACGTATTGCCGAAAGTAGAAGTAGAGCATACGATTTTTACCTCCATGAAGGACTACTTGCCCTTTCCTAAAAATATCCTGTACCCAATCAAGGCCAAAAAAGACGGTTTATCAATGGAGGTCAGCTATGATCAGCATACCCATTCGTTTAAGAAACTCCTATCTAATGCGCCAGCTAAGCCGATCAATGTCACGATAGATGTGGAAGAAGATTTGGCATTGCTTCAGTACACAGGAGGGACAACTGGCGTTTCCAAAGGTGTCATGCTTACTCACTATAATCTTGTCGCCAATACGTTGCAGACGAGAGCTTGGGTATATCGGAGTGAGGAGAAGAGAGAACGATACTTGGCGATGCTCCCCTTTTTTCACGTATTTGGAATGACTACACTCATGAACCTTTCTATAAAATTAGGTGGCATGCTTATTCTTCTCCCTAAGTTTGATGTAAACATGGCGCTCAAGCTAATTGACAAAATGAAGCCGACTACCTTTCCAGGAGCACCAACGATGTATCTATCATTAATCCATCATCCAAAAATAAAGAACTATGATTTATCGTCCATCAATGTATGTATTAGTGGTGCGGCCCCATTACCGGGTGAGGTCCAGGAAAGATTCGAGGAGATAACAGGTGGTAAGTTGATTGAAGGTTACGGTTTAACCGAAGCCTCACCAGTCACCCATGCGAATAACATATGGGAAAAACGGAAGCTCGGCTCGATTGGGATCCCTTTTCCAGATACAATCGCAAAGGTAGTCGAGCCGGAAACAGGAAAAGAACTTGAAAACGGAGAAGTAGGGGAGCTGATCATTCAAGGACCACAAGTGATGAAAGGCTACTGGAAGCGACCGGAGGAAACGAGTAATACCTTAAAAGACGGCTGGCTTTATACAGGTGATATGGCCAAAATGGATGATCAAGGCTTCTTTTACATTGTCGATCGAAAAAAAGATCTCATCATCGCCGGTGGATTCAATATTTACCCTCGAGAAATTGAGGAGGTCTTGTTTGAACATCCAGCGATAATGGATGCAGCCGCAGTCGGAGTTCCGGATGAATACCGAGGCGAAACAGTGAAGGCTTACATTGTTTTGAAAAAAGGAGCGACCACAGACGAAAAGGAGCTGGAGAAGTTTTGCCGAGAAAGGCTTGCCGCCTACAAAATACCACGAATATACGAATTCCGAGATAGCCTTCCAAAATCATTAGTAGGAAAAACCTTACGCCGCCTGCTGGAAGAAGAATAATTATTGTAAGCGAATACAATGACGAATAAGAACCAAAGCTAGAAAGCGAACAAGTAAAAATGGTACTTAAAACCGATTTAAGTACCAGAATTGCAACCCAAGATCATAAATTTGGTACTTAAAACCAATTTAAGTACCAAAAATGTAACCAAAGATTATAAAGTTGGTACTTATATAGCAAATATTGGAGGTCAAAACCCCACTCTTATCAAAAAGTGAAAACGTTCTTAGACAACCTGCCTTCGCCATAAATTAGTTACGAAGGGAGAGATTCTTTTGAGGCAAATAGATTGGACCTTGATATTGTTTGTTAGCTCTACCTTATTGCATGAATATTGGTTGTTATCGGGTCTACCTCGTATTTACTTCTGGGATGGGAAAAGACAATTGAATGAGGGGGATGAGGATAGAAAAATTGCCTAATTCGACTTACAGCTTTTTAGCGATAGGTCGACGATATGAACTGCACGTACAGATTCGTTTACTCCTTCTCTCTTGATACTAAGCTTCTTTTGTAGTAAATAATCAGGATTTGCGGTCACAACAGTAGTTAACCTGTGTAGCTTTCGTGTGTTTCATTTTCGAATCTAATATTTTCATAGACATTTCTGTTTCAACTATATTATAGATACCCGCAGAGCCACAACAACCACTAGCGTACTCCATTTCGCAAAATTCAATATTATTAATCGATCACATGTTTTCAACATATTACGTAGTGACAAGAATCTTGATGGGTGATAATATGTTCTGGCAGTCGCCATTATTTCAAGTTGTTCTTTAAGAGTATGGTCGTTTAAAATTAAAGTGACAATCCTTCCGTTTGCAAAAAAACATTGACATTTCGACAATATATTGTAATAATATTTGAGATAAGTTCATACGGTTACCTTTAATTCAGTCCTGTGAGACTGGCAAGGTGGAATAGATTCAAAGTCTGTGAAGTTCATAACCATAGCTAATCTGGTAGTCTATGGTTGTATCAATCCGCAAACACCTTGCTTTTTTTAGCAAGGTGTTTTTGTCTATTAAGCGGTAACTGTTTGAACCCTATATTTACTTCAAGGGGGAAAATAAAGTGGCAAAATATGATGAAATACAAGTTGACGAGCGTGTACCTTTTTTGCAGAGCTTACCATTAGGTCTTCAGCATTTATTTGCGATGTTCGGATCGACGGTTTTGGTTCCTGTACTGTTCGGTGTTAACCCTGCGACCATCTTATTGATGAATGGTGTCGGGACATTGCTCTATATTTTTATTACGAAAGGAAAGATTCCAGCTTATTTAGGCTCTAGCTTTGCCTTCATTTCACCAGTGCTTGTCGTTTTAGGTCACTATTCGGGGATGGAGGGTTATAGTTATGCACTAGGCGGGTTCCTATTTGTCGGTATTATTTTATGCGTTGTTGCTCTTATCATCAAAATCGCCGGAACTGCTTGGATCGATGTCCTTTTCCCACCTGCAGCTATGGGAGCTATCGTTGCTGTTATTGGTCTTGAGCTTGTGCCGACTGCAGCAGAAATGGCAGGATGGATTGCGCCAGCAGATGCAGGGGCTTCATGGGCGATTGATCCTAAAGCGGCTATTGTATCATTCCTAACCTTGCTGATTACCATTATTTGTTGGGTAACCTTACGAGGATTTCTGAAAATTATTCCTATCTTGATTGGTATTATTGCAGGATATGTTATCGCTGCTATTTTTGGCTTAGTTGATTTAACAACTGTAAAGGAAGCGGCATGGATATCCATGCCAGAATTTTACCAAATAAAATTTGACTGGTCCCAAATCTTGATTATACTTCCTGCGGCAATTGTCCTTATTCCTGAGCATATTGGGCATTTATTTGTAACAGGAAATATTGTCAAAAAGGATTTGGCAAAGGAACCGGGCTTAGATCGTTCATTAGCGGGGAATGGGATTTCCACCATTATTTCTAGTCTTGTCGGTGCAACACCTAACACAACCTATGGAGAAAATATCGGGGTTTTAGCAATTACGAGAGTTTACTCCACGTGGATCATTGGTATGGCAGCTGTTATCGCTATTATATTATCTTTCTGTGGAAAATTAGCTGCACTGATCACATCGATTCCAACGCCTGTAATGGGTGGGATTTCACTATTATTGTTCGGTATAATCGCATCAAGTGGTATCCGCATGCTTGTGGAAGCGAAAATTGATTATAGCCGCTCACAGAATTTGATATTAACCTGTGTGGTGCTCGTCATTGGAATTAGTGGTGCTGCCATTAATATCGGGGATGTTTCCTTAACAGGTATGGGCTTAGCCACCATCATTGCCATTATTCTGAGCCTTTTCTTTAAAGTGCTTGATCAATTAAAACTGTCCAATGAATAATGTTAATAGCATGAGAAAAAGGATCTTAGGCTAAGATCCTTTTTCTATTTAGTAAATCAAAGGCATACACCACACCTACAGTAAAGAGGAGAAGAACTTAATCCTCCCCAATTTTTTTATCCTGAGTTTTAGGTAATCGCCCAGCTTTTTTGGCAGATTCTCGTAACAAAAATTCCACATGACTGTTTACACTACGAAATTCATCTTTGGCCCAACTGTGCAATATTTCATAGAGTTTAGGGTCTATTCGCAATGGGAAATGTTTTTTCTTCGTCATAGAAACCCTCTTTTTTAACAAATTTTATTGATATAGTGTGCCGGTATTAATGACAGGCTGTGCTCCATGGTCTGCTACGATCGAAACAAGTAAATTGTTAATCATGGCGACACGACGCTCCTCATCAAGGTCTACAATATTTTCTTTTTCCAATTGCTCGATGGCATCCTGTACCATTCCTACTGCTCCTTCAACGATTTTCCGTCTTGCTGCAATGATGGCATCTGCTTGCTGACGTTGTAACATAGCCTGGGCAATTTCAGTCGAATAAGCAAGATGGGTTAACCTTGTTTCGATAATTTCTACACCAGCAACTTCTAAACGATCCTGTAAGTCGGAAGCTAGTTCGCCGGACACCTCTTCGGCATTTCCTCTTAAGGTTAATTCCACGTTTTCAAAAGTGTCATAAGGGTATTTCGTTGCAACGGCACGAATGGCTGTTTCACTTTGAATTTCCACAAACTGCTCATAGCGGTCCACTTCAAATACTGCTTTTGCGGAATCTGTTACTTTAAAAACGATAACCGCAGCAATTTCAATCGGGTTCCCATTCACATCATTTACTTTTAATTTTTTACTATTAAAATTTCGAACGCGAAGGGAAACAACTCGTCTTGCAGTGAACGGTATCGTAATTACTACACCTTCCTGTCGAATACTACCCATGTATTTTCCTAAAAACGTAACGACCACTGATTGGTTAGGTTGGACTAACGTAATACCACTTCCAAGTAGGATGGCGATGAGAAGAGCTATGACTCCAACAACGAATTGTTCTTGAAAAAAGGTAAAAGCGGTTAAACCTAAGAGTAAAACGATAAGGAGAATACCTAGATAACCATTTATTGTCCATGCTTTTCGCTCCTGCAACATAATGAATATAACCACCTTTATATGAAATATTTTTATATTATAATGATATCACTTATGTATATAAATGTAAATAATTATTAATATTTTCGGTCCTATATTAGAAAATGCAATACAATTGAGTCTGTGGACATTGATATTGCTTTAATGATACAAAGTATTACCTTTTGATAAAAAGAAGCCTGTGAAAAAGGATTTTTTGTTCATTATTCAAAATTTTAGCTCTATTCATTTATGGAAAACTTCAAAAAATGAATAGGATCACATAATGTGAGCGTTTATAAAACTCTTGTTCTAGGATACAAAAGTATTGTTAGTTCAGGCCATAAAGTAATATAATCACTCAAAAACGCAACATTCTGGATCGTAATGCAATAACCTTTAAGATCACCGAATTCTATCTCCTAAACATGCTGTTATCCTAAGAAATGTATCTTCAGATAATATTTCACGCCTAATAGTGGAATACTTATGTAAATGAAGATAGTAGATTGTTTAGGAGGATTTCGATGAATCAACTAAATAAAGCAAGTAGAATAAGCCCCTTTGAAATAAAAGAAAAACTTATTGAGCTTGCCAAAGGAAAAAAGAGGATAACTAGGACGATGCTTGATGCGGGTCGCGGTAATCCCAATTGGATTGCCGCCTCCCCAAGAGAAGCATTTTTTGCGCTTGGACAATTTGCGGTCTCTGAATCAAGACGAGTATGGGATGAAGGTGACTTAGCTGGCATGCCAAATCGTAATGGAATAGCAGAACGCTTCCAAAATTATGCGAAAGAAAATCCGCACATTCCAGGAATGCAGCTGCTAAAGGAAATCATTGATTACGGAATCAACAGAAAACAGTTTGAAAGAGATACCTGGGTCTATGAATTAGTAGATGGAATCATCGGGGATAACTATCCTAATCCTGGTCGGATGCTTGTTCGAACGGAAAAAGTAGTGCATGACTTTTTATCGAAGGAGCTATATGATCAGGAAAATACGTTTGATTTATTTGCAGTCGAAGGGGCCACGGCAGCGATGTGCTATATTTTTGAAACATTATATAAAAATCACCTACTTCCTAAGGGGTCCAAAATCGCGGTGATGGTTCCGATCTTTCC
>JACYYK010004388.1_pt3 | contig 16859 bp, 20 predicted proteins | sample 8236871 | NCBI WGS metagenome assembly JACYYK01 (sample SAMN14103087, study PRJNA606662) | landfill metagenome | isolation source: landfill solid waste inoculated with endophyte fungus Paravalsa indica | place: India:New Delhi, Okhla landfill site | collected 2017-11-05 | reverse complement strand
ACCATTTTCTGAATTCCGCGTACTTGTCCTTCGATACGTTTTAAACGGTTGATTACTTTTTGCTTTTCATCTTTTGTTCTAGGTTTACTTGGGTGATCCTGTAAGAACTTATCCAAATAAATCACTTCCTTTTTATTTTATACTTATACTATACCCCCTTATGGTATATTTGTCAAAAAATATAGAACTTTCGTCTCCTATCAATAAAGCTTGAAACTTTTATAATATTTGTGATTAATGGGTACTATTTTGGGTAGCTTTGCGATTGCTGCAACAAATGGAGAAAGCTGTAAAATCTGCTGCAAGTATAAAACAAGAATATATACTAGCGGGAACCATGATGCCGCTAGTAAGAAAACAGAAATATTTCCTATCGCAAGATAAGGTCTTTAAAAATACATGTCGGCATTTTGGTTATTCTCATAAAAAAATAGCGACTCTCGAATTAAATCAAGAATCGCTATATACCAAGGGTTTAGGGTATGATTCCGATTGGGCTCGAACCAACGACCTCCACCCTGTCAAGGTGGCGCTCTCCCAGCTGAGCTACGGAATCATGATATGTAACTGTATTATAACTATAGGGAATTATTCTTATTTTGTCAATTAACTCTGCCTTACTTTATTTGCGAAATAAAAACCTGATCCAGAGAATCAGGTTTCTTCATATATTTCACTTGGGATAACAATTTCTTGATTGCCTGAGACATAAGGGGCAATTTCGTATTGCTGAAATACTAATGTGATGCCCTGATTATTAAAATAAAATGCTGTCTGTTTTCCTAATTGTATATCCTCTTTTTTAAGATCTGGGTAGAAGATTTCCGGACGTTCAATTGCGTATTCCCACACATAATCGGTAACAGCTTTAATCTGTTCATCTGTTGTCAGAATATCAGTTAGATAAACCCTTTTACCTGTCTCTACATTATAATTAAAGGACTCAACAGTTGTGTTGCCATGGGCTCCACCACTAAAGATATATTTACTCATTAAGATACTAAGCTTTGGGAGTTGATTATATTTCACTTCAAATTCTGTCTGAAAATCTGCTGCAAACCCATGCTTTTCTGCTTGTTTTTCATTTTCTTTATATTCCTTATAGGCTTTCTTAATATAGTTTGTAAAATCTTGATTTATCCTTTTTTCCATCTTTTTATCAGTAACATCACTTACTTGAGGATATTTTAGTTGTTCGTTATTTTTATAATATTCAGCTTGAACGGTGGCTGTTTTTCCTGTTGATTCATTAGCATTTACCGCTAATCCAGTAACACTAAACAGGACAAGAAATATCGATAAATAGATGGCAGTTGTTTTTTTCCAATTCATTCGTTGACACACCCTTCTTTTTTCATTAGGTTGCACATCTTGAACCGTTTCATGCAAATTTCTTCTCTTTTCGAGCAATTATGATACACTTTTTAAAAAGTACTGTTTATATGGGGGAAATAGAATGAAGCGTAAAGGAAAAATGGAGGATTTAGTGATTGAAAGTCAATATTTACAGGAAGCTCTAACGGTTAAAATTTACGTTCCAGAGGGATTTTCACCTTTTCATGATTACCAGCTATGTATCATGCAGGACGGTGATGATTATTTCCGAATCGGACGTATAGCAACATTAAGTGATCAGCTTCATGCTTCAATGGAGATTGAGCCAACTATTTTTGTTGGCATTCATTATCAGGATCGATATGATAGATTGGATAAATATCATCCTGACGGGAAACTACAAAAGAAGTATATCGATTTCCTAATCCGTGAGGTAATACCATCACTTGAGGAAAAGTTACATATAACCCCTCTTTCCTATACATTGATGGGAGATTCACTTGCTGGTACATTAGCCTTTATGATTGCAAGTAGTTATCCTAGTACGATCAATAAAGTGGTTATGCAATCCCCTTTTGTCAATGAAACGGTATTAAAAAAAATTCGTGAAACCAATCAACTTCAGCGACTAAAGGTATATCACTCCGTCGGTACAGAAGAAACAGATGTAAAGATAACGACTGGGGAGGTGCTGGATTTTTTAGCTGAGAATCGTACCTTTCAGCATTTATTAGCTAAAAAAGTATCGGATTATACTTATGAGGAATTTAATGGTGATCATACATGGACATATTGGCAACAGGACTTACGCAAAATACTAATACATATGTTGGGAGAGTGAAGGAATTGGAAATCAAAATAGTACAAACAGATGAGCAGCTTCAAGATGCTTATCAAGTGCGGAAAGAAGTATTTGTCGAGGAACAGAACGTACCAGTTGAATTGGAAATTGATGAACTAGAAAAAATGGCCACTCATTTCGTTGGTTACAGTGAAGGCAAACCTATTGCAGCAAGCCGGATTCGCTTTCAAAATGATTATGGTAAAATGGAACGGATTTGTATACGAAAGGACTTTCGTGGAAAGGGCTACGGAAAAGACATTTTATTGTTTATGGAAAATTATGCAAAAGAAAATGGTTTGAATAAGGCAAAATTACACGGACAGATTCAAGCAGAAAAGTTTTATCAAAAACTTGGGTATAAAACCGTATCAGACCAATTCATGGATGCAGGAATACCTCATGTCGAAATGATCAAAAGCCTTACCGAATGGAATAGATAGGTATGTATACTTCCTAAATTGGCTATCCTATTGTTAGATTAAAGATAAAGGCAGGGATAAGCCTAATGGAGTATGGTGCCATTTTACTGGAAACCTTTTTTGGGTTCATTATCTTATTTATTTTAGCTAAAAGCCTTGGAAAAACACAAATTAAGCAATTAACCGCCTTTGACTTCATTTCTGCTTTAATTTTGGGAGAATTAGTTGGAAATGGTTTATATGATAAAGAGGTCGGCATTCTCCACATGGGTTTTGCCGTTATTTTATGGGGAGTTTTGCTTTATGTAACAGAGATCATTACCCAAAAATATAAAAAGTCTCGTTCATTATTAGAGGGTAGCCCCTCGATCATGATTCATAAAGGAAAAATACAGCGCGAGCAAATGAGGAAAGCAAAATTAGATATGAACCAGCTCTTGCATTTACTTCGCTCCAAAGGGGTATTTTCCGTTAAAGAAGTCGAATATGCTATTTTGGAAACAGATGGGACGGTATCTGTATTGAAGAAGACAAATTATCAGTCACCTGTCCGTAAAGACTTCAATCTTCCTTTGGAAAGTGTTGCCCTTACGTTTATGATCATTAATGACGGGGAAATTCTTTATGATAACCTCTCCGAGATTGGCTATGACAAAGCTTGGCTGGAGGAAGAATTAAAAAAAGAAGAAGTGTATTCGATACGAGATGTATTTTATGCAGAATATGATAAAAATAACGGACTGTATATTCAAGGATTCTAGAAAACAAATATAGCCAGACATCACGGATGTCTGGCTATACTTTTGCAATGAATTGACGACCCTTTCCCGTCATTTTTGCATATATCTCATTGTTTATCGATTTCATGTATTCTAAATCCTTTTGCTCTTGTTTTACTCTCGCTTTTTTTAGTAATGCTTGTTCTACATCCTTTTCGCGAAGTCGGTCATAATTCCTGTCAAGTTGAATTGGGTATAGTCTTTCAATTGGAAAAGGATCACGTTCTCTTTTCGTCACTCGCTGTTGGTACTGTTGATATTGATAATTCTCAACTGGAATAACATACCCCATCGAAAACCCTCCCCCATTCACACCATTTTAAAACTATACCCATATATTCGTTTTCTTAAACATCTATTTGGCTGTTTATCCGCATTATAACCAGGAAAAAGGTGGGCGATCGTCACGATCCTTGTGATCATCATGCTCCTCATGATCGTGTCTCTCATCTCTCTCTTCTCTCACATCATCATTGTCATGATGGTGTTCACGCTCATCCGCTTGAGGTTCTTGCCTAGCACCCCCGAATAAAGGATCGCGATGACGTGTTGGTTCGATTCGGACATTATCTGCTTTAATAACCAAATCTTTTACATAAATCACTTTTTTCTTTTCTGACAATTTGTTTCACTCCCTTTTACCCAAAATCATTATCGATATATCCTATGCAGCTTTACCTATTGGGTGTCACACTCCTATTTAGAAGCCAATAAGGTTTATTTCCGTAATCTGCTCAATAGGAACAGAAATTTCTTCCTCTTTACTGACAGTTTGGACTAGTGCCATATTACTTTTACTACCTAGAATATATCCATAGTATTTTTTTCTTTCTGTTATGATTTCACATCTTACTCTTGGTAAGTATGAAGGTATTCTTGAAAAGTGTTCTATCTTCTCCAATATTGTCATATCTTTAAATCGTTTTTTAGAAGAACTTCTATCTTCCACTATTTCTTCACCATGATCCTCTGTAGACATTTCATCACTATCATTCAATGGATGCTTTGCATGATAAAAGCTTTGCATTTTACGATCGGGCTTTGTTAATTTTGGCTGGTGTAAATATAACTTAGGTTCTTGGTTATTACTTTTAATGGAACTCACTGTCCATTCCTCCCTATCTCACCAATTCATATATTAATCATATGTGAAGAGCCCAATAAATGTGCGAGAAGAATGAAATTTACCTACAAAATAGAGACATTCGTCCATACACATTCGCTAATTCTCCATAGATTATTATTGTTAAGGAAATCTTATAAAAAGGAGTGTAGTAATTTATGGGAAAACACCACGATAGCTGTAATGATAACGAAGTAGGTGGCATCCAAAGCGGAAATTGTGTCTGTGACGTTGTTCGTACAATCGCTGATGCTCAAGATGACGTAGCAGATAGAACTTGTGATGTTAGCTGCGTACGTTCGATAAGAAGCCTTGTCTCTCCTGTAACTACAAATGGTTTAGACACTGTACCATTTATCCTATATGGAAAAGATCATAAACCATTTAAAGGATTTGGTGCGGAATTCAAATCCCACGGAAATGGTCCAGCAAAATTTGACTGTGTGGAGAGCTTTATCTTCCGTGTAAAAGAAGTCGGAGATGACTGCTGTGCTGTATTAGAATTGTTAGTATTCGACAATGAGCATGATGCTTGCCACGATCCTTGTGAGCAAATCAACAAAGAGGAAGTAGCAGATCTTGAACGTACTGGAATTTGTATCACAGTAGATCTTAACTGCTTCTGTGCAATCACTTGTTTACCAGCTGTATCTTTATTCTAAATGAACCCTTTTCTCTGATTAGAGGACTGCTGCCTAGCAGTCCTTTTTCTATTGCCAATGAGATGGTTTATTTCCAATATATAAGGGAAACATATCCATATCATTTGCATTTATGCCATATCATCTGTTAAAATTCGTCTTTGTATGTGAAATGCGGATACTCCAATAAGGAATTGGAGAATATAGTCTTATATTTATCAAACTTAATATCAGAAAGGATGGTTGTGTGCGAAAAACGACTAAAGTATTTTACATTTCTTTAATCATATCATTATTATTTATCATTTGGGGTATCGTCCCAAAGGAAGTTTGGCCAACTTGGAATCTAGCAAGCATTACTACTAATATTCAAGGATTTTTAGTAACACGCTTTGGATGGTTTTACTTACTCGTTGCAACCACATTTTTAATCTTCGCGATCTTCTTAATTGTCTCAAAATACGGAAATATCGTTCTCGGAAAAGATGGCGATAAGCCGGAATATAATTTCATAACATGGTTTGCTATGTTATTCAGTGCCGGTATGGGGATTGGACTTGTCTTCTGGGGAGCTGCAGAACCTATTTCTCATTTAACTGCTCCACCATATGCGACAGAATCTGAAGCAGAAGCAGCAAGAGTAGCAATGCAATATAGTTTTTTCCACTGGGGCTTCCACCCATGGGCTGTTTATGCAACACTTGCTTTAGCGCTTGCTTATTTCCAGTTTAGAAAGGACGAGCCTGGACTTATAAGTAGTACACTTAAGCCATTATATGGTGATAAAATGAATGGTGGTTTAGGTACTCTCATTAATGTCATTGCCGTATTTGCAACGGTATTCGGTGTCGCAACGTCACTAGGTTTAGGGGCACAGCAAATTGGAAGTGGTATTGAATTTTTAACTGGAAATGTTGTGAATAATATCACACTTCAATTAATTATTATCGGTGTCGTGACAGTCTTATATATGTCATCAGCGCTTACTGGTCTAAACAAAGGAATCAAATACTTAAGTAATACTAATATTGTCTTAGCTGTGTTGTTAATGCTTTTCGTTTTGTTCACAGGTCCGACGAACTTTATTATGAACTTTTTCACCACAACATTAGGCTCCTATTTAGCCAACTTACCTGAAATGAGTTTTCGAATGGCTCCGTTTAATGAGGATAATGCTACATGGTTAGAGGGATGGACCATATTTTACTGGGCATGGTGGATTGCATGGGCACCGTTTGTCGGTATGTTTATTGCAAGGGTATCTCGTGGTCGTACTGTACGTGAATTCGTGCTAGGGGTACTCCTTGTTCCAACCATTTTTAGTGCATTATGGTTTAGTGTATTCGGTGGATCCTCTATTTCTTTACAAATGAATAACGGAATCGATGTTTCTGGTGTAATGGATGATTCAGGTACAGAAGCCGCTTTATTTACTGTATTAGAGAACTTTCCATTAGCTACCATTACCATTACTTTAGCTGTACTCTTAATAAGTACGTTCTTTATCACCTCTGCCGACTCTGCGACATTTGTTCTTGGTATGCAAACAACAAATGGAGATTTAAATCCTGACGTAAGAATTAAGGTTGCATGGGGAGTTGTCCAATCAGGTACTGCGGCCGTATTATTATGGCAAGGTGGCTTAGAAGCCCTTCAAACAGCGTCTATAATAGCCGCATTCCCATTTGCCATTATATTGATCCTTGTGGTCATCTCCGTCTTCAAAGCTTTTCAAGAAGAAGGTAGAAACTATACATTGAAACGAAAAAAGGCAGAATAGCTCATCAAAAATCCCCATTACTGCAAGAATTGCAATAATGGGGGTTTTAATCTAAAAATCGTTGCTTATCTTCTGGGTTTGGTATCATACAGGAGGTCCTTTTCCCAAACCATCTATAGCGGTTTTTGGCCACGATTTGATAAATTTTATCTCTAATGGGCTTTGGAATTATCAGTAGTACATAGAGTCCTTTGTACAATCCTTTTAACTCTTTTGCAATCCGAAGAGCAGCGGTTGATTTGGTATAAGCTTTTTCCTCGTCTATTAATACGATACTGTCAATATGATGTGGGATATGATAATCTTTTTTAAACTGCTCACCTATCTTACTTTGTAATGAGGCAAACTGAAACTTTTGTTTTGGATCATGCTTAATAATAAATTGAACACTGTGATTACAAAAGTTACATACACCATCGAATAGTATCACTTTCTTCACTGCTTCCCCTCCCTATCTTTAACCTATCATAGTCTGAAGCTTTCTTAAAGAAAAAATCCCCAAACCAAATGTTCGAGGATTTTCCACTTATATTAGGATAAACCTAAAGTATTGTAGCCAGAATCGACATGAATCGTTTCACCTGTTACTCCACGTGAAAGATCACTTAACAAATAATAAGCAGTATCCCCTACTTCCTCTTGGGTAACCGTACGTCGTAATGGGGCTTCTTCTTCGATTTTTTTCAATACACTGTTGAAATCTCCAATCCCTTTTGCCGAGAGTGTACGGATTGGTCCAGCAGATATGGCATTAACGCGAATTCCTTTTTTACCAAGGTCGTTTGCTAAATATTTCATACTTGCATCAAGACTTGCTTTAGCCACACCCATCACATTGTAATTTTTAACCACTCTTTCTCCACCTAAATAAGTCATTGTTACAATGCCTCCACCATCAGTCATTAATGGGGCAGCTTCTCGTGCAACTGCAACCAAGGAATAAGCACTAATATTGTGTGCGAGTAAGTATCCATCTCTACTAGTGTCAATAAAATCTCCCTGTAGATCCTCCTTATTTGCAAAAGCAATGCAATGAGCTAGTCCATGAATCGTGCCAACATCTTGTTTCATTTCTTGAAAAGTTTTTGCCACTGCCTGATCGTCCGTTACATCACATTCATAGAACAGTGCATCTTGACCTTCTAATGTAGAGACAAGGTCCTTCACAGGCTGTTCAAAGCGATCATTGGCATAAGTGAAAATAAGTCGAGCACCAGCAGCATGTAAGGACTTCGCAATCCCCCATGCAATACTTCTTTTGTTTGCGACACCCATTACAACATAAGTACGCCCCTCTAAGGAAAAATTCATCATAAAGCCTCCTCATCCATTTATTACTTATTATTAGTACCTACTAATATTTTATCTGAATCGCACCTATTACTCAAATATAAGAAGACTACCAGCTATACATATTCCAATAAGTCTTGTAATTCTTCCACATATTCCTGCGAGCCTGTAACAATAATTCGGTCTCCATACAGAAGCTCGGTATCTCCATGAGGGACAATCGAATCCTTCCCGCGGAAAATACGTACGATGATAGCATCACCTGTAAATGGAAATTCCCGTAAGAACACACCTTCATATTGTGTATTATTCATATTAATTTCATATAAAGCATGCTCTTGTCCTGTCAAAATATCTACTACACTTGGTGATTCTATTAATGCTTTCAGCAATGTTTTCGTGGACATTAACACGGAAAAGACATCTACACCTATTTCCTTCAAACGTTTTTCCACATCTGGTCTTTCGATTCTAGCGATAACTCGCTCCACACCAGCTTCTTTTGCAAATCTTGCAATTTGCTCATTTCTCTCTTCTTCTCCTGTCGAAACAACCACAATATCATGGTCAAACACCCCGGCAGAGGCTAATGTATTCAATTCATAATTATCTACATGATGAATATCAAAGATAGAGCGTGTACCGTTATTATTTTCTTCAAGTTTATCCTGTTTCGTATGGTAAAGATATGTTTCAAAATCTTTTGGTTCTAATTCTCGTAAGACTGGAATCGTAGCTTGGTTAACCCCAACGAATGAAACCGTCTGTTGATATTCTACTTCTTCTTTATTTTCATAATACTTCTTAAAGAAGGATGGGGTAATGATACAAGATAGGACAGCAACCATAATTAAAGCACTATGCATCTCACTAGTAATAACTTCTAGCCTTTCACCAATAGTTGCAGCAGCAATCACTAATGACAACGTAGAAGTTAATAGCATACTTGCTGCAAATACCGTTTTCGTATCATACCACTTTTTCAATATGGCGATTGGCAATACCTTTGAAATTAACAAGGCAATAAAGAGTAATGGTATTAATGCCAACACCTTAGGTTCATCAAACAATGCTCGTAAATCTAAGTCGACCCCTACCATAACAAAAAATATCGGAATAAGAAATCCGTACCCAAAGCTGTCTAGCTTTTGAACGAGATCTTGATTTGGTGCTAATAAGGAAACCAGTGCTCCAGCAATAAACGCACCTAATATATTCTCTGCTCCTACAGACTCTGACAAGGCAACTAGAAATATAATTAAAGTAAAGACTGCCCTTGTACCTATTTGGATCGTTCCTTTTGACATGGCTTCAATGAATGACTGGTTTCTAAAATATTTACCAACAAAATAAAGCACAAGTCCGACACCAAATAAGATTAATAACAACCACATATTTCCTGCTTCTTCTCCAAAGAAGGAAACAAACACTGCCAGTAAAATCATTGTTGCTAAATCGGCAATCACTGCTATCAGCAGGATAGTTTGTCCAACAGTTGTTTGCATTGCTTGTGTTTCTTTTAATGTTGGTACAACTACACCTAATGAGATTGTGGAAATGATCAATGTCATTAAATAAATATTGTCGATAAAACCAAACAATACAAACAAATAGGACAAACCAAATGACAGTACTAATATCCCTACAAAAATTAAACTAGCAATTAAAACAGGGTTCGGGATGGTGTTCTCTGTTTTCTTTCTATTTTTACTCGAGAAAAGGGTAAAATCTATTTCTAATCCACTTAAGAACATCAGGAAGATAAATCCTAATGTGGACAATGTCTCTAGCCAACTACTTTCTGCAACTAAGTCCAATCCGGTGTTACCAATAATAATCCCAACGATGATCTCTGCAACGACGACAGGTATCATCTTTAGTCGAAATCGATGTAATAGGATTGGTGTTAAAAAAGCTGCAATGATCACAATCAAAAGAGAAGTGATTGATCCTCCATGCTCCATTCATTCATCCCCCTATCAATAAATCCATAAATACTGTTGCCAAACCAAAGTAAATCAACATCGATATAATGTCGTTTAATGTCGTAATAAAAGGACCTGATGCAACTGCAGGGTCTATATTAAAACGGTCCATCACGATTGGAACGAAGGCACCTGCAATGGTTGCAACAAAGAGGGTAGCCATAATCGAAATCCCGACAAGGATACCTAAATAAAGATCTCCATACCAGAAGCCGACAATACCAGTGATTAGGATACCACAGACTGTTCCTGTTATAATCCCTGTTTTTGCCTCTTGCCAAATGACAGTTGCTTTCCCAATTTTATTCATATCACCTGTTGAAATGCTGCGTACTGCTACCGCTAGTGCTTGTGTCCCAGTGTTACCGGCCATACCAGCAATAACAGGAATAAACACAGCTAATAAGGCTACTTTATCTAGTGCTTCTTCAAAACGACCAATAATACTAGCAGTAAACATACCGAGGAAAAGTAATACAATCAGCCAAGGTAATCTTTTCTTAGCAGATTGTATTGCTGTATCTCCAAAACGTTCTACCTCAGAGATACCGGCTAGCTTGGAATAATCATCACTAGCCTCTTCTTCCATGACATCCATAATATCGTCAACTGTAATGATCCCTAATAAATGATTTTGAAAGTCGACAACTGGCAAGGCAAGAAAGTCATAATCTCTCATCATTTGAGCGATTTCTTCTTGATCCTCTCCAACAGGAACAGAGACTACGCGCTCACTCATTACCTCTTGAATAAGCCAGTCCCCTTCTGCAATAATTAAATCTCTTAAAGATATAACACCTACTAGCTTTTTATCAGAATCTACCACATAGATGTAATAAATCGTCTCAGCATCTGGTGCTTCCTTTCGCAGATGTCTCATTGCTTCCTTTACGGTCATCTGGTGGTGAATAACAACAAATTCTGTTGTCATGATACTACCAGCCGTTTTTTCTTCATAGTGGAGCAATTCTTTTATTTCTTCTGACTCTTCCTTATCCATAATAGTAAGGAAGCTTGCCACTTTATTTTTGTCTAATTCATTTAGAATATCGACGGCATCATCTGTAGACATTTCTTCTAATATCTTGGCAGCAAACGCTGGTACCATCTCAATAATAAACTCGTTAACTAAATCACGATCCACATGCTCGATAACATCAGCCATTTCGTTTGGAGATAGATACGTGTAAATGAGAAAACGAATATCTTCTTCTTGCTCCTCAAATATTCTCGCTTGATCATATGGATGTAATTCTAAAAATTCAGCCCTAAATTGATCAATTTGTTCATTTAGTAGGGCCTTTTGTATTTTCTCCCAAACTCGCTGTCTCTCTTGTTGTTCTAAATGCTCCATCACACTACCTCCTAACGCTGCAAAAATCCTCTATGACGTCTCGATCTTTTGCCTGAAGCAAAAATAATCATTTTCTGTTTTTAAAAGAATAACATATCCTTCAACCAATTGCGCCAATTTTACACTATTTTTTCAAAAACTTATCTAAATTTGTCTTATACGTTTGCTAGTCTCTATCAGAGGAGGATTGCGGACAACTAACACGATGATAAAAGAAAAATCGGGCATATTTTTCATTTTTGTTTCTCAAATTACACATTTTCCACTATACTAGGAAGAGACAATAATTTACGAAAGAGGTATGGTTCTGGTTTATGGATCAACAAAATTATAATTCAAAAATTGATTATACACTTATCTTCATTATTATATTATTAGCGATCATTAGCATTTTCACGTTATATACATTAAATCCCTTCCTTGATCAGTCGTATTATATTCAACAAATTGTTTGGTATATTGCTGGTTCTATGGCAATTGCCGTAATTATGATATTCGATTATGACCGTTTCAGACAAATATCATGGATTCTATATGGATTAGGTGTCATCGCCTTATTAATGTTATTTTTTCATTTCCCACCAGGTATTGCGAAATCCGTAAATGGAGCATGGGGTTGGTTTCAAATTCCTGGCTTTGGTTCACTCCAACCAGCCGAATTTATGAAGGTGTTCTTAATTATTTTTCTTGCCCATATCATGGTGACACATAATGAAAAATATCCAGAGCATACCGTGAAAATGGATTTGTGGTTACTAGTTAAAATAGGCATTGCAGCAGTTATCCCTATTTTTTTCTTAGTAAAACAGCCTGACTTAGGTGGTGTACTCGTCCTAATCGCCATTACTGCATGTATGATTCTCGTTTCAGGTATCAAATGGAGAATCATTCTATCCATCCTTGGAGGTATTATCATTGCAGGCTGTATAGTGGTTATTTTATATATTAGTTTTCCCGAACAGACTGAAACATTTTTGGAAAGTACTGGACTAGATCACGTCGAAGGACGGTTTAATGCATGGCTCAACACTGATGAAAATACTCAAGGGGATGCTTATCAGCTTATTCGTGCCATGCTAGCAATTGGTTCTGGTCAGTTGACAGGGAAAGGAATTGGCGGCTTTGAAGTATCTCAAGATATTCCAGAATTTCATACAGATATGATTTTCACTTCCATCGCTGAGCAATTTGGATTTTTTGGTTCTAGTATTGTTATTACCATTTATTTCTTATTGATTTATCGTCTTATTCATATTGCAATTAAATCTAAGGATCCCTTTGGAAGCTATATGATCACAGGAATTATTGGAATGTTTGCCTTTCAGATTTTTCAAAATATCGGGATGTCCGTAAAACTACTTCCAATCACTGGATTGCCACTACCTTTTATTAGCTACGGTGGGAGCTCTACATTAACCTATATGATAGCAATTGGAATTGTTTTGAACATTTATTACCGTATAAAAACCTACATGTTTGATGAATCCTAACAATACTTATAACAAGTGAAAGGGAATGATTTCATGAAGGTAGATATTATAGGAGATATTCATGGTTGCTATCAAGAGCTTTTGTCTTTATTAAACCGTTTAGGTTACCATATTGATGAACATCAAAACTTATCTCACCCCGAGAATCGGAGAGTAGCCTTTGTCGGTGATTTAACCGATAGAGGACCTGATTCTATTCATGTTATTCGTTTTGTTTATGAAATCGTGAGGAACCAACAGGTAAGCTATTATGTACCAGGAAATCATTGTAATAAATTGTATCGATATTTCCTTGGCAATAATGTGAAACAACAGCATGGTTTAGAAACAACGGTTGCTGAATTACAGCAATTATCGAAGCAAGAGCAAAAAGAAACCCAAAAAAAAATGATCGAATTATATGAAAATGCTCCACTTTATCTAGATCTCCCTGAGATCGATGCAATCGTCGCACATGCAGGAATTCGAGAAGATTTAATTGGCAGAAAAGATAAAAAGGTCAAGACCTTTGTGCTTTATGGTGATATTACGGGTGAGACTTTACCTGATGGAAGACCTGTCAGACGAGATTGGGCTCAGCATTATCATGGGGATAAATGGATTGTTTATGGACATACCCCCGTCCTAGAAGCGCGATTTGTTAATAAGACCGTCAATATTGATACAGGCTGTGTGTTTGGAAATAAATTAACCGCCTTTCGCTTACCAGAGGAAAAAATTATTTCTGTGCCATCAAAGCAACCCTTCGTTGAAGAAAAATTTCATTCATACTAGTCGGTTGCTTTTTATTCTCTTGTTTAGCAACGAATTTGTTTTTCTAATACTTATTCTTAGCTCCAATTCTATGATCATGAGAATTCATTTTGGTACTTAAACCTATTTTAAATACCAAATTGGTAGCAATCTTTCTTTTTTTGGCATTTAATCCTCTCGTAAGTACTATTTTGACTTTGTTCATTTTTATTTTAGTATTTATTAGGTAATACAAAAAAGAGGTTAGGATCTCGTCTCCTAGCCTCTTTCTCACTATGTTAGTAATGGCGCCATATCCTTAGGTAGATCTAATGTAAAGTTCATTATCTCCTTTGTCATAGGATGGTGGAACGTCAATTTATTGCAGTGTAATGCTTGACGAGCCATTTTATCCATAGCTCCACCATATAAGGAATCCCCTATTAATGGGTGCCCAATGGAAGTAAAATGTACTCTTATTTGATGTGTTCTGCCTGTTTCGAGTTGAACCTGTACGAAGGAATAGCCATGGCATTCCTTTACCACCTTGTAATGAGTTATAGCCTCTTGTCCTTGTTCACTCACCATTCTTTTTAAAATAGAGCTTGGATCTCTTGTAATGGCTGCGTTGATCGTACCTTCCTTCTCCTTCAGATGCCCTGCTACTATCGCAACATACCTACGATTCACTCTTCCTGTTAACTGGTCCTGAAAAAGGGTAGCATGGCTATAACGATGTTTGGCAATTAATATTAATCCAGACGTATCTCGATCTAGTCTTGTAACGACATGTACTGTATAAGGCAATTTTTGTTCATCATAATGATATAATATAGCATTAGCAAGCGTTTGATCCGGGTGATGCCTTGATGGGATTGTTGCCATAAAGGGAGGTTTATTTACCACTAGTACATCGTCATCCTCAAAAATAATTGGAAAGGAGATTGGTTGGGGCTTCATGAATTCACTGCGAGTTTCAGGGGGGAAAATAACCTCCACTACATCATTTCTCTGAAGCATGTAACGGACGGTTACTTCCTTACCATTGATTAACAACTTTCCACCCTTATGCTTCACTGCTGCAAGCGTCCTTCTTGAAAATCCCCTTACACTATACAAATATTCCCTAAGCAATATTTGCTCCTCTTTCTTGTTAATGATCCATTTCAACTTAATTTCGTTTCCTTTCTGTCATCTCGCCTGAGAAGTTTTCTTTCATCTTTCATCTGAAATAAAGGAATCATGCACCCTTTTCCAGAATGGTAATGCACGGAATCGAGCAAAGCGGATGTTTTTCTCCGAAACTTTGCACTCTATTGTATCTATATTAGAATACGTATCGGTATAATGATCAATCGTAATGAGAAAGTTTTTTTCATGATGTAATGGTTTTAATTCACACACATGATGCTTTGGCAGTATTAATGGTGATCCAACGGTCCGAAACACACGATTATTAATGGAAGCCATCTCCGTGATTTGAAGTGCCTTTAATGATGGATGAATAATTGCCCCTCCAAGTGCTTTGTTATAGGCTGTGCTACCCGAAGGTGTAGATATACACAAACCGTCCCCTCTAAATCGTTCAAAGTGAGCTCCTTTAATAAATACATCAAGAACCACTGTGCCATCTGCTGACTTAACGGACGCTTCATTTAACGCTAAAAACTGCTTTGCCTTCTTTTCACCAGCTGGATAAATAACTATATCTAATAAAGGATATTCGACGATTTCATAAGGCTTCTTCGCAATCTCAATAATTAATTTCTCCACCTCATCAGGTAACCAGTCTGCGTAGAATCCTAAATGTCCTGTATGTATACCAATAAAAGCAGTATGCTCTAAACGATCCTGATAGGTATGAAAAGCCTCTAAAAAAGTACCATCACCCCCAACAGAAATAACTAGCTCTGGCTCCTTCTCATCATACTCAAGGGAAAATCCTTCTAAATACTGCTTCATTCTTCCTTTTATTATATCCGATTTATGGTCACCTTTTGAAAGGATGTAAAACCGCATGACTGATACCCTCCATCATGTATGATTATGTTTTTTCGTATGATATATTCTTTGCGCTTCTTGGATTTCGTCTTTTATCTTGGCCATTTCCTCATCTAACCTGAATGCCGCTTCTGCCGCTCGCTTTAATCGTGTTTGTATCTTCTCAGGGATTTGCCCCTCATATTTATAATTTAAAGAATGCTCATTGGTTGCCCAAAAATTCATGGCTAAGGTTCGAATCTGAATTTCTGCAATAATTTGACGCAAACCATGAATCGTCTCAACTGGATATTGGATGATTAGATGATAGGATCTGTATCCACTCTCTTTTTTATGATTAATATAATCTCTTTCTTCTATAATTTCAAAATCTTCCCTTGATCGAAGTCGGTTGACGATGTCATGAATATCATCAACAAATTGGCAGACAATTCGTAGCCCAGCAATATCCTGTAGGTCTGTTTCTATCTTTTCAAAAGGTATATGTTTTCTTTTCATTTTCTCCTTGATACTGGAAATCGGCTTAACTCTACCTGTTACAAATTCGATTGGTGAGTGATGAGACTCATATTCAAATTGTGCACGCATTCCGCGAAGTTTAACCTTTAATTCATCGACCACCTGTGCATAAGGTGCCAAAAATGTTCTCCAGTCCATGCCCTGCACCACCTTAGTCTACTTTCTCTTATAAGTATATTTTACCACATCTTCCTTTCAATTTGATAATAGATTAATTTTTTGCAATTTTACGCTATAACAGCGAAAATATTTAAGGGAAAGTATTATAGACCATATAGGGGGCTTCTTATGTCACAAGAAATCGAGATTGAATTTAAAAATTTACTTACTAGCCAGGAGTATCGAAAGCTTGATCCACTTTTTCATTCCGTTACACCTATTGTTCAAATCAACCACTATTTTGAAACACCTGATTTCGCGCTTAAAAGACATGGTGCAGCCCTTAGAATTCGTGTAAAACAAAATCAATATCAACTAACCTTAAAGCAGCCCAATCCATCTGGTTCTGGTTTATTGGAGACCCATCAATGGTTGTCTGAAAAGGAAGCAGGCTTATGGCTATCCGGT
>JACYYK010004059.1_pt2 | contig 16864 bp, 15 predicted proteins | sample 8236871 | NCBI WGS metagenome assembly JACYYK01 (sample SAMN14103087, study PRJNA606662) | landfill metagenome | isolation source: landfill solid waste inoculated with endophyte fungus Paravalsa indica | place: India:New Delhi, Okhla landfill site | collected 2017-11-05 | reverse complement strand
CATAATCCCGCATTAGATGCACCAATTATCGGTCCACGTACACTGGAACAATTTGAAAAATCTCTGCGTGCCGTTGACATCAAATTAGATCAAGCATCCCTGGACCGTTTAGACGAAATTTCCCCAGGTTATGGTGAAGCACCAGAAGCATACGCTTGGTAAAGTTTTTATAGAGTAGAAAGGAATAAGGGCTTGTTGTAGTTTTCTATTATTTATAGCTGATTAGCGCCGTGATCATGCTAAAATGTGTGAGGAAATTATTTTAAAACCTTCAGATTCTTTTTGTTAAAGTCTCTGAAGGTTTTTTAGATTTATACTAACTTATAAACTTATGAAAAATCGATTATCATTCTTAAAAGCCTCACCCAAAGTACATCCGAAACCCAATCACAACCAAAACAATCGAAAGCATTTGCATGATGACTTTACCAGGTAATTTCTGAGATAATAAGACACCAAGCTGTGATCCTAAAATAACTCCAATTCCACCCCATGCTACGATCATCCAATCAATACTACTGTAGAATAGCTGTGAAACAACACCAACTGATGTATAGAGACATAAAGAAAAGATCGATGTGGCGACAGCGTAATGGGTAGAAAGCCTAAAAGTATAAATTAAGATGGGAACAAGTAGCCATCCACCGCCAATCCCTAAATAACTTGATAATATCCCCATGAAAAAGCCTAGCGGAATCAACCATTTAGACTGAATGGCTGTTGTCTTCTCAACAATTGGTTCCACTGCATCAGTTGTCCTAGCTCGAGTAACACTTTCTTGTTGCCTCTTTCTTAAAATCGTGGTGTTCTTACTAAAAAGAAATATTCCTAATCCAACTAAGATTGATGCAAAAATAACGTAAAAATAATTGGATGAGTAGACCTGTAATAACCATACTCCCAACACAGATCCTGGTAATGCACTTATTCCAATAGTGAGACCTGTTTTGTAAACAATTTTCTTTTGCTTAGCATAGCCAATCATTCCTGAGATGGAATTGATCAATACAATAACTAAGCCAGACCCCGCAGCGATGGCAGGGTCTGTATGTAGAATTAGTAGCAATGCCGGTACGAAGATGAATCCTCCCCCGGCCCCGACAATTGTACCATAGCACCCGGCTATTAAGCCGATAATTAATAGTAATAGTCCTGTTGTGATATCCATAGTAGTTGCCCCCAAGATAAATTTTTCTATATACATCATCTCAGAAGTTGGGCTCTTTGAATATTCACTATTTGTAATAGGGTATAACCAAATGGATGACTTGGTTTTCTAGCATTGTTATATAAAAATAATGTACACTAGTAAAAGAACTACAAAAGTATTTGGTTTGGTTTAACTTAAAGGATGTGAATACAAATGGATACAGAGAATACACCATGTTCTTGTTGTGCTGGTAGTCGTGCTAATTTGGAGAAAACGATTAAACCAGAAAAACAAACGGAGAAAATAGAACAAAGTCAACAGATAAAATATAAAGAAAAAATGATCCACCTCACGGGAGGGGAATTTTTAATGGGAACCGAAGATAATGAGGGGTTTCCTGCAGATGGTGAAGGACCGATAAGAAAAGTAACCGTAGCACCATACTATATCGATGCTTATGCGGTAACCAATGAAGAATTCAGTGCTTTTGTGAAGGATACAGGTTACATTACAGAGTCGGAAAAATATGGCTGGTCGTTTGTTTTCTATAAATTTATCTCGCAAAATGTAGCAAAAAGGGCAAAACAATTACCACAAACCCCATGGTGGTATGCAGTAGAAGAGGCTTATTGGTACCAACCAGAAGGGCCAGATTCAAACATTGATGACCGCATGGATCATCCTGTCATACAAGTCAGCTGGAACGATGCGTTAGCTTTTTGTAAATGGGCTGGAAAACGTCTCCCGACAGAGGCAGAATGGGAATATGCAGCAAGAGGTGGCCTTGAGCAGAAGCTTTTTCCTTGGGGGGATGAGCTGACACCGAATGGAGAGCATTATTGTAATATTTGGCAAGGTGATTTTCCAAAAGAGAATACAGAAGCGGATGGCTATACTGAAACAGCACCTGCAAAATCTTTTCCTGCGAATGGATATGGACTCTATAATGTTGCGGGTAATGTATGGGAGTGGTGTGCAGACTGGTTTACAAGGACACCTGATTTATCCCAGGTCGTAAATCCAGTTGGACCGAAGACAGGTCAAAGTAAAGTAATGCGTGGTGGCTCGTACCTTTGCCACCAATCCTATTGTAATCGATATCGAGTTGCGGCACGAAGTTCGAATACGATCGATAGTGCAACAGGGAATTTAGGGTTTCGTTGTGTGGTAGATGCCTAACTGGTGAAAAGATGAAGGCTGTATCTTCATCTTTTTTCTTTCGCACGTATGTATGCCATAAAGATTTGTACACTTTTTTTGGTGAATCTTTTAGATTTCCACACCATCCATAAATTACGTTTTAATTCAGCGTCATGTATTTTCTTTTCATGTAAATATCCTTGCTCAATTTCACGAGCAACGGTTAGTCTTGAGACGATACTAATTCCAAGACCTGCCTCTACCGCACTTTTTATCGATTGGGTACTACCAAGCTCCATATGGCTTTCGATTTTTTCTAACATCCCCCATTCATTTAAGAAATTTTCGATAATCGCTCTCGTTCCAGATGTGGGCTCTCTCCAAATCATTCTCTCTTGTGCTATCTCGTCTAGCTTAATTTCACTCTTCTGACTCCAAGGATGATCAGGTGCGTGGATGAGAACTAACTCATCTTCTCTCATTTTATCAATCGATAGTTTAGGCTCATCGACGATTCCTTCGACTAAGGCGATGTCAATCATATCATCTAACAAAAGCTCTAATACCTTTGGAGTATTTTCCACATATAAAGATAAATGAAAATCGGGATTATCCTTATTAAATCTTCCTAGTAAACCAGGTAATAAGTATTCTCCGATGGTGAGACTTGCACCCATCTTTAATGTGCTTTCATATCCTGCAACACTAGCAACAACTGCCTCCTTTGATTGGTTGTAATCTTGCACAATAGATTTGGCAAATGGGTATAGCACATGCCCGCTCTCAGTTAGTGACAATCTCCCGTCCTTTCGATTAAAGAGGAGCGCTCCATATTCTGCTTCAATTTGATGAATTTGCTTTGTTATGGCAGGTTGAGATAAATATAAGGATTTCGCCGCCTGATTGATACTACCAGTCTCTACGACCAGACAGAATGTTTTTAATACTTGGATGTTCATACGATCGGCTCCTTTAATGGTGTTGTAGCGTTTGTAATCATTATATATCGGAGATAGAACTGTGTCACCTTTGGAAAGAATCAAAGGTTGATGGAGGAAACTTACCTCAAACTTTCATGGAATGAGAAAATTCCCTTCCAACCACTCAAATAGTGCTCTTACCACGGCTTAAAAATCATCAGAATAAAGATGATAAGGATAAGTATATTTTGTACCCAATCGTGTTGGCTTTTTATTTTAAATAATTCCTTATACTCTTGTGGAATGCTTTCCTTATCGCCATCATGTGATTGGATAATCCCCAACATAGATCTCATTTGACGTTCTATGGTAAGGGAGCTATAAATTCCTAAAATAATAAATAAACTCAGTGCTACTATATACCAAATCGTTTTAAATAAGGATGGATTCATGATCCCCATTATTAATCCAGTCACGGCAAGTAGTCCAAAGCCAATACTAGAAATACGATTTAGTTTTTCAATTATTTTATGGGCATTTTTCAGCTCATTTATATTAGTAGCAGTAGATAATATATGATTAAATGTTAAGGCAGGACCAATTCCAATAATTGCTGCAAAAATATGAACTCCTATCAAAAAAGTATATAACTGATGCATGTACATACACTCCTTTATTTTTTTTATGGAGTAGCTTGTTTTGGCAACTCCGAGAGATTTTTTTGTTTAGTCCATCGGACCCAATAAATTACTTCCATAATTCCATTCAAGGCAAGGATTACGGCCATTATTTTCACCCATAAAATGACGTCAAGCTGATAGATTGTTGCCATATGCCATATTGGTAGAATTTGAGTCATGCCTAAAATGAGGACTAGAATAGGAATCGTAAAATAGAAAATAATTTTTGCGATCAAAGCAATCTTGGAAAAATTATTATCATTTATTCGCCGTATAGAGTGCTTGGCAGTTCGAGTAGTCAAATATAACAACCACACTGTAAAGAGAAGCATGACGCCATCGACAAGCAAATATTTTTGTGTCATACTTAATCCATCTTCTGCAACTGGCTGGTCAGTTAGTAGATTAACCACACCTGAAGCAATGTGGGTCGTTGTAATAACCTCCGTTTGAGGAAGTGCGGCATCAATGGCACTAAGCACATTGGAGAATACAATTACTCCAAGTTTTTGTTCCGGTACGATAAAGGTTTGAGCCTGATAACCGATCAAGCCTCCTGGATGTCCAATAACTGGAAGTCCATCAATGTTACTTGATTGCCAGCCCATAGCATACGTCCCTGGAACAGGTTCGGTCTGCATGAGTTGAACACTTTCTGGAGAGAGTACGTTATCGTCTTCAAATTGACCGCCATTCATTTGTGCTATCAAGTAATGGCTCATGTCCTTTGCACTAGAATATTGATAGCCTGCTGGTAAGTCACCCGGAATATAAATATATGGGCCATTATAAGCAACATTCCATCCAAATAGTCGACGGTATGGTGTTGCCAGTCCGTTCTCTTTTGCCTCTTCTAATGTCACAAAGCTGTTTTCCATAGATAATGGGCTGAAAATATGTTCTTTTATATAGTCTATATATGACTTACCTGACACTTGTTGTATGACATAACCAAGGAGTACGTAATTTGCGTTCGAATACCGGTAAACTGGTTCTTTTAAATCACCTTGATGTAAAAAATTCTTCGCATAGGATAGCGCATTTTTTTCTAATGCATCTGGTCCATTAGGAAGCGAAACAGTGTTCTTAAAAGTTAAATTTTGGGTGAATCCACTAGTTTGATTCAGTAATTGACGCACAGTAATGTCAGGAGTGTTTACATTCTCTTGCTCCTGAAACCCTGGAATATACTGCTGTATAGGAGCATCTAGATCAATTCTTCCTTGTTCTACAAGCTGTAGAACTGCCATAGCCGTTAGCGACTTTCCGATAGAACCTATCCCAAAAGGAGTTTCAGGTGTAACCGGACGCCCGGATGAATCTGCATGTCCATATCCCTTTAGGTAAATAATGCGATCATCCTCTACAATCCCTAGGGCTAAACCTGGGAGATTCTGTCGTTTCATTTCACGTTCGATATATTCATCTACATCAGAAAAAACATCATCGTTCTTCTGACCATTTGTTTCCCCCTGAGCTGAGCTGAAAATTGGAATAATGAACAGACTACAAATGATCATGCAGACAATTTTCCTCTTCACTTCCATTTCCTCCTAACTAAATTTGAATTATAGAGAGACAAAGCGCTTGAAGTCACAGGTGTTGTTACATGGATAATTGATGTTGGAGCAATTATGAATGAATATATTTTAATTCATTCACCTTGTTGTAAAAAATTTCTCATCATTTCGAATGATGAGTCAATCCTTGTATCACGAATTCGATTAAATACTGTAAAGCCTGTGGGAAGTGTTGAATGCCAATATCCTCTTTATGTGTATCGATATAGACTAATGAATCAAAGAATACAGGTAATAGCTTTTCGTCAATATCTTCTCTAATTTTCCCTTGTTGTTTCCATTCCCTTAATAAATCCAAGTAAAAGCTACGAATGGAATCGATGTTATCTTGTGCTTCCTCTCTAAAGTATTGCTCTAGTTCCTTATAAAAATCCTGACGATACCATTCCTGTAAAATAGGATTCTGATGAATGGCTTCCGAATTTTCCTTGAGAAGTTGAGAAATGACTTCGACTGGCTCTTTGTCTAAATCAAGTGTTTCAGTTAGCTGCTTCTTAAGCTTCGCATTCTCCTCGGAATAAATCTCGATAAACAGTTGCTCCTTTGATGTGTAGTAGTTGTAAAATGTCCCGACACCAATACCAGCCATCGTTGCTATTTCTTTAATATTTGTTTTTTTGAATCCTTTGTCGCTGAATAGTTCTTTACCACATTGAAAGATGTTTGATTGGATATCCATTTTTCTCAACCTTTTGCGAATGAATGTTTTTTTATTCGTTCACAGATTATCATATCACCTTGTAATTGTCAACAATGAAGCTTTGTTCTGTGAAAATGCATTAACTATCCTACTTATCTCGATCAAGCTCTTCCATTACTTTGTTGGAGCTCTTTCTGGAATCAAATATTTTAGATACACCAATGGTATAGTCAAGATTTTTTTGATAATCCTTAGAGAATAAACAGGCATATAGGACATCCAATAAAAAAGAGATGGAATTATTCAAAGTGAAGCTGCCAATCTTCGAATATAAGCGTTCGCGAGTCGTTACTCTCAAGAGACAGTCAGCATATTTTGCTAAGGTATTATCACCAATACTAGTTATAGCAAGTATCGAAGTATTTCTCTTTTTTAAAATCGGTAGAAGATTGATAGTATCTCTTGTTTCGCCTGTATAAGAAATGACAATAGCACAGGTTCTGGAAGTGCAGCTTGCTGCCTCATATTCTGGATCAACTGTAGCAAGCTCAACCTTTCTCCTAATTCGGTTCATTTTCGCTTTGAAATCGTGACACAGAATCAAATTATTTTGGATCGCAAATATTTTTATGGTAGACGCATTTTGTAATAGTGTCGTCGCTTGATGTAATTCTTCATTACTAATAAGAGATAAAGTATCGGTAATGGTCATTTGATTTAAATGTGCCATTTTATTTGCTATGGTCATTAGATGGTCCTCTTCATCAAAAGGATAGTTGGCATCAATGTTATGAAAGTAACTGTTGAGATAGTCAATTTCTTCAAGGAAAGCCTCTCTTAAATCGATCCATCCATTAAAACCAAGCTTTTTTCCTATCCGAATGAATGTAGAGGGATGGGTAAAGATTTCCTTAGAGATTTGTTTTACGGTTTTATTTTTTATATTTTCTCTTTCCTTAAACATATAATCAATGATGATCTCTTCAGAAGGGGAGAAAGCTTCCTCCTTCATTTTTTCTGTTAATAGCATTTCTATCACCCTCTAAACTATAGCATATATATGGATATCGCTTCTATAAAAAGATTCTTTGTAAATAGCATTTACAAAAAAGTAAGATTTTTTTTTTGAATTTGAGAATGTCAATTGATAATCATGATAGTTTATTGTATCGCTTTTTTCGTTTTCTATAATAGTGTTAAGAGGGAGGAATGAAAATGACAAAAGGTGTAAAAATAGTAACGATTGGTGGGGGAAGCAGCTATACTCCAGAATTAATGGAAGGATTTATTAGAAGGTATGATGAACTTCCAATAAGAGAAATATGGCTTGTTGATATAGAAGCAGGGAAAGAAAAGCTTGAAATAGTAGGCGAGATGGCACAAAGGATGTGGGACGCATCTCCTTATGATGTGAAGGTTCGTTTAACCATAGATCGACGTGAGGCGTTGAAGGATGCAGATTTTGTCACCACTCAATTCAGAGTAGGACAACTGAATGCTCGTGTTAAGGATGAGAGGATTCCTCTATCTTATGGGATGATAGGTCAAGAAACGAATGGTGCAGGTGGAATCTTTAAAGCATTAAGAACTATTCCTGTTATTCTAAGCATTGTCGAAGATATGAAGGAATTATGTCCAGATGCTTGGTTAGTTAATTTTGCTAATCCAAGTGGTATGGTAACAGATGCTATTATTCGTTATGGAAAATGGGAAAAGGTAATAGGTTTATGCAATGTACCTGTTATGGCGATGATGGAGGAACCAAAATTAATTGGCAAAACTACAGACGAACTAGTGTATTCATTCGCTGGGATTAATCATTTTCATTGGCATCGAGTCCAAGATTTAGAAGGAAATGATGTAACTTCTCAAATAATTGATAAGCTGTATGAGGAAGAAAACGGAACTCCAGCAAATATCTTTGACGTTGCTTACTTTAAAGAACAATTAAAACAAATGAATTTAATCCCATGTGGTTATCACCGTTACTATTACCGCTATGATGAGATGTTAAATCACATGTTAGAAGAATACAATGATCCGAATATAGGAACAAGGGCTCAACAAGTCAAACAAACAGAAGCAGAGTTATTCGAATTGTATAAAGATCCTAATCTACATGATAAACCGGAGCAGTTGACGAAACGTGGAGGGGCATATTATTCAGATGCTGCTTGTGAAACCATTGCATCTATTTATGCAAATAAAAATACACAAATCGTCGTGTCTACGAAAAATAATGGAGCTGTGCCTGATCTTGCCCCAGATGATGTAGTGGAAGTATCTGCTTATATTGGTGCTGCAGGTGCACGACCAATCGCCTTTGGATCCTTTGAACCGGCAGAAAAGGGCTGGTTGCAGCTGATGAAAAGCATGGAACTTTGTGTAGAAAAGGCAGCAGTGACAGGTGATTATGGCGTATTATTGCAAGCATTTATCATCAATCCTCTAATACCTAGTGGAGAAACGGCAAAACGTGTGTTAGATGAATTATTGCTTGCTCATAAAGAGTATTTACCACAATTTGCTGAGAAAATAGAGGAATTAGAGACTGCAGAAGTAATCATTAAAGACGAAATTGCGAGAAATTTAAATTAATAAAAGAAAGGAGCTTCTCATAAGTAAAAAACTATTGAGAAGCTTCTTATCCATTAAGAAACGTCTTTTTTGATCACACTAAAACCATATCCTATTATACCCCCAACAATTGCTGGAGCTACCCACCCTAGACCTTGATTATATAGAGGGAGAATTGTTTGAAATAAATCATTCACTGCCACAATTTTCAGCCCTGCAGCATTTAATCCATCGAACAATGAAACAATAAAGGTAAATAATATACTAGCTTGATATATTTCTTTTTTTCCTTTAAAGACAGGATGGAGAAAGGTTAAGATCATCAAACACATTGCCATTGGATAAAGCATCGATAAAACTGGAACAGAGAACTCAATAATGGTCGTAAGTCCAAAGTTAGAAATGACGGCACCGAGTATTGTAAAAATAATTGCCCAGATTGAATAGGGAATTTTAGGTATGATTTGATGAAAATAGGATGCACAAGACGTTACTAGACCAATACTTGTTGTTAAACAGGCTGCAACGACAATTACTCCGAGTATGATTTTTCCATACGAACCAAAGTAAAAAGCAGAGGCAGCAGCTAATATTGAACCACCATTCTCCATATAGCCGATTTCTTCGACACTAATTGCGCCAAGGTATGCAAGTGAAGAGTAGACAATACCTAGAAGAAGTGCTGCAATTAGTGCAGCTTTCGATGTCGAGATGATTAGCTGCTTTTTCGTGCTATAACCGATGTCCTTCATCGCATTAATAATAATAATTCCAAAAACAAAGGCAGCCAACAAATCCATCGTTAAATAGCCTTCTTGAAAGCCTGTGAAAAAACTGTTCGAGATATAAGCATCTGTCGGTGGTTGGATTTCTCCAATTGGATTTAGAAAGGAAACTATAATTAATAAGGCAATTACCACTAATAGGAGTGGAGTTAACACTTTTCCGATTATATCGATTAGTTTCTTCGATTGTAAGGAAAAATATAGTGTGAAGCCAAAGAATACGATCGTAAAAATAAGTAAGGCAACATTACTTGTCTGGTTACCGAAAAAAGGCGCAATGCCCATTTCATATGCAACGGTATTGGTTCTCGGTAGAGCAAAAAAGGGACCAATAGTTAAATATAAAGTGACTGTGAAAATAAGACCATATATTGGGTGTACCCGACTTGCTAATGACTGTAAGCTCTCTTTTCCTGAAATAGCAAGTGCTAGGACGGTGAGCACCGGCAATCCGACACCTGTAAATACAAATCCTAGGTTTGCTAGAAATAGGTTTTCTCCAGCAGCTTGTCCTAATAATGGTGGAAAAATTAAATTACCCGCACCAAAAAATAATGCGAAAAGCATAAATCCTATCGTGATAATACTCGTTGTGTTTCGTGATGACATAATAACCTCCGAATTAATATCTATAAAAATCTCACAATTCCTTTTCAAAATATTTTCAGAATAGCACGTAACAGACGGAAATGCAATACCATTGATTGTGAACAACTGTATTGCAAAGTTCAAGTTCTATTATAAGTATATGCCTAACGCCACAATTTTTAAGTGCTTTAAATCACCTTATGATGATAAATTCGAATCGACAGTATCCATGAAAAGATATAGAGAAAAATGATGGGAAGTAGGATAAATAAATATAACTGCGTATTGGTAAAAGATAAGATGGTTTTTGTTAAATCTCTTATTTTATCATTCAAATCGTGTATAAAAGTGTTCACAATGATTAAATAAACAACGAACAAAACCCCAGAACCTATCATTAAATACTGACTTGTAAAAAGATAAGAGAACGGAAAAGCAAATGCCACAAATACCATAACAATACTAAAGACAAATAATAATGGTTTCCACTCTATTAATTCTTGATGTAAAATCATATTTCCAATAAATATAGTGAAAAGAACAATAAAAGTAATAACAAATGCCCCAATATATTTGGAACTGACAATTTCTTTTCGTGTATAAGGCAGTGCGTTCATTAAGAGATTTGCGGGAGACTTCTCATCATTAGCAAATACACTCATGATAAAGGCAATACAAAATACAATCCCTACCCAAATAGAGGAGGTACCAAAAAATAAATAGATCAATAAAGCGGGCAACATTACCAGTAACGCATGTTTTTGTAATAGTATATCTTTAAGAATAAGATTGAACATAACTTTCTTTTCCTTTCTTTGTATAAAACATAATATCTTCCAGTGTTGGTTTCTCCATCACCACTGTCTCACCAAAAATATCTTCTGTACGTTTTTTATTTGCTGTTAATGCTTCAAAGCCATACTTGGATTTGCGAATAGCTATAAATTCCTTCTCCGTATCACGGTCTAATAAATCCATTCCTCCTTTAATAATTGCAAACTCTTCCTTGATTTTGTAATTTTCTTTTGTGAAAATATGCTGACCATTATGGATAAAGGTTATGTAGTCAGCGATGCGATCTAAATCTGTCGTGATATGTGTGGAAAAGAAAATAGTTCTTTCCCCATCCTGCATTAGATCATGAAGAATGTCTAACAACTCCCTACGAAAAATCGGATCTAATCCCGATGTTGGTTCATCCATAATAATTAACTCCGCATGATGAGAGAGAGCAAATGCTAAAGAGGCCTTCATGTTCATCCCTTTTGAGAAGGTTTTTATATTCTTTTTTAATGGCAGTTGAAACAATTCTACATATTGATAAAAAATGTCATCATCCCAGTTTTTATAAGCTGGTTTAATCAGTCGTTTCATTTCAGCTAATGTGATATTTTCATAAAAAATATTGTGGTCAAAAACAAAGCCGATCCGTTGTTTTATTTCTTTTTCATGCTTTTTGTAATTTAAACCAAAAAGAGTGATCGTCCCACTGTCCGGTTGTAGGATATTCATCATCAGTTTGATTGTTGTAGATTTCCCTACACCATTACCGCCAATAAATCCTGTAATAAAGCCCTTCTTCACGGTAAGTGATAGATCTTTCAGTTCAAATTCATTAAAAGCCTTATGGACGTGTTGTAATTCAATTATATTCTCCATTATTCATCCTCCTGGTATAGCATTGTAAGTAATTCTTTTAATTCGGTTAATTTTATACCCATTTCTTTACTATTTTGGATTGCAGTCATTAATTGTTCTTCGATGACTTTCATTTTTCGTTCTCTAATCAACTCACTATTTTGCTCAGACACGAAGGAGCCTTTTCCGACTATCGAGAAAATAAAGCCGTTTTTTTCGAGTTCTTCATAGGCCCGTTTTGTTGTAATAACACTGATATCTAAGTCTTTAGCCAACTGTCGCATTGAAGGTAGAGACTGCCCGGCCTCCAATTGATTGGTCAAAATTTGTTTTTTGATTTGAAGATAAATTTGCTCATATATCGGTTCCTTGGAATGATTAGAAATGATAATTTGCATGCACTGTCCCTCTTTTTTATACAAATGTATATATACAATATATACAATATACCTAATAAGAATGTAATTTGCAAATAATTTATCGTGCTTGCTATGGAATTAATAAAAAGTAAAATTATTACGTATGTTGTAAAAATAAATAATTCTTTTTTTTGACGGAGGGGAAGAGAGGGACGTTGAGAAAAAAAGAGACAAAAAATAGTAGGTTACAAAAAATAATACTCATTACTAGAAATAAATTCAGATATCGTCGGTTGGCTAACGATTAATCATACAAAAGTGGATTATCCAATATTACAGAGTACTGATAACGCATTTTATTTAAATAAAATCTATAAAAAAGAAGAGTAAAAAGCTGGAAGTATTTTTATGGACTATAGAAATCAAATCGATACATTAGATTGACAAACGATTATTTATGAACACCAGATGAAGGATGGCTCCATGTTTGGGCAATTGGATAAGTTTCTAGAGGAGGAATTGTTTTCAAAAACAAGTATTTTCAATTCCATACGATTCATGCTAGTTATGAGGTTGAAATTTTTTCTGAATATGTGACGACAACAGATTTCTATTATCTACAAACAGAGTTTGCGAATGATAAGGAATACAGAGATTACTTGTGATTAGTAAAGAATAAATCGACAATACAAGCAGATGTCCAGGTTAGTGAGAAGGACAAGATCATCACATTATCGACATGTGATAAGTTTGTTAGATTCTGAACAGGGAAGACTAGGGATTCATGGTAAGGTTAAGAAGTAGGATGGACACATCATCAAGTAGATGTGTCCATTGAAGCCCTTATTATTTTGGTTGAAGGTAAACATTATCAAGGTAAACCGCTGTTTGGCCGGAAGCATTACTGGATCCGATAAATTGTATGCCAATTTCTTTAATATTCGTTTTTGCTACATCAGAAATATCAAGTGTAAGATGCGTAGTTTCCCCTGCGTTTATAAATTGAGAATTAGACGCCTTCCATGTCCAAGCTTCGCCATATTTAACATATAATTTAACACCGAGTCCATTTCCGTAGTTTCCCCAGCTCGCCCCTTTAACGGACGCGTGAAATTTGTTGCCATCAAAGGTAAGATTTCCTCGTTCATATAAATAGTGAACGCTTTCATTGGACAGGATAATGTCTGCCTTAAGAGATTGACTATCTCTTGCACTCCATTCATCTGTTGTCCAAGGGCCAGCATATACATTGTTTCCCGTCCAGTTTTCCGTATCTGTTTCGAAGTTAGCGAAAAGAATATCCTTTTTGTTTCCTTCATCACCACCACTACTAGTAAAAACAGATGCTACCTCACTAGTTGCTTTAAGTCCATAATCTCCATTTACAACTGTATTTCCCCAAGAAGTTAAATTAGATCCACCCCAATCGTTAGATAAATCTAAATATTCCCACTCTGTTCCGTTCCCCTTCCAGGACCAGGCCATCCATCCGACATTTTTTTGCTCAGAGTAACTCATAATGGTAGCTTCATCTACATCGCCATCTGTATGCTTATGACCAAATTCACCAATAACTACAGGTAGGCCTTGATTAATTACATTATCAATATTTTGTTTAACAGTCGTAGCATCTCCACCAGCATACTCATACATGTGGATGGAGAATAATAGATTTTCTTGTGGATCTGCATGAAAAACTTCTTGTCCGTAATCGTGAATAGACTGTGGGAATTGTCCCCAGCCCGCGGAGTCAATCATCAAAGTATGGCTTAAACCTGCTTCCCGCAATCTAGGAATTGCTTGCTTATAACCTTCCGCCCATGCTTGGCCATCCCAAGTGCCATACCATTCATTAGCAATATTAATAATGACCGTGTCTTCTTTACCAATTAAAGCATCCTTCATCTCAATCCAATAATCGACAGCACGATTTAAATCAAATATAGAATCAGATCCTGTGGCATCATGGACCTCTAGTACAGAAACAAGATTGTTTTGTTCGGCGATGGAAATAAGGTTTCTGATTGTATCGATATTATCCTTCGTATACTGTCCCCCATCTGATAAAACGATTCTCACAGTATTGGCACCTTGATCAGCAATGGCAGGGATAGCTTCTTCATAGGTGTTTTTAAACCAAGAATGGGGGTGATTAATACCTCTGATCACAAAAGGATTTCCATTTGCATCATATAAATTCGAACCGCTTACATAAAATCCGGAAGCTGCTTGCAGTGATTGTCCGCCTGAAAACACAAGAATAGCAATGAAGAAAATGGAGACAAGACCTAGCGCGATTTTACTAGCTAATTTCATCAAAATCATTCCTTTTCTTATTTATTTTCATTTTATCCCTAATACAGTTCTCCCCCCTTTCCTGCGTAATTAGGGATAAAATAAATAATGTTATTAAGGTTATGGATAACCTAATGTTATTGTTCGTTATTCTAACATGTTTAAATCAAGTTTACAATAGTATTATAATCACAGGTGATTTTTGTTTAATACAAATTGATCTTCTCCTTTTGTTGTATTTTTACCTTATCAATAACTTAACTATAATTATTTCCAATTAGTTTGTCATTCTATAATCGATGTCTTATACTGGTAGGGAATAAAAAAATAAGTAGATTCGACTAGGGGAGCATGTAGATGCTGAGAGATTTGATCGACCCTTTGAACCTGATCTAGTTAACACTAGCGTAGGGAAGTGGAATTGGCAGTTTGTGCATAGACGAATCATTGGCTATGTATGTTCAACCCATCTCCTTACATTGGTGATGGGTTTTTTGGTTTGTCACGAGATGTTACCGCCTAGTCGGAAATAAAGAGGAGGAAATAAATTGAATCAATTATTTACGGATCATCTTTGGAAAAAGGTGGAACCAATTTGGAGCTCTTACTTAGAGCATCCTTTTGTGAAAGGCCTTGGAAACGGTACTTTAGAGCAGGATAAGTTTAAGCATTGGTTAAAGCAGGATTATGTCTATTTAATGGATTATTCGAGACTATTCGCATTAGGGAGTGCGAAGGCAGAAGACTTAGAAACGATGACTATATTTGCCAAGCTACTACACGGTGTGCTTGATCTTGAAATGGATTTACACAGAAAATATGCGGCTGATTTTGGTATAACCAGAGAGGATCTCGAGTCCACAGAACCTTCCGCTATTACTACTGCCTACACTAGCTATATGCTAAATGTATCTCAGCGTGGAGGGATAGAGAATGTCGTCGCATCGGTACTTGCGTGTGAATGGAGTTATAATTTTATCGGTAAATCACTAGCAACATGGCCAGGAGCATTAGATGAAAATTTTTATAGTAGCTGGGTGAAGATGTATCAATCTCCCGAATTTACAGAGCTTGCAGAGAATTGCAAACATTTAATGAACAAAATGGCAAAAGGAAAATCAGAAGAGGATTTAACTAGACTAGAAGAGATTGTCATTCGAACAAGTCAGTTTGAATATATGTTCTGGGATATGGTAGAAAAACGAGAAGATTGGCCAGTAAGCCTAAATTAGGAGGAATAGCTTATGATTGATTTAGTCGATGAACACGCGCAGGAGTTAAAAGAAATATTAGCAAAATTGATTAGCTTTCCTACTGTTAGCCCACCAGCTAGAAATACAGAAGGAATTCAGTCCTATATCGCCAATTTTCTAGAAAAGGAAGGATTTGATACAACGAGGTGGGATGTCTTTCCACAGGATCCTAATATGGTTGCAGTGAAAAAAGGTGAGGAAAGTAGTTCATACAATAGCTTGATTATAAATGGTCATGTGGATGTTGCTGATGTTGGGGATAAAGCAGATTGGACAGTGCCGATATTTGAATTGACAGAGAAGGCTGGCTTCGTCTATGGTCGTGGTGTTTCCGACATGAAGGGAGCAATTGCTGCTACTTTGTTCGCAATGAAACTATTAAATGAGCAAGGTATCTCATTAAAAGGAGACTTGCAGATTCAAACGGTGATCGGTGAAGAGGCAGGAGAAGCAGGGACATTATCCTGTCTGGAAAAAGGTTATACTGCCGATTTTGCACTAGTTGTCGATGGAAGTGATCGAAAAATCCATGGTCAAGGAGGTGTAATCACTGGATGGATTACTGTAAAAAGCAAGGAAGTTTTTCATGACGGAATGCGTGCAGCTATCTTACAAACATCGGAGGGTGCAAGTGCAATAGAAAAAATGATGAAAATTATTGCGAGCTTACAAGATTTGGAGCAAGAGTGGGCAGAAACCAAACAATATCCAGGCTTTAGAAAAGGAACAACTACAATTAATCCTGCGGTCATAGAAGGGGGCAGACATGCGGCATTTGTAGCAGATCAATGTAGTCTATGGGTGACTGTACATTTTTATCCGAATGAGAGCTATCAATCGGTGGTGGCGGAAATTGAAAATCACCTGAGAAATTCAATAAAAGACGATCCGTGGTTCCAAGAAAACCCGCTCCTCTTTCGTTGGGGAGGGAAATCTATGCTAGAGGAAAGAGGAGAAGTTTTTCCTTCTGCCGAAATTAGTAAGGATCATCCTGCAATCCAAATGCTCCAACAATCCCATCAAAAAGTGGAACAATCAAAGGCGATGATAGGTATGTCGGAAACCGTTACAGATGCAGGGTGGTTTCATGAAGGTGGTATCCCCACCGCCATTTATGGACCAGGGAAATTAAAGGAAGCCCATTCTGTTGATGAAAAAATAGAATGGGACGAGTTATTACGCTTTGCCAAAACATTAATGATCTTCATTACAGACTGGTGTAACAAGAGAAAAGAAGGATAAAATCTGGATATCATCGT
>JACYYK010004076.1_pt4 | contig 16931 bp, 18 predicted proteins | sample 8236871 | NCBI WGS metagenome assembly JACYYK01 (sample SAMN14103087, study PRJNA606662) | landfill metagenome | isolation source: landfill solid waste inoculated with endophyte fungus Paravalsa indica | place: India:New Delhi, Okhla landfill site | collected 2017-11-05 | reverse complement strand
TCTTTCTCATAATTGCCATAAACAGCATCGACTGTCGCTATTTTCGGTACATAACCAAGTTCACTTGAAATGATTCCATGCTGCATACAAATAGATGGTATGCCTTTTTCTGCTGCTACGATAGAAAGAATTCTACTTACATAACTATGGGTCGTAGATACCACTAAGCACGAGACAGGTACTTTCTTGAGAAAGCCATAAGCAGCAGATATTTGTCTAATTACTACTAAAATATTGTTTAATAACCATTTTTGAAAGGCTGGATCACTATAAATAGGATGATTTTTAAATCCTGCTAATATTTGTCTCGCTTTTTGTTGAGCTTCTTTAATAGCATTCTCGACCTCTCCTGTGTATTTTTGCAGAAAATAAGTGAGCATATTTTGAGTTACACGATAATTTGATGTAGATTTTTCCTTCAGCTTTGATTTACTAACCCTGACCGTGTTCGTTAGTGGGATAGCCTTCCCTTCCGTTTTTGCGCGGTATGTTCGTGGTGATTGTGTTTTTAGACTTGGCTTTACTTGTTTTTGTTTTGGCCCATTGCTATTAATTAATAGAATCGTTTTCTTACGATCGAAATGACTTTGCATTGTTGATGGTGGAAAGCGTAGTAATTTATCTACATGTAAGACAACCTTTCCATTTTCTACTCTTCTTTTTGGTTTGGTATGTGTAGCAACAAATTGATTAAAAACGGTTTGTATTTCTTTTTGGTTTTGGACATGATTTCTTAAATGTTTGCGATCCATTTTTTCGATTTGTGTTAATAAAGATGGTTTTGGTAGAAGGTAGCTTGGTAAATGACACAAAAATGGTAAAGAAAATCCTAAATATTCTAAACTTTCAAAGTCTTGAAGATAATCAAGATAAACAGACCAATAATTTTGCAAAAAACTATCCATTGGAACCTTCTCCTCTTCCTCTTAATTAAATGAATCCAGCTTTCTTTAATAATGCCCGTAATCCTTCTCGATCTAAGGCTTTTTGACTGGACGAGCTGTAGGTTCGTATATCAGCTTTCTTTGCCCCTTCGTACGCCTTGTTGTTATTCGATAGACTTGGAATGATGTACATATCTTGTAACTCTAATGCTGTTTTGGATTCATCCATTGTCATTAATTCTTCATACATCTTCTCACCAGTTCGAAGTCCTGTAACCTTTACTTCTATACCATCTTCTCTTAATCTATTTTGTTTTGCTATCTCTTCGATTAAAACCTCCGCTAGCAGCCCTAATTGAATGACAGGCATTTTCAAGACAAATACTTCTCCACCTTGCGCTTCTCTTAAAGCTTTTAAGGTTAATTCTGTAGCTTGCTCCAGTGTCATCATAAACCTCGTCATGTTCTTATTTGTCACATTGATTCTTTGGTTGTTTTTAATCTGTTCAATGAATAATGGAATGACTGATCCTCTTGAGCCCATAACATTGCCGAAACGAACACTAGCAAAAATAGTAGACGATTCTTTATTTTTTTCAGTAGCTGCTATCATTCTTTCCGCTAGAAGCTTTGTTGCTCCATAAGCATTGGTTGGTGATATCGCTTTGTCTGAGCTTGTAAACACAACCTTTTTGACATGTTGTTGAGTTGCTGCTTTCATCACGTTATACGTTCCCATCACATTCGTTCTTACTGCCTCAAATGGATTACTTTCACAGACTTCTACTCTCTTCATTGCCGCAACATGTATGACATAATCTATCCTCTCCATTGCTTCGATTAAACTGTCATACTCACGTGCATCTCCGATAATAAAATGTAATTTCTCATGATAATCAAAAGCTTCCTTCATCATGTGTTGCTTATATTCATCACGACTCAATATTTTTATAATTTGTGGATTTTCTTTTAATAGGTATCCTACAAGGCTTGTACCTATAGTCCCAGTACCTCCAATGATTAAAATTCTTTTATTTTCAAAATACACAACATCTCCCTCTTTCATTGCAAATTATTCCCCGTACCTTTCATCCATAAGGCCTCTTGTCTTTCTGTTGAAGCCATTTTCAATTTACCAAGTTAATATCCGTTTGTGATAAAGCGAGACTACCATCATGGAGGGTTATTCATTAACGAAACTTAACAGAATGTTTAGTGACTAATATCCGGTCGGACCGCGTTACTTTCACATCCTGAAGTGGTGGTCTTGCGGACGGTTAACTCTGATTTAGTTATCTTCACCCATGCTCCTTCCATTTCTTGAGCCTTCCTTATCTTGTGTACTCTAATATATATATTAAAGGGGAGCTTATTAGTTAAAGAGCATGGCCTATATTTTCAACCCATTTTTTAATCCTTAAGCTTTTGAGCAATTTATGTATTTTAACAGGTTCTCTTATATCGACCTATTCCACTTTTTTTGTTTTTCATAAGCTAATCTTAAGCTTCCAAAAAAAATAAAGAGAGGGTATTATCCTCCCTTTATTCATTATCTTTCATTTCATTTGTATCCATGCTTGCATCATGAATTGCTGTGTGATGATTTTCCATTAGCTCCTGAAAGTCATTTAGTTCAGGTGGATGAAAATCCTCCTTCATCTCATGCTTTTTTTCTATAACATTATTATTGGGGAACACAACAGGGCATTGTAATGGAATGGTTGGAGCTGGACATGGCGGGAATGGTAAAATGTCTCTTGGTTGACAGAAAGCCGCTTCAATTTCCAGTGTTACATCAAATGTTGATTGAATGCTCTGGCATAAACGAACATTGACAGTCACATCTAGCTCATCCACCTCTGTCGTTGTGCCAGGGTCACAACTAGTAGTACAAACAAAACAGTCTAAGTCTACATTGATTACGTCAATATCCGTTCCATCGGGAGCACACATAATTACTTGTTCACAGCGAGAAAATTCAACGGAACCGACTTCTACTGTAGCACCACCTAATGCAGCGATTAAGTTCACAAATACCGTTACCTCAAAATTTTTGCGAATATTGACGATTTGGAGAACTACTTCCTCACCATCTATAAAAACGAGTTGGTTCTCTCTGCCTAATATTGTAATGGGATCTGTTTCTGTTGGTGTAACCGTACAACTAACGCTATTAAGGTCTATATCATCACATTCTAATTGTATACCTGTAACTGGATTTACAGGTAAATCTAGATTGTTTAAAGTTAAATCAAATTCTGCTTCATTTAAAATCCAGTCGTAAACTTTTTTCGTATTAATACAAAGAATTTCTTGCTCTCCGTCGACTTGATAACAATTCAAAATATACACCTCCTAAAAAGATTGATCGCTCTTCTTTTCATTGGAAGAGAAAGAGATTAGAGAATTTTCACTTATAGCCTATGATGTAATGGATTAATTGGTTCATACACTCGCTAGATTTTACTCATTAGGTTAAGACTAATCACGATTTGGGCAATCAACCATACGATAGAATAAGTAACATGGAAGGATAATCATTGAAAGGAGATTCGAAATGAATGAAGAGAATGTAAGTGATGAAAGAATAACCGATCCTATCAGCACTCTTCAGCAATCGATCACGCAATTAAAACAAGAGGTTGAATTAATTAAGAAGGACATAGAAGATCTACGGGTGGAGGAGCTATTAAACAAAGTAAACTCCAGCATGAACAAAACGGATAACCAAATTACCGAACTAAAAAAGGATTTGGATCAGCATAATGAACGAATACAGAACCTAAGATCAATAGACGAGCCGGATCTAATAGCTCCTAAGAATGATCAATCTGAGTATCGCCAAATTCAAACGATGCTTCATTCCTTACACAGAACAAATCCATCTGAGAAAAATCATCATGAATGGAAGCCTTCTCACATCCAACCAGTAAAACAAAAGTACATTCCACCCAGTAATAGCATTAAATTATTCTAGCAATATTTGCTTACGTAATAACTACATGGGCTAATCTCACTAGATGTCCATTGCCTTTTTTTCTAGTTATTGTGAATTTGCCCATTCCAAATTTAACTCAATTTACTATAATGAAATATAAAGTATGAAGGAGCTGTTTTCATGAAGGCAAAGGATAAGTCAGGTAAAAATAGACAAAATAACTCCGAGAATTCCAATTCCAATGAACCAATTGTTATTTCATCCTCTGTTAAGAAAAAAGCAATTATTAGACGTCGTGGAGGATGTTGTTTAAAATAGAGGTATTTATCAGTGGGGGATTGTTCATCCCTCACTGAACTACTTAAGACTAAGTTTATATAAATTAGCAGCTATTGGTACTATTTGATAGGATGTAGAATTGCCTTCAATTTGATCTAGCCTCGAAAAAAAATCTGAAATCTCTTCTCCTGTAAGAGTGAATTTTCGTTTTCTATGTTTTCTATTCAACGAGAGCCGTTTCGGATTTTTCGGTGTAACATGTGATGGTAGTTGAAGATCTCTACAATATTGTAAAATTGAGGTATAAGAATAGCTATTATCATCCCATTTATAAAAGTTGGACAACAACCTACGCTGCTGCTCTTTCTCTTCTGAAGTTAGTATCGACTGAGAGGAAAAAATGTTTTCTAGTATAGAAATAACTTCTTTATAACTTTTTGCTTTCCTCCCTAATTGATTGGGGAGGTCTAATTCTTTTGTGGCAAATGGGATAAAAGAAATAAGCGGTTTATTTAAAAGGAATGCTTCTATACCAGAGGTACATCCATTATGAATAATTACTTGAGCAGCCATTAACCATTTTATAATACTTCCCTCATGGACAACATGGACATTTTTATAGCCAGAGAAGTATTTTCGATAGGAGTTAAAGTCTTCGCCAGGATGTGGTCGTATAACTATGGTGTACTGTGGGAATTTTTTACATAACTCTTCGACTAAATCTAGGAATCTATTATATAATTGCTTAATAAATTGATAATACGTATTTTCCTTCTTTCCCTTTGCTGTATTATATTGAGAAAATCTTGTATTAACAAGAATAAAGTTCCCGTATTGATCCTTTATCGATTGAGCCTCTTCCTCATAGATCGTCCGATATTTGGGCTGTAATAAATCAAATCTTGGGTTACCTACCTCATGACAGCGATTCGTAAGATCTGGATTTGCACTTGTAATGGACCTTTTTTGATGGCTTCCCCAACAAAATTCCTTGGAAACATGTAAAAGAGTATCCCTTCTCATACGATCCATTAAATATGATTTTTTTTGAATTAATAAGCCTTCTTCATCTAACTCCACCACTAAATGTCCATGGTCCTTAGCGTGTGTAATTACTCTTTTTCTAAAACCATGGGGGCCACCTTTAGAAAAAAAGATACCTTTTGGAAAGCTCTCTAAAGCCATTTCGACTTGAATATGATCTCCTATCATGACATGGTATCCTTCCTTAAGCGCATGATAGGCTAATATTAGCTTAGCATCTTGCTCTCTTACCTTTACTTCGATTGGTAAGTATAACCACTTTTCTATACTTTTCACATTCTAACAACCCTTCACGTACCAGTTAATGAAAACTGGTAATCATCTGTAGGTTTTATTATTTGAAAAATGCGTTGGGGTTTCTTTCCATTGGGATATTTAAGAAGACGTGTTCAGCTTTTCTTGAAGTATCGTGATCATTTCTTTGTGTGCCATGTTACTCTCCTCTATCATTTCATCTAAAAGCCTTTCTAATTGCTCGAAATCTTCTGTTGAAATATCTTCTTTCTTTTGAGTTATTGGTTGATTCTCTAAGTGCATGAATAAATAAGTCATGACCATTTGTAACGTATGATTTTCAAGAAAAACAAAACTACGATTGCCTTCATGATGTGTAAAATCCTTTACATACTGATCAAAAAATTGCTTCATCCATTCTTGGTTTCCATTATTCATCCTCTTCACCCTCCCTCAATTGGATGGAGCCATTTATATGAATGGTATTAAGGGAATTTTGCCCATTTGATAGCTCGTCACCATATGTAAAGCCCTGTATACTTTCAGAATAAGTATCCTCAGGATTCCATTTAATTTGAAAATTCGGAAAGGTTAACGTTTCAAATGGATTCAATATTTGAGTATGGGTTGGCCTTAACCAAAATTCCTGTTTATCTGTCGATTCATTCAAGCGTTCCCATGCATTAGCAACTCGAATTGACTGCTGAAAATTTTTATAAAGGTATTTCCCAGAGAACTCCAATATAGATTCATCGGATAACTTTATACAAATATAGGGATTGATAAGAGGCTTTGTTCCGATATTCTTAATATGATAACTTCCGAGGCAATAATTATCATATCCTTGTGCATGTGTAATATTAAGAGAATAAGTAAAAAAACTAACAATATTTAATGATTGACTCGTATCTAAAGCAGCAATTAAATCTCTGACTTCATTCCATTGGGAAGATTGAACACTCTTCCATTCTTTCATTTTACGCTGTAGTGAATGAATTGAGTTCATGCTTGCACCTCCATGCTAACAGTTTTTTTCTATACATGAGTCAGGATCTTAAAATTACTCGAAAAAAATAAAGAGAGGACTCTCCTCTCTTTATCTTTATGATCTTAGCTTATCTGTTATTACCATTGCTGTTCGGGAAAACAACCGGACATTGCGCTGGCATTGTTGGAGCTGGGCATGGTGGGAATGGTAAAATGTCTCTTGGTTCACAGAAAGCTGCTTCAAGCTCAAGTGTTACTGGGAAAGTAGATTGAATGCTTTGGCAAAGACGAACAGTTACGGTTACATCCAACTCATCTACTTCTGTTGTCGTACCAGGATCACAAGTTGCAGTACATACAAAGCAATCTAAGTCCGTAAAAGTTACATTTATGTCTGTTCCTGTTGGAGCACAAAGAATTACTTGCTCACAGCGGGTAAAATCTGCCGAACCAACTTCTACCTGTGCTCCTCCAAGCTCAGCCACTAGGTTAACAAAAATAGTCACTTCAAAGTTTTTTCGAATATTTACGAGTTGTAGTGTTACTTCTTCTCCATCAAGCATAAAAACTTGATTTTCTCTGTCTAATACGACAATTGGATCAATTTCGGCTGGAGCAACTGTACAAGAAACCGTATCAAGATCAATATCATCACACTCTAATTGAGTACCTGTAACAGGATTTACCGGTAAGTCTAAATCATTTAGACTGAGATCAAAGGAAGCTTCATTTAAAATCCAATCATATACCTTCTCTGTATTTATACACAGAAGCTCCTGCCCTCCTACTAAATTCTCTGCTTGCATCGTGCAAACACCTCCAAATAAGATTAATGTCCATATAGCCTATGACAATGTGCAGCAAAACGTTTTAGTGAATTAGCGGAAATATCATGATATTTAGGAAGTTAGGTGAATATCATACTAATAGTACTCCGCACAGATGTAACAACAACCATGACTTTCGTAATTCTGAAGAAAATTAGCTTCCAAGAATAGAATAATCCAATTAGGAGTGTAGTTTTTCGATAGTTTATCCATTTTTAGATATGAGGAATTATCGATTGCTCATTATCCAGATTTGTTAAGGAACATTCTTTTCTTTGTGCAACCACTTTAACTAATCTCATTACTACAAAAACTAGCACATTTGTCACGATTTGATGTTTCATCAATATTATATTAATGTGCTATAAAAAGGGTGAATCGTCATGTATCAATATAGGCTGTACAAAACGGAAGATATTGATAAAATAAAGCGTGATTTAGAGGTTTATAAGCACACATTTGATGTTATAAATTCGGAAGACAGTAAAACGTTTCTAAAGTCACAAAGAGAGTTAATCTTATTAAAAAGGAAATTTTCTAAGCTAAAAGGAGAAATGATAGCAATGGAAAATTCATATCAGCGGCAAATCGATAACTATGAAAAGCAAGAACAGAAAATATCAGGAGAAATTCGTACAATCAATCATTCTATCAATCAATTAAAGAAAGACATCTCATTAATCAAAGGTCGTGTAAATGAATTACGTACATCTGATCTTGTACAAAAAATGGATCTTGTCCTTCACAAAACAGATGAGGAATTAGCTAAAGTCAAAAAACAACTAGCAGAGCAAAGAGAAGCTTACCAAAAGGCAATCGAACAGCGACAAAAAAACAGCGGAATCCAGTCAAAAGCGACAAATCAAAAATCAGAATATCGTAGGTTACAACAAATGCTGAAGACGATCCATCAACCAACTCCCTCTTCCACTCAACTACCGAAAAACCACCATACAACCACAAATTCAGCAAGTCAATCTAACTCCTCCTCTGTAGAGAACAACAATAAACGAGGAACAATTACTATTAGTAAAGGAAAAAAGACATTCCGAACAAGAGAATTTGAATTAAACAAAGTTATTATAACAAATACAAAGACTGCCAAATCAAAAGAAAAAGAAGAGATGCAAAAGGCGGAAAATACTCCAGTTAAAGAGGAATTAATGGAGGAGCAAATAAAGAAAGCTCAACAACCAAACGTTGATGTAAAAGGAGAAAACGAACCAATTTTAAAACAAGAGGAGATAGCAGTAGAAGCTTCTAATCAAGAGAGTACATTCTCGGATCAAGAAGCTACTAACTCGCCCACAATAATAGACCATAAAAGCGAAGAGCCTAAAAATGACAGCACAATAGCGTCAAATGAATTAGAGCCAAACCATGAGGTGCTAGAAAAAGCCGTAGAAGAACCAACCGGTCTTAAAAAGACATGGCTTCTCGCTAAATCCTTGTGGAAAAAAACATAAGCTCCTTAGTACAGGTAATTGCTAAGCCATATATATAGATTAAAGCTGATTGATGATAAAAAAATAGTTACTGGCTTGTGTGATTACCTCCATGCTTTATTTTATCTTGATATCACCTTGGGCTTTTACCTAGATATATCCTTTTATCTTGGCAATAATGCTTTTACATTGGACTTTTACCAAGAGCTTTTACCAAGATATATGGTCTTGACGGACATTATTTTCTAGCCACTATTAGGAATTTTTTTGTATTCGTCTTAATTCCTTGTTCTGTTTGGTGTTCAGTTATAAATTTTTCTAATATTATCCAGTCATCCTCTTGTTCACCGAAATTCGGGATGATAGGGGTATGCTTTAATAAAAAAATTAAATCCTCTGGACGTTGATAATATTCTACTTCTTCTATATCATGGACTTGAATTTGATCAAAACCGGCATCCTCTACTGCGGACCTATACCTCTCTTTTAACGTACCATCGGCAATTTCGAAGGCTTGACCACGTCCGAATGCTTGTTTTAAATTTATTTTATCTCCTTCACTAACTTGTTGCGTTAAAAATGTCCCACCTTGCTTTAATACTCTCTCTACCTCTTTCGCAAAAAATGGTGCATGGCGACAAGTGATGACATCAAAAAACTGATCTGGAAATAATAAATTGTCTGCCGGCATTTCAGCAAAACGTACATTTTGAATAGTACAATTATTTTGGGCTTTTTTGATCATTTCTTGTGATAGATCTATCCCTACTGCTAATAGAACAGAATCAGCTAGGTTTAGCAGCCTCTCCCCACCCCCTGTTCCGATATCCAGCACAATATCTGTTGGGGAACATAACTGATAAACCTCTTGACTAATCTCCTTAGCTATCCCTTCAGTTGTTACTTGAAGATGATCAAAATTCCAGCCGTTTATCTTACCAACTTTATTATAAAAAGAATTTTCCTCCATCAAATCACTCCATACCGCTATACTTTTAGTAACTTGTTCAGTGCTTTTTTACTTCTTTTGGAAGTTAAAATATATAATATATCGCCGACCTCGATTTGTGAATCTCCTGAAGGTGTTATCAAATCTTCCTCTCGGATAATTGCATTAATTAATACATCATCTGGAAAATCTATTTCTTTTATTCTACTTCCCTTTACAAAAGATTCTTCATTTACTACATATTCAATTATTTCGGCATTTGCTTTTCCTATAGAGACAAGCTCTAAGGTGTGACTTGGTTCTACTTTAGTTGGACCAGTTAGCTTTAATTTCTCAGCAAAGGTAGAAATCGTAGAACCTTGCAATAAAGTCGAAGTCATCACAACGAAGAATACGACATTGAAGATCATTTGACTATTTTCAACTTCTGCAATCATCGGGAAGGTGGCCAGTACGATTGGAACAGCACCTCGTAGTCCTGCCCAAGACAGGAATAGCTTTTCTCGCCATTTAAAACCCATTTTAGTAATGGATAATAGCACTGCAATAGGTCGTGCAACCAAAATCAAAGTTCCCGCAAGAATAAGACCTTTCCAGATCACATCTAAGGTAAATAACTGAGAAGGAAATACTAAAAGACCTAAAATGACAAACATTAGGATTTGCATTATCCAAGCAAAACCTTCATTGAACTTTAAAATAGAATAGCGATAAGTTAAATCTGTATTTCCGATAATCATTGCAGATAGGTAGACAGCCAATAAGCCACTTGCTCCGATAAAGTCGGTAATACTATAAGCCAATAAGGCAAATGAAACAGCAAAAACAGGATATAACCCACTAGAGTCCAGATTTACGCGATTAATAGCATTTACTGCAAGTTTCCCTAAGATCCAACCAATTAATAAACCCATTCCCATCTGCCAAAAGAATGATCCGATCATCATAATATAGGATGGATCATCGATAGTTAAGATTTCAATGAACGATACCGTCAAAAACACGGCCATTGGATCATTTGAACCAGACTCCACTTCGAGAGTGGCCCCTAATCTTTCCTTAATATTTTGACCTTTTAATACAGAAAATACCGCTGCTGCATCTGTAGATCCGACAATGGAACCAAATAGAAATGCTTCAAACCAGCTAATATCCATGATTAGTTTTGCTGCAACGGCAACGATGGAGGTAGTGAGTAGTACTCCTATTGTTGCAAGAGATAGTGCGGGCTTTGCGACAGATTTAACAGTGGAGAATTTGGTCTGAAGTCCTCCTTCGAATAGAATAATAACAAGGGCAATAACACCGATTAATTGAGCTACTTTGGCGTTGTCAAAATAAATAAACCCTAAGCCTTCACTTCCGCTTAACATACCAACAATGATAAACAATATGAGAGCTGGAACGCCTAATTTTGTTGAAATTTTTGTGGCCAACACACCAATGATTAATAATAATGCTACAACAAAAATAAAGTGTTCAGATGATAGTATCAAATGATCCATAGATTCACTTTCCTTTCCTACAAGTTTACATCAATCATGATAACTGTATCGTTATCGTTTTGAATATCTAAATAGTGCAACGTTTCACTTGCTGTAGAATGATGAAATATTTTTTGCAATAAAGATATGGCAACACCTTTTTTATAAGCATGATAGCCGAAGGTTTTTCTTAGAGTATGTGTGCCAACCTTACCAGTTAAACCAATTTCTTGTGCCTTTTTGTTTATAATTCGATAGGCTTGTTGACGGGTAATGGGGAGATTGCCTTTTTGTGATTTGAACAGGTAGTGATCTGGTTCCATATCATGATTGCTAAAAATATAGTCCTTGAGTGCCTTTTTAGCATTATCGTTTAAAAAATATGGTGGATCACTATTATCAACATGGAGAAAATCATAAAACGTTTGTCCATTCCAAACATGTTTTACTTTGAGATGTAGAAGGTCATTCAATCTAAGCCCAGTGTTAATTCCAACAACAAAAAAAGCATAATCCCTTTTCGATTGCTGAATTAAGAGCTTCTTCATTCTGTTAATTTGATGGATGTCCTTGATCGGATGAACAAATTCCATTTAATCGCCTCTTTAATTGTTACTTAATATTAATTTTAACAAGGTTATGTAACATTATCAAATGATAGTAATGGATAACCTTCATAAAATTTCTGATAACAATTGTTCTATTTGGTATAATTAGGTGTAATATCTATAATATTCAAATTGTAGAATGAGGGATTTCTGTATGAAACGAAAACGCATGCTCTTTGTAACAATTGGTGTGACCATCTTATTATTATCTGGAATGATCCTCTATTCTTTCTTGTTAGGCGATGACCCTCATCGTTATTATACTGGACTGGGAGAAAGTATTAGTCTTTCTTTTGACGATTCAAAACTAACATTTTCCTACTATGAAAACGGCAAAGAATCGATTTATATGGCGAATCCTGATGGTACCAATGTTCAAAAAATAACTAACCCCACTAATCTACAGCATCGTTCGCCTAAGTTCTCACCCAGTGGTGACAAAATTGTCTATTTAAGTGAGGATCAAGAAGGCATTCAATCACTTCGAACGATTACACTAAATAAAAGCAAAGATAGGGAATTAACAGATGAAGAGCTACACGTCAAAGATGCGATTTTTTCACGTGATGGGGATAATATCTATTTTGTTGCCGTCGAGGCGGAAGAGTTTAAAAAAGGTGAGAACTCTAAAGAGGGATTTGATCTTTTCTCTATTGAAACAGCTGGAGGACAAATAACAAAATTGACGGATGCTGATCACTTTTCGATGAATCACCTTTTCCTATCTCCAGATGGAAAGACAATTTATTATAACGAAGTTGATGGGGAGAAGGAACGAATTTATGCCTATTCCATTGAAGACAAAACACGAACTACGGAACCATCTTTTCTTCCTAAGGAATTCGCTAATACCTACTCTTTTTATGAAGCGGAATTGTCCTTAGAAGAAAAACATTTGGCGTTTACAGACGTCTCACAAGAATCTCAATCATTTTTTGAATATGAATTATATATTCTAGATTTGGCTTCAAACAAAATAGAAAAATTGACTAATTTCAGAAAAGCAGTTACTTCTATCGAATTTTTTCATAAAGGTAAAAAAGTTGCTTTTCTAGAAAGTACGAACTGGCCAAAAGAACCGGATAAGTTTACGTTAAAGACAATCGATTTAGTGACACAGAAGTTGGAAACGATTCAGCTCGATGCTCCTAAGACAGCACATAGCATTCGTTTGATCCATTTAATTGATCAAACAATAAACGGCTTTACGATTGCATGTCTCTATATTTTATTGGTGATTTTACTAAGTATATTCTTTCAACATTACCATACGAGCAAAGTTTATCTTCCTTCAATCATTAGCTTTTCTATTGCTGTGATTATCTTTATGTCGAGTATTGCGGTAGCTGTAACGATAAATCCTTGGTACGGTATAGGCATCGGAATATTAGCTGGAGCGATCTTTGGCTGTTCTATTGTTGCGATCATATTTATATTTATTTATAAGCGAATTGTTAAATGATGATAAAGAGGTGCTATGAATGAATTACACAAGTCCAAATTGGAGCAATGCGATATTAATGACGATTGATACTCAAAATGATTTTGTGTTACCTGATGCCCCTGCCCGAATTGATGGCACATGGGAAGTTACATCTAAAATTAGGGAATTATTACAAGTGTTCAGACAAAACAACTTACCAATTCTTCATATAATTCGCCTTTATAAAGCGGATGGCTCCAATGTTGACATTTGTCGCAGAGAAGCGGTAGAAAAAGGTTTCCGTATAGCGGTTCCTCATACACAGGGGGCAGAATTAGTTGATGAAATTAAACCAAACAATGAAACTAGATTATGCCCTGATCAATTGCTAAGAGGGAATTTTCAAGAGATTGCTAATGTGGAATGGATTATGTATAAATCTCGTTGGGGTGCTTTTTATAGAACGAATCTAGAGAAATTTTTACGCACTCAAAATATTGATACCATTATTATTAGTGGATGTAATTTCCCAAACTGTCCTAGAACTACCATTTACCAAGCAAGCGAAAGGGACTTTCGAATTGTGATGGCAAAGGATGCAATTTCTCAGACATATGAACGAGGTATAGATGAAATGAGAAATATTGGAGTAAATCTTATGGATACGGTTGAGATTGTACAGTTATTGAGAAATCGTTAGACAAACCTGTCATTCTCATGGTTTAGGAATTAACTGATTTACGGGTATTCATTACTTAATCGAACCAGTAACAAATGCCTTTTTGATGTTCATAGCAATAAATCACTTTTTATTATTTCCGCTTTTAACCTAACAGAAAAACCAGTTATTCCTTTTTCAAGTGAATAACTGGTTTTCGATCATTCCATTAAAGCTCTAGCTCGCCCATGCGCAACAATTCCACCACAGCTTGTGAGCGCCCCTTTACACCCAGCTTCTGCATTGCGTTTGAGATATGATTCCTAACTGTTTTTTGGGAGATAAACAGTTCTTGGGCGATTTCCTTTGTTGTTTTGTCTTGTACTAGTAATTCGAATACTTCTCTTTCCCTTTTTGTTAGTAATTGCTTCGGCTTGTAGTCATTGTCTTTCAAATGTGAACCCCTCCTTGCTAACTTTAGGGCATTGTAATAAGAGGGTATTACTTAGTCACTGTATCATATGTTCACGAGAGAGAAGGTGTGCTCTACAAACGTCTAAATAGGGCAATATTTCGCGAATGTATTCTTCCATTACTTATCATTGAGATTTTATCAACAAAAATCCTTCGATTAAGCTAGTCCTTTTCGAATAAATGCAATCGTATGCTCGATTTCCTCCTCATCCTTCCAATTAGCATCCGGTAAAACAACAAAACGAGTAAAAAGGAAACCAACAACAGAGGCTATCGTTAGACGTAATACAGTATTAATTGGAAAGTCTGCTGAAATCTCTCCTCTTCTCTGAAATTCCTTAATGAAATTAGAAAACTTTGGATATACCTTTTCTACAAAGGTTTGCTGAAAAAAGTGCTGGATTTCCTCCTGGAATGCCATTTCCTGAATAATTATTTTTACTAAATCAACATTACTTTGTACAAATTTGAAGCGATTTCTGATTAATTGCTTTAACAATTCTTCATAGCTTTGATTGGTTGGTGCTTCGAAAACCTCCTTTACAAATCGATCTGCGAAAAATGGTAGAATAAGCTCTGTTGCAAAGGGAGATATAATGGAATAAAGTAGTTCCTTTTTTGTTTTGTAATGCCGGAAAATGGTTCCCTCTGCAACACCTGCTTTTTTAGCAATTTCACTTGTTGTCGTAGATGCAAAGCCTTTTTTAGCAAAAATTTCGATTGCTGCGTGAAGAATTTTAGCTTGTTTATCAGTAACCCTTTTCTCTTGATCACCCATTTTCAAGATCTGTTCAAATAAATGTTCTTGATTCATATATGCACCCCTATAAAGTTCGATGTTTTTTTAATACAACAATATTGAGTAAAAAGAAGACTAATGCAAATCCACATAATACAACTATGTTAAACCAAACATCCTGTAAATGGTAACCCTTTATCATCATATCACTCAAAGCATCTGCCCCGTAAGTTAATGGCATGAATTTACTTAATATTTGAATCCATTTATCCAATGTGTCCAAATTGAAGATGCCCGAGAAGAATACCTGAGGAATAATTACAATCGGAATAAATTGCATGATTTGAAATTCATTGTTTGCAAAAGTAGAGAGTAATATTGCTAGGGTTAGAGCAGTAATAGCAAGTAAAATGGTAACAATTAAAAGCTCCCATACATATCCCACCATATGCATATCTAATATATATACGGAGAAAAGGACAATCAAGATCGATTGCAGGATGGTGAAAGTACCAAATCCTACAACATAACCTACAACCAGTTGCCATCGCTTAATAGGTGTCGATAACAGCTTCACTAATGTTCCTTGTGTTCGCTCCCTTAAGAACGAAATCCCACCGAGAATAAACACAAAGAAAAAAACAAAGAATCCAATTAACACTGGACCAACTCGGTCAAATAAACCTAAATCACTTGAGCCATATAAGAATTCAACCTTAGGCTCAGTACCTTTCTGGTTATTATCCATTGATTGGAGTGCTTCCTCGACCACTTGCATCACTGTACTATTTTTATTCGAGTCACTGCCTTCTAATAAAATAGCTGGTTGCTCATTTTCCATGCTAATATATGCATCTAGCTCTTCGCTTTTCATTAAGGATATTGCTTCTTCTCGGTCTAATTTTAACAATTCCTCACTATTATCACTAATAGATTCAATGATTGGATTAGGTAAATTATCATACCCTATTAATGGTTTATAGTCTGAACCATTAAAAACTAACCAAACAAGAAAAAGTAACAACATTGGCGCTAATAGCATCAGTGCTAAAGAACGCTTATCTCTTTTAAACTGACTAACAATTCGCTTTACTATCGCTCCTACTGCCATTAGAGTACACCTCCGTCTTTTAGAAAGACATCTTCAATTGTTTCTACTTGATATTGTTTTTTTAATTCAAGAGGAGTGCCACTCGCTACAATCCTGCCATCACGCAATAGCGCAAGCTGATCACATTTATCTGCTTCATCCATCACATGTGTCGTCACAACGATCGTAACACCATTTTGTTGAAGTTTGCGAAATTCATCCCAAATCGATTTACGTAAAAGTGGATCAATTCCAACAGTGGGTTCATCTAATAATAATATTCTTGGCTCATGCAACAGGGATATAGCTAGCGATAAACGTCTTTTCATCCCTCCTGAAAATTGAGAAATGGGCTTTTTAAGGTGATTTTCCAAATTAACAGCTCTAGCAGCTTCTTTCATTTTTTTTTGTAAAATCTTTTTCTTTACCTGATAGATTGAGCCAATAAACTCCATGTTCTCCCATGCAGTTAGTTCTTGGTATAGAGCATCAGATTGTGCCATAAAACCAATTTTGTGAAGAACCTTGAATGATGGAACTTTTGTATTGTCAACAATAATCGTACCTTTCGTTGGCCTGAGCATGCCCACAATCATATTAATAAGAGTCGTTTTACCAGCACCCGAGGGTCCTAATAAACCATAAATTTTCCCTTTCTCTATTTTCAAATCAACATCCTTCAATACTTTTTCCTTACCAAATTGATGGGAGACATTATCAATTTGTATAATACTCATATTTTCACCTTCTTATCATATAATGAGTGATTACTCACTTTAATTGTAATTGAATATTTTGGATTGTCAACATTTAATACAAAAATAATTAGTATATTTTCTGAAGATTTTTGGGAGTGCTATTCTTTTTT
>JACYYK010001898.1_pt1 | contig 16934 bp, 13 predicted proteins | sample 8236871 | NCBI WGS metagenome assembly JACYYK01 (sample SAMN14103087, study PRJNA606662) | landfill metagenome | isolation source: landfill solid waste inoculated with endophyte fungus Paravalsa indica | place: India:New Delhi, Okhla landfill site | collected 2017-11-05 | reverse complement strand
CCATGGAGACCGTGACGCTCACGCACACCGCCGCGCTGGCGCGGCTCGGACACGCGCTGTCGGACGGCACCCGCGCGCGCATCCTGCTCGCGCTGCGCGACGCGCCCGCCTACCCGTCCGACCTCGCCGCGACGCTCGGCGTCTCCAAGCAGGTGATGAGCAACCAGCTCGCGTGCCTGCGCGGCTGCGGCCTGGTCGTGGGCCGCCCGGACGGGCGCCGCACCGAGTACCGGCTGTCCGACCCGCACCTGGCGCACGCGCTCGGCGACATGCTGCGGCTGGCGCTCGTCGTCGACCCGGACTGCTGCGGCCCGGACTGCACGTGCGCGACGGCGCACGGTCCCACCGGCGCGGAGGACGCCGCGTGAGCCACGACCACGACCACGCCCAGGTCGCCGCCGACCACCGGGGCCGGCTCGCGGTCGCGTTCGGCATCACCGCCGCGATCCTCGTGGCCCAGGCGGTGGGCGCGCTGCTCACCGGCAGCCTCGCGCTGCTGGTCGACACCGCCCACATGCTCACCGACGCCGGCGGCCTCGCGCTGGCGCTGTTCGCCGCGCACCTGTCCCTGCGACCGGCGTCGCCGCAGCGCACGTGGGGCTACCGACGGGCCGAGGTGCTGGCCGCGCTCGCCCAGGCCGCGGTGCTCCTCGTCGTCGGGGTGTACGTGCTGATCGAGGCGGTGCTGCGGCTCGCCGAGCCCCCGGAGATCCCGTCCACGCAGCTCGTCGTCTTCGGCGTCATCGGGCTCGTGGGCAACCTCGCGTCGATGGCGGTCCTGGCGAGCCGCCGCGACGCCAACCTCAACCTGCGGGCCGCGTTCCTCGAGGTGCTCAACGACGCGCTGGGGTCGGTGGGCGTCATCGTCGCCGCGATCGTCATCGCCACCACCGGCTGGCAGCGGGCCGACGCCGTCGCCGCCCTCCTCATCGGGGCGCTCATCCTGCCCCGCGCGGTGAAGCTGCTGCGGGCCGCGGGGTCGGTGCTGCTGGAGTCCACCCCGCCCGGGCTGGACCTCGAGGAGGTGCGCGCCCACCTGCTGGAGGTGGAGCACGTGCGCGACGTGCACGACGTCCACGCCTCCCTCATCGCCACCGGCCTGCCGATCCTGTCGGCGCACGTCGTGGTCGACTCCGGCTGCTTCACCGACGGGCACGCCGGCCGCATCCTCGACGAGCTGCAGGAGTGCGTGGCCACCCACTTCGACGTCGCGGTCGAGCACTCCACGTTCCAGGTCGAGCCGGACACGCACCCGGAGCACGAGCACCCCACGCACGCCTGACCTGCGGGCTCGCGGAGCGGGCCGCCCGATGCTGTGCTGGGCACATGTCCGAGCGCACCGACACCGACCCGACCGGCCCCTCCGGAGGGCCGCACCCCGGCGAGCCGCACGCCGGCGGCCTGGCCCAGCGGCTGAACTGGCTGCGGGCGGGCGTGCTGGGCGCCAACGACGGCATCGTCTCCGTCGCCGCCGTCGTCGTGGGCGTCGCCGGCGCGACGCCGGAGCGCGCGCCCGTCCTCACGGCGGGGCTCGCGGCCCTGGTGGGCGGCGCGATCTCGATGGCGCTGGGCGAGTACGTGTCGGTCTCCAGCCAGTCGGACAGCGAGAAGGCGCTCATCGCCAAGGAGAAGCACGAGCTCGCGACCATGCCGGACGAGGAGTTCGACGAGCTCGTCGGCTTCTACCGGCAGCAGGGCCTCAGCGAGGGCACCGCCCACCAGGTCGCCACCGAGCTCACCCACCACGACGCGCTCGGCGCGCACCTGTCCGCCGAGCTGAACATCGACCCCGACGACGTCGTCAGCCCCTGGCACGCCGCGTGGGCGTCGCTGCTCGCGTTCCTGTCCGGCGGCGTGCTGCCCATGCTGGCCGTGCTGCTCATCCCCGAGCCGTGGAAGGTCGCCGGCACGTTCGTCGTCGTCCTCGCCGCCCTCGGCACGGCCGGTTCGATCGCGGCCTGGATCGGCGGGTCGTCGCGCACCCGGTCCGTCACGCGCGTGGTGGTGGGCGGCGCGCTGGCGCTCGGCGTCACGTTCGCCCTCGGCTCGCTGCTGGGCACCACCGGCGTCGTCTGACCCTCCCCCTGCCCGACCCCGGCCTCGACCCGCGAAGGAGCCTCCGTTGCCCGCACCGCACGCCGCCACCGACCTCGCCCCGCACCTGGGCCGCACCGTGCTCTACCAGCTGTACCCGCAGAGCTTCGCCGACACGAACGACGACGGGATCGGCGACCTCGCCGGCATCACCGCGCGCCTCGACTACCTGCGGTGGCTCGGCGTCGGCGTCGTGTGGCTGGACCCGTGCTTCGTGTCCCCGTTCGCCGACGCCGGCTACGACGTCGCGGACTTCCTCACGATCGCGCCGCGGTACGGCACCAACGACGACCTGGCGGAGCTCACGGAGGAGGCCGGCAAGCGAGGCATCTCCGTGCTGCTCGACCTCGTGGCCGGGCACACCTCCGACCAGCACCCCTGGTTCGTCGCGTCGGCGGACGACCCCGACGACCACCGCTACGTGTGGAGCGACGTGCCCGTCGACGGGTTCCAGCCCGGGCCCGGCAGCCGCGGCGGGTACTACCTGCCGAACTTCTTCCCGGTGCAGCCGGCGCTGAACTTCGGGTACGCGCGGACGCACCCGGACGAGCCGTGGCGGCAGCCCGTCGACGCCCCCGGCCCGCGGGCCAACCGGGCGGCGCTGCGCGAGATCATGGCGCACTGGTTCGACCTGGGCGTCGCGGGGTTCCGCGTCGACATGGCCGCGTCGCTCGTCAAGGACGACCCGGGACTCGTCGAGACGGGCCGGCTGTGGCGCGAGAACCGCGAGTGGCTGGAGGCCGCATACCCCGGGCGCGTGCTGATCAGCGAGTGGGGCGACCCGCGGGTCTCCGTCCCGTCCGGGTTCCACGCCGACTTCTTCCTGCAGTTCGGGGGCGACGACGACGGCCTGCCGCTGCGGTCCTTGTGGAACAACGGCGCGGGCACGGTCAACCCGTCGTGGGGCGACGTCCCGAGCTGGGCCGACGCGGAGGCGAAGGGCGACGCGGGCACGTTCGTCCGCGCCTGGGAGGAGGCCACGGGCGCGATCGCCGCGGCCGGGCGCGGCGGCCTCACCGGCCTGCCGACGTCGAACCACGACTTCACCCGCCTCGTCGCCGGGGCGCGCGACGCCGAGCAGGCGCGGGCGGCCCTCGTCCTCACGCTGACCTGGCCGTCGATGCCGTCGATCTACTACGGCGACGAGATCGGCATGCGGTTCGTCCCCGACACCCCGACGCTCGAGGGCTCGCGGCTCAGCCCCACCTACGACCGAGCGGGGTCGCGCACCCCGATGCAGTGGGGCGACGTGCCGCCCGGCCGCCTCGGCCCGGACGTGGCGGAGTCGCACTACCTGCCGCAGGACCCGGACCCCGACCGCCCCACCGTGGCCGCCCAGCTCGACGACGAGGGCTCCCTGCTGCACCTCGTACGGCGGCTCGCCCACCTGCGGACGACGGACGGGCGCCTCGACGCCTCCGCCCCCGTGGAGGTGCTGGCCACCGGCTACCCGTTCGCGTACCTGCGCGGCGGCACGCTCGCCGTCGTCCTCAACCCGGGCCGCGCGGCGGTGTCGATCGCGGTGCCCGGGGCGGCCGGTGCGCGCGAGGTCGAGACGCGCGGTCTGCGCACCGAGGGCGACGTCGTCCACCTCGACGGGCACGGGTACGCCGTCCTCGATCTCGCCTGACCTCGTCGCGCTGGTCCGTGTCGGGAGGTCGCGGCACGCTGGGCCCATGGAGCTCGAGGTGCACGGCGAGGTGTTCCAGTGGCGCGGCCCCGCGCCGTACTACTACGTCGCGGTGCCGGACGCCGAGGCGGAGCGCATCGCCGCCGTCGCGCCGCTGGTCACGTACGGCTGGGGCGTCGTCCCCGTCACCGGACGCCTCGGCGCGACCACGTTCACCACGTCCCTGTTCCCCAAGGACGGCGGCCACCTCGTGCCGCTCAAGGACGCCGTGCGGCGGCCCGAGGGCGTGGACGACGGCGACCGGGTCGTCGTGCACTTGACGCTCGACGGCGTGTGACCGGCCCAGGGGCCTGCGTCAGAGCGCGTGACCCCCGGCGCAGGCCGCATGGCGGGGCGGTCAGGTCCCCCAGCGCAGCAGCCGGACCGTCGTGATCCCCGGCGTGGGGCCGCCGTCGACCGCCGCCAGCTCGAGCTCCACCGCCCCGGGCTCGCCCGCCGCCGCCAGGATCCCCGCGACGTCGTAGTCGAGCTCGAGGAACTCCTCGCCGGGTTCGAACGACTCGACGGCGACCGTCCGGCCGGCCAGCCGGATCGACACGCGGGTGGGCTCGTCCGTGGTGCGGAAGCCCACGCGCAGGCTCCGGCCGGCGCCGTCGGGGTTCGCCAGCCGGACGGACATCCGGTCGGTGGTGCTGCGCCAGTGGCGGTCGCCCTGGACGCGGGGCGTGCCCTCGCCCCGGAACGCGTGGTCGGACTCCGGCTGCTGCTCGCCGAACGCCACCGCGTCGAGGGTGCGGGCGTCGAGGGCGAGGCCGCGGTCCAGCACGGCGAGCTCGGCGCGACGGGCCGGCACGTCGCCGTCGGCGACCGGCCAGTACACGGCGTACCGCGCGTCGTGGAGCCGGAAGAAGGGCTCGAGCTCGACGGAGCCGCCCGACCTCGGCGTGAGCCGGTAGCGCAGGGGCCCCGTCTCCGTCACGGACTCGCTGCCTGGCGCCACGACCGGCAGGTCGGCGAACGGCCGCAGCGGCCCGTGCGCGACGTGACCCATCCGGCTGTCGTCGGCGACCAGCCCGTCGAGGAGGCGCGTGTCGCCCCGGCCGGCCAGGACCAGCGGGCCCGCGAGGTACGCCTGCCACGCGGACCCGTCGGGCAGGCGCTCGGCCCGCAGCGCCAGGGGCATCCGGTAGCGGATCACGTCGCCGGGCCGCCACTCGCGCTCGAGGAGCACGGCGCCCAGCTCCGCCGACCTCGTGACGTCGGTGTCGTCGAGGGCCACGCCGTCCAGCGTGAGGTCGGTGAGGCCGTCGAGCCAGCCGGGCACCCGGAGCCGGACGGGGAAGCGCGCGGGCCGGTCGAGGTCGAGCGTCAGCGCGACGCGGTCGTCGTCGGGGAACGACGTCTCGAGCCGCACCCGGCCGAACCCGTCGAGGTCCAGCTCGGCGCCGATCGGGAGGTTGACCGCGAGGGCCCCGCCCTCGAGGCCGAACACCCACTCGCCGTGCCGGACGTGGGCCTCCATCCCGGTGCCCACGCAGCACCAGAATCCGTCGTCCGCGGCCGAGTACACCCGGTAGTGACCCGGCCGCAGGGACGTGAAGTAGACGAAGCCGCCGTGGTCGGGGTGCTGGGACGCGAGGACCTGGTTGAACAGCGCGCGCTCGACGTAGTCGAGGTGCTCGGGTCGTAGCCGCGCCTCCGCCAGCCGGCGCGTTAGGCGCAGCATGTTGACCGTGTTGCAGAACTCGGGGCCCTCGCGGTCGTCGATCATCGGCGTGAAGTCGGCCGCGTCGTGGAAGTGCTCGCGGACGCTGTTGCCGCCGATCGCGACCGTCCGCCGCTCGGTCACCGCGCGCCAGAAGGTGTCCGCCGCCGTGAGGAGCGCCGGGTCGCCGGTCGCCGTCCCCGTGGACGCGTAGCCGACCGCCTTCGGGATCTGGGTGTTGGCGTGACGTCCCGTGAGGTCGTCACGCCCCTCGAGCAGCGGGTCCAGGATCGCGCGGTGCGAGAAGCGCCGCGCCATGCGCGTGTAGTCGTCGCGCCCGGTGAGCAGCGCGAGCTGCGCGTAGGCGTCGTTCATCCCGCCGAACTCGGTGTCGAGCATCGCCTCGAACGCCTCGTCGTCGACGGTCGTCGCGATGTCGAGCCACCAGTCCGCGAGCCGGACGACGACGTCGAGCGCACGCCGCTCCCCCGCGACGGCGTACGCGTCCGTCAGCCCCTGGAACACCTTGTGCAGGTTGTACCAGGGCACCCAGTGGTCGCTCGAGCCGAGCGCCCGGACCGCGTCGAGCGCTGCGTCGGGGGCGGCGTCCCGCAGGGCCTCGAACAGCGCGGCCCCACCGGGGACGCCGCCGACCCACCCGGTGCCGACGGCGTCCTGGGCCCGGGCGAGCTCGTCGACGACGTACCGCACCCGCGCCCCGGCCTCGGCGTCCCCGGTCGCGGCGACCAGGTGCGACAGCGCGGACAGGTAGTGGCCCAGGGTGTGGCCGTCGAGCCCGGAGCTCTCCCAGTTGCCGTAGCTCGGCGCCCGCGGAGGCAGGCCCGCCTCCCGGAGGTACGGCGCGAGCAGGCGGTCGGGGTCGAGGTGCAGCAGGTACCGCCGGTCGGTCTGCAGCGCTCGCGCGAACGGCCCGTCGGTGAGCCGCACGCGGTCGGCGGGGAACAGTCTCATCGGTTCGCGGTCCCCCGCCGGTCAGGCCAGCTCGAGCTCGACCGTGAGGTACGAGTGCGCGGGCAGCACGAGCTCGAGGCCGCCGGGCACCTGACGCAGGTCGTCGAACGGCACCGGGGTGACCGCCTCGGGCGCCTCCGGGGTGTTGTGGGCGGCGAGCGCGGGGGCCGTGAGCACGCGCGCACGGGCGCCGGACACGGTGCGGCCGCGCAGGTCGAGCGTGACGGCGTGGTCGCGCGTCGCGTCGAGGTTCGACAGGGAGACGAGGGCCGTGTCGCCGCGCGTCGAGGCCGACGCGGAGACGAGCGGGAGGGCGCGGCCGTCGGACTCGATCTCGGGCGCCCCCTTGAGGTGCACCGCGAGCGAGTCGGCGTCGTGGTGGCCCGCGTTCATCGCGAACACGTGGTACGTCGGCGTCAGCACGAGGGCGCCGGACTCCGGGTCCGTGAGGATCATCGCCTGCAGCACGTTGACGGTCTGGGCGATGTTCGCCATGACCACCCGGTCGGCGTGCCGGTGGAAGGCGTCGAAGTGCAGGCTGGCGACGAGCGCGTCCCGCAGGGTGTTCTGCTGGTACAGGAACCCGGGGTTGGTGCCCTTCTCCACGTTCCACCAGGTGCCCCACTCGTCCACGACGAGCCCCACCTTCTTCTGCGGGTCGTAGCGGTCCATCACCGTGGAGTGCCGCGCCAGGAGGGTCTCCATGCGGCCGGCGCGCGACAGGGCCCGGTACCACTCGTCCTCGGTGAAGCGCGTCGCGTCGCCCTTGTCGGACCACGGCCCCGTCATCGTGTAGTAATGCAGCGACAGGGCCTGGTAGGGGCCCGCGGGGCGCTCGTCCTCGTCGAGCGGGTCGAACGACCGCATGAGGGTCTCGGTCCAGTGGTAGTCGTCGGCGTTGGCGCCGGCGGCGATGCGGTAGACGGTGTTGTCGCCGTGGTCGCGCGTGTAGGTGGCGTACTGGCGGGCGAGCGAGGCGAACTGCTCGGCGCGCAGGTTGCCCCCGCACCCCCACGCCTCATTGCCGAGCCCCCAGAACGGCACGCGCCACGGCTCGTCGCGGCCGTTGGCGCGGCGGCGCGCCGCCATCGGCGAGTCGTCGGCGCGGGTCAGGTACTCGACCCAGTCGCTCATCTCGCGCACGGTGCCCGAGCCGACGTTGCCGCTGACGTACGGGTCGGCGCCCAGCAGCTCGCACAGGTCCATGAACTCGTGCGTCCCGAAGGAGTTGTCCTCGACGACGTCACCCCAGTGCGAGTTCACCATGCGGGGCCGCTGGTCGCGCGGTCCGATGCCGTCCTCCCAGTGGTAGTCGTCCGCGAAGCACCCTCCCGGCCAGCGCAGGTTCGGGATGCGGACAGCGCGGAGCGCCTCGACGACGTCGCTGCGGATGCCGCGCACGTTCGGCGTCGCGGAGTCCTCGCCGACCCAGAAGCCGCCGTAGATGCACCGGCCCAGGTGCTCGGCGAAGTGTCCGTACACGTGCCGGGAGATCCGCGGGCCGGGCAGGTCGAGGTCGATGACGGCGGAGAGGGAGGTGCTCACAGGTTTCCTCACGGAGTGCTGAAGGGACTGGATCGAGGTGCTGACTGGAGAGGACGAGAGGGCAGGGTCAGGCGTGGATCGTGACGGCGGTGACGGACCACGGCGGCAGCAGGAGCTCGAGCCTCCCGTCGCCGTCGAGCTCCGTGGTCACGGGCGGGTGCGGCCAGGTCTCGAAAGGCTCGCCCTCGTCGGGGTCGGGCCCGCTGAGCGTCTCGGCACGGGCGTGCACCCGGCCTGCCCCGGGCAGGTCGACGACGGTCTCGCGCGCGGTCGGGGAGGCGTTGACCACCCGGACCACCCGGACCGTGCTGCTGCCGTCGGCCCGCGCCGTCGCCCCCGCGACGACGCGCTGCTCGGGCAGGTCGACGTCCACGACGTCGTGCACGAGCGCCTCGTCGACCCAGGCGCGCACCCGCGTCCCGTCGTCGACCCGCTCGGTGCGGACCCGCACGGTGCGGGGGACGCCGGTGCGCAGGCCGCGGAACGGGTGCGGTCCGTCGATCTCGTTGTCGAGGCCGTCGTCGGCCCGGGCGACCACGGTCGACTTGTTCTCCCATGACCCGACCTGGAACGTGTACGCCGACGACGCGACGCCGTCGCCGCCGAACGTGAGCACGGCGCCCTCCGTGCCGGCGGTGCGCACGAGCTGCGCCGAGAGCTCCGCGCCCGCCTGCGGCCAGGCGCCGACGTCGTGGGCCGTGCCGTCGGCCGTGGTGCGCACGTCGCCGACGCGCACGCCGTCGACCTCGACGTCGGTCCAGGTCAGGTCGGCGCCGGGGCTCGAGAGCCGGAGGCGCTGCGGGCCCGAGGGGCGCCGCACCACGTCGTCGGCGCCGCTGAGGGTGACCTCGCAGACGCGGTCCCCGCGGGTCTGCGCGAACATCCGCTGCACGTGATAGCTCGCGGTGGGGCGCACGTCCGTGGCGGTGAAGTAGAGGAGGTCGGGGTTCCAGGCCGTCCCCCCGACCCGGGCGAGCAGCGGGGCGTAGGAGGCCAGCCGGACGACGTCGCCGTTGCGCTCGAGGCCGACCATCCACGCCGCCTCGGCCAGGGCCGAGCGCAGGCGGGTGGACCGGGCGGCGTACTCGCCGACGTACACCGCCGGCCCCGTCCGGTCGTAGGCGTCGTAGCGGTCCACCTGCTGGTGGAACCAGTGCGGCGTCCGGTACCCGTGCTCGTCGACGACCGCGACCCGCTGCTCGCGGGCCAGCGCCCACCCCGCGTCGAAGTCGCGCCCCTCCAGCTGGGCGCCGGAGGTGCCGATCACGGTGATCTCCGGGTGCGCGGCCCGCAGCGCGTCGTGGATCTGCACGAAGCGGTCGCGGAACTCCGCGGTGATCTCGTCCTCGTTGCCGACGCCGAGGTAGCGCAGCCCGAACGGCTCCGGGTGCCCCATCTCGGCCCGCACGGCGCCCCACGTCGTGTCCGGCGCGCCGTTGGCGAACTCCACGAGGTCGAGGACGTCCTGGATGTACGCCGGCATGTCGTCGGGCGAGATGGCGCGCGCCCGGCCGGGGATGTTCTGGCAGCAGACGCCCGCGGCGACGACCGGCACCGGGGCGGCGCCGAGCGCCTCGCACAGCTCGAAGTACTCGAGGTACCCGATCGCCATCGACTGGTGGTAGCCCCAGACGTTGCGCAGGTGGCGCCGCTGGTGGCGCGGGCCGACGGTCGACTTCCAGTGGTACAGGTTGTCGAGGCCGTAGCCGTGCGCGATGCAGCCGCCCGGGAACCGCACGAAGGCAGGAGCCAGCTCCGCGAGGGCCGCGACGAGGTCCGCGCGGAAGGTCCGCGGCTCGCCCGTCGCCGGGTCCACGGGGCGCAGGCTCACCACGTCGACGTCGGCCACGCCGGCGGGGAGCTCCAGGCGGAGCACCGAGGCCTCGAGCGGGTCGGGGACGTCGAGGGTCGCGTCGACGAACGCCCACGCGCCCACCGCGGCGCCCAGGGGCACGTCGGCGGCTGCTCCGCCGAGGGCCGCGCGGAGCTCCCGGGCGTCGTCGTCGACCCGCCGCACGGCGAGCGCGAGGCGGTACCGACCCGCCCGCGCGGTGATGCCGTCGTCGTACCCGAGGTTGCCGAGCCGTGCCGGCGCACCGCGCGCGTCGAGGCGGACGTGCACGGCGTTCTCCGGGTGCAGCGGGTCGGCCCGGCGCACCCGCACGGCGCCCTCGGTGGTCCACGCGGTCAGCGGGCCCCAGTCCGCGTGGTCGTCGGGGCCGTACTCGAAGCCGCCGTTCTGGACCAGGTCGGCGTTGAGCCCGCCGTCGAGGGCCCAGTTGATGTCCTCCAGGAAGATGCCCCACAGGTCGGGGCTGATCTCGCGCTCGGTCGGCTCGCCGACGACGATGCGCAGCGGGGCGGGGGCGGTGCCGGTCATGGAACTCCGTCGTTCGTGGAAGGCAGGCGTCGGGTCCATGCCGTCGAAGAAACCTACTTTATGGATAAAGCGGGTGTCCAGGCCCACCTCGGGACCATGCTCGTGTCCGGGCTCGCGTGGGGTCTCAGCGCCGGGTCGACTCGCGCTCCACCAGCGTGAACGGGGCCGTCTCGTCGCCCCCGCCGACGCGCGAGCCGTCGAGCCGGCCGAGCAGCATCCCGACGGCACGGCGGGCGACCCACTCGTGGTCGGGCGCCACCGTCGTCAGGGACGGCGTGAGGTACTCCGCCTCGGGGACGTCGTCGAACCCCGCCAGCAGCACGTCCGCCGGGACGCGGACGCCGACGTCGGCCAAGCCGCGCGCCACGCCGATCGCGACGGTGTCGGTCACGCCGACGACCCCGTCCACCCGTGCGGACCCGCGGGAGCGGGTCCCGAGCTCGGCGCCCGCGCGCCGCCCCTCCGCCATCGTGTACGCGCCGGTGGGTATCACCAGGTCCGCGTCGTACGGCACCCCGGCGTCCTCCAGGCCCGCCCGATACCCGCCCAGCCGGAGGCTGCGCATCGTGGTCGCGCCGGTGGGACGCCCCCCGACGAGCGCGATCCTGCGGCAGCCGCGCTCGATGAGCAGCGCGGTGGCGGCGCGCGCCCCCTCGTGGTTCGGGAGCGCGACATGGTCCACGCCGGTCGGGGCGACCCGCTCGCCGAGCAGCACGATCGGGAGCTGCCCCGCGTCGGTGAGCTGGGTCTGCAGGTCGAGGCCGACCGCGCTGAGGATCAACCCGTCGTACGACAACGTCTGCGACAGCCGGATCGCCGCGAGCTCGCCCTCGGCCTGCGCGCCCGTCTCCTCGACGGCCACCCGATAGCCCTCGGCGGCCGCCGCCGCGGTCACCAGCGCCCCGAGCTGACCGAAGTACGGCCGGTCCAGCTCGGGCACGGCCAGGCCGATCACCCCGCTCCGCCCCGCGCGCAGCGTGCGCGCCGCGACGTTCATGCGGTAGCCGGACCGCTCGAGCTCCCGCAGCACCCGCCGTCGTACCTCGTCGCTGACACCGCTGCGACCGTTGACGACGTTGGAGACCGTCATGGACGACACGCCCGCCGCCCGTGCGACGTCGTTCATCGTCACCACGGCGCCTGCTCCCCCGACGATCGAGCTGGTCCACCGGCGATCCCGCCGGAGTCCCGGGCCGCGTCCGGCCCCGGGCGGAGCCTATCCCGCGCCGGATGCACGCCCGGGGCGACGCCGTCGTCTCGGGGGTCGAGCGCCGCGCCGGGCGTCACCCCCGCTCGGTAGCGTCGCCCCCGCACCCCCTGCGACGTTGGAGGATCCCCCCGTGACCGACCTGCCCACGACCACGCCCGACGTGAGCCTCGCCCTCGACGCCGTCGTCGACGTCGACGTCCCCGGCCCGACGATCAGCCGCCACCTGTACGGCCACTTCGCCGAGCACCTGGGCCGCTGCATCTACGAGGGGTTCTGGGTGGGCGAGGACTCCGACATCCCGAACGTCGGCGGCATCCGCACCGACGTCGTCGAGGCGCTCCGCGAGCTGCAGATCCCCAACCTGCGCTGGCCGGGCGGCTGCTTCGCCGACACGTACCACTGGCGCGACGGCGTGGGCCCGGCGGCCGACCGCCCGCGCATCGTCAACACGCACTGGGGCGACGTGGTGGAGGACAACTCCTTCGGCACGCACGAGTTCATGGCGCTGTGCGACCTGCTCGGCACGGCCCCGTACATCTCGGGGAACGTCGGCTCGGGCACGGTGCAGGAGACCGCCGACTGGGTCGAGTACCTGACGCGCGGCGACGACTCCCCCATGGCCCGCCTGCGCCGCGAGCACGGCCGCGACGAGCCGTGGGGCGTCGCGTTCTTCGGCATCGGCAACGAGCCGTGGGGCTGCGGCGGCAACCTGCGTGCCGACCAGTTCGCCTCGCTCGCCCGGCAGCACGCGACGTACGCGCGCGACCACGGCGGCAACCGGCTGGTGCGGGTGGCCGCGGGCGCGTCGGACGACGACTACGCGTGGACCGAGACGCTCATGCAGCAGGTCGCGAAGCTCGGCGACTCCGACCCGCGCGACCTGTGGCAGGCCGTGTCCTTCCACTTCTACACGTTCGCCGGCACGTGGGGCGAGAAGGGCTCCGCGACGCGGTTCAGCCGCGACGAGTACTGGGCCACGATGCGCAAGGCGCTCGACGTGCGCCGCATCCTCGCCGGGCACTCCGCCGTCATGGACGCCTACGACCCGCAGGCCAAGATCGGCCTCGCGCTCGACGAGTGGGGCACCTGGTGGGACGTGGAGCCCGGCACCAACCCCGGCTTCCTGTACCAGCAGAACGCGATGCGCGACGCGCTGGTCGCGACCGTGCACTTCGACGCCTTCCACGCCCACGCCCGCCGGCTGCGGCTGGCGAACATCGCCCAGACCGTCAACGTGCTCCAGTCCATGCTCCTCACCGACGGCGCGAAGATGATCCGGACGCCCACGTTCCACGCCTTCGCGATGAGCGCCGGGCACCACGACGCCGCGAGCCTGCCGGTCCGCGAGCGCGCGGCGCGGGCCACGCACGACGTCGACGGCACGGCGGTGGGCACGGTGTCGGCCTCGGCGTCCACGAAGGACGGCGCGGTGCTGGTGTCGCTGACGAACCTCGACCCCGACGCCGCCTCGACGGTGCGGATCGACCTGCGCGGGCAGGCGGTGAGCGACCCCGTCGCCACGGTGCTCGCCGCCGACGACCCGGCCGCGCACAACACCTTCGACGCGCCCGACGCCGTCGCGCCGCGGCCGCTCGACGGCGTCCGCCTGGACGGCGGCGTGCTGACGGCCGAGCTGCCGCCCGCGTCGTTCGCGACGGTGCGCCTGGCCCTCGCTGGTTGAGCTCGTCGCCTCTCGCTGGTTGAGCTCGTCCCCCTCTCGCTGGTTGAGCTTGTCGAAACCATCGCCATCCATTTCGTGAGACAGACGGTCCCACCGATCGGACGGAGGGTGTAGACCAGTGCCATGACCAGGCCTGTCGTCGAGCACCCGTACTGGCGACGCAACCTCGCCGTCGGCACCGCGGGGTCGTTCACGACGCTCGTCGCGATGACCCTGCTGGTGCCGTTCCTGCCGGAGTACGTGCGGCAGCTCGGCGTCGACGACCCGGCCGACGTCGTGCGCTGGTCGGGCGTCGCGTACGGGGCCGCGTTCCTCACGGCGGCGCTCACCGCGCCGCTGTGGGGAGCCCTCGGCGACCGGTTCGGCCGCAAGTCGATGCTGGTGCGCGCCAGCCTGGGCATGGCGGTCGCGATGACGCTGCTCGGGTTCGTGCAGAGCGTGGAGCAGCTCGTCGCGGTCCGCCTGCTGGTGGGCCTGCTCGGCGGCTATTCCTCGGGCGCCACGATCCTCGTCGCCGCGCAGGCGCCGCGGGACCGGAGCGCGTGGGCGCTCGGCGTGCTGTCGTCGGGCATCCTGGCGGGCAACGTCGTCGGGCCGCTGGTCGGCGGCTTCGTGCCCGCCTGGGTGGGCATCCGGCCGACGTTCGTCGTGTGCGGCGCGGTGATCTTCCTGGCGTTCCTCGCCACCGTGGTCCTGCTGCGCGAGCCGCGCCACGCCGCTCCGGCACGGTCGGTTGAGCCCGTCGACACCACGACCCGGCGTCGACGAGCTCGACCAGCGGGCCGTTCGGGGGCCGTCGTCGTCCTGGTCGCCACCTCGAGCCTGCTGCTCTTCGCCACGATGTCGATCGAGCCGATCGTCACCGTGTACGTGGAGGACCTGGGACAGCTGTCCCACGCGGCGGGCGTCGCGGGCATCCTGGTCGCGCTGACCGCCGTCGGCAGCATCGTCGCCGCGCCGCGCGTCGGACGCCTCGCCGACCGGTGGGCCACACGCGCGTGATCATCGCGTGCCTCGCGGCCGCGGGGGTGCTCGCGCTCGCGCAGGCCGTCGTGACGAACGTCGTGCAGCTCGGCGCGCTCCGGGTGCTGCTCGGCCTCAGCCTCGGCGGGCTGCTGCCGTCGATCACCGCGGCCGTCAAGCACCTGGCCCCGCCGGAGGCGGTGGGCCGGGTGCTCGGGCTCGGCGTCTCGGCCCAGTACGTGGGCCAGGTCGACCAGGTCGTCGCCAACGCGTTCGTCGCGCTCGACGCCGCGGGCGCGGGGCCCGGCGACGTCGTGCGGTCCGTCGTCTACGTCCGTAGCGACGACCGGGCGGATCTCGCAGCGACCTGGCAGCGCCTGCTCGACTCGCCCCTGGCCCCCGCGTTCACCAGCGCCAGCACGCTGCTCGGTGTGGCCCAGCTGGGATTCCCCGCGCAGCTCGTCGAGGTGGACCTCACGGCCGCCCTCGCAGCCGAAGGCCACGGGTGATGCGCTTGATGCGCACACTTGATGCACGTGATGCACGCGACTAGCCTGGTGGGATGCGTACCACGGTGACGATCGACGACGAGCTGCTGACTCTGGCCAAGCAGCGAGCGAGGGAGCGAGGGGAGACTCTCGGCTCGCTCGTCGAGGAAGCGCTGCGTCGCGAGCTGGCGGCGGCCACCGCCGACCGGCCTCGCCTGACTCCGCCCGTGTTCCAGGACGACACCGGTCCGCGACCCGGTGTCGATCTCACGTCGAATGCCGCCCTGGTCGAGCTGCTCGACGCGGACGTCCCCCTCGAGAAGCTGCGCTGACCGCATGCACCTCCCCGACGTCAATGTGCTCGTCGCCGCACACCGACCGAGCCATCCGCACCACGCGACCGCTTTCGCCTGGCTGACCGCCGCCCTCAACGGCGACGAGCCCGTCACCGTTCCCGACGCCGTCTGGTCGGGCTTCGTCCGCGTCGTGACGAACCACCGGGTGTTCGAGCGGCCGACGCCGCTCACCGAGGCGATCGGTTTTCTCCACGTGCTGTTTTCCGCGCCTGCCTTCGACCTCACCCCGCGCACCGGCCGAGAGTTCGACCATTTTGTCGCCGTCGCCGTCGACGCCCGCGCGGCCGGAGCGCTCGTCCCGGACGCCTACCTCGCCGCGCTCGCCATCGGACTCGGTGCGCGGCTCGTCACGTTCGACCGGGACTTCCGCCGCTTCGACCGCCTGCACGTCGTCGAGCTGCGGGCCTGACCACGTCCGGGACGGCCGAACGCTGTAGATCGTCGTCTTCCACCCTCCGCAGAGCGACGATCTGCAGCGCTCGCCGTCAGCGGTCGAGCACAGTCCGGGTCGCAACCCGTCGACGGGGTCAGGACACCGCGTCCGGCCGCAGATCGAGCCGCCGCAGGAGCTGCGCGTTGAGCGCCACCACCACGGTGGACAGCGACATGAGCAGCGCGCCCACCGACATGGGCAGCACGAACCCGATCGGCGCGAGCACGCCCGCCGCGAGCGGCACGCTGATCAGGTTGTACCCGGCGGCCCACCACAGGTTCTGCTTCATCTTGCGGTAGCTGGCCCGCGACAGCTCGATCACCGACAGCACGGACCGGGGGTCGTCGCTGGCGAGGATGACGCCCGCCGACGCGATGGCGACGTCGGTGCCGGCGCCGNNGCCGTCGCCGACCATCGCGACCCGCTTGCCCTCGGACTGCAGCCCCGCGACGCGCGCCGACTTGTCCTCCGGCCGCACGCCGGCGAAGTACCGGTCGACGCCGAGCTCGTCCGCGACGGACCGGGCCACCGCCTCGGCGTCGCCCGTGATCATCACGACCTGCACGCCCCGCCGGTGCAGCGCCTCGACCGCCTCGGCGGACTCCGGCCGTACCTCGTCCGCGAGCTTCAGCCCGCCGACGACGACGCCGTCGCGCACCACGTGCAGCACGGTCGCGCCGTCGTCCTGACCCGCTGGTTGAGCCTGTCGAAACCCGGTCTCGACGGGCTCGGCCAGCGACTCGAGCAGCCGCGGGCCGCCGACGCGCACCTCGTGGCCGTCGACCGTGGCCGTCACGCCCACGGCCGGCGACGACGAGAAGTCGGTGGCGCGAGGCACGGGCAGCCCGCGGTCGGCCGCGGCCCGCACGATCGCCTTGGCGAGCGGGTGCTCGCTGTCCGCCTCGGCCGCGGCGGCGAGCGCCAGCACGGCGTCGGCGTCGAGCCCGCCCGCGGCGCCGCCGGCAGCCACGACGTCGGACACGGTCGGCTCGCCCTTGGTGAGGGTGCCGGTCTTGTCGAAGAGGACCGCGTCGACGGTGCGCATGCTCTCGAGCGCGAGCCGGTCCTTGACCAGCACTCCCCCGCGGGCGGCGCGCTCGGTCGCGATCGAGACGACGAGCGGGATGGCCAGGCCCAGCGCGTGGGGGCAGGCGATGACGAGCACGGTGATGGTGCGCACGACGGCGTCGTCCGGCATGCCGAGCGCGGTCCACGCGACCGCGGTGATGACGGCGGCGCCGAGGGCGAACCAGAACAGCCAGCCGGCGGCGACGTCCGCCAGGCGCTGCGCCCGCGACGACGACGCCTGCGCCTCGGCGACGAGCCGCTGGATGCCGGCGAGCGCGGTGTCGTCGCCTGTGGCGGTGACCTCGACCCGCAGGCCGGAGTCGGTCGCGACGGTGCCGGCCGTGACGGCGTCGCCCACCGTGCGGCCCACCGTGCGCGACTCGCCGGTGACCATCGACTCGTCCATCTC
>JACYYK010008210.1_pt1 | contig 17076 bp, 17 predicted proteins | sample 8236871 | NCBI WGS metagenome assembly JACYYK01 (sample SAMN14103087, study PRJNA606662) | landfill metagenome | isolation source: landfill solid waste inoculated with endophyte fungus Paravalsa indica | place: India:New Delhi, Okhla landfill site | collected 2017-11-05 | reverse complement strand
ACCCGCTCATGGCCTCGGCGAGCGTGCCGAACCCCGGACGCTTCGCATAGGGGCCGATCTGGCCGAACCCGGTCACCCGCGCGAGCACCAGCCCCGGGTTGATCTTGCTGAGTTCGTCGTAGCCGAGCCCCCAGCGTTCCAGCGTGCCCGGCCGGAAGTTCTCGATGACGACGTCGGCGTCGGCGACCATCCGCTTGAAGATCTCCTGGCCCTCGGGAGCTCCGAGATACAGCGTGACGGCCTTCTTGCCTCGACCGATCATCTTCCACCACAGGCCCACGCCGTCACGGTGCGCGCCGTGGCTGCGCACCGGATCGCCCTTCGGGTGCTCGATCTTGATGACCTCGGCGCCGAAGTCCGCGAGCATCGTCGCGGCAAGTGGGCCGGCGAACAGCGTCGCCGTGTCGAGAACCCGGAGCCCGGACAAAGCCCCCGTCATAGGGCGCACCTGCCTTTCTCCTTTGTTTCGGCGAGGGGAACACGGATAAACAGCATGTTTCCGTGATCTCCTCGGCGCTGGTCATCAAGTTCCCACTGTTCCGGCCAATGAGTCAAGTGCGCTGGAGTTGTTGACTGCCGGTGCGGCGGATGTCACGATGGCTCATCACTTCACCACTGTTCCTCCGAGAGAAACGCAAGCGAGGTCCGATGAAGGCTCGCAGACTTCTCGCCGTGCTCGGGGCGTGCGCGTTGTTCGCGACGGCAGGATGTGGCGGTTCGGCACCGTCCGGAGCGGCCGGTGCGGCCGGCGCCAGGGACGAGGGCCCGGTCAAGATCGGCGCCTTGCATCCGGTCAGCGGCTCCTACGCCGTCGACGGATTGCAGATGCGCCGTGGAGCCGAGCTCGCGGTCGAAGCCATCAACGCCGGCGGGGGGATCGCGTCGCTGGGCGGCCGCGAGGTCGAACTCGTCACCGGCGACACCCAGGGCAAGGTCCAGGTCGGGCAGAGCGAGGCGCAGCGCCTGATCTCCGAGGGCGCGGTCGGCCTCGTCGGCACCTACCAGAGCGCGGTGAGCACCAATGTCGCGGTCGTGGCCGAACGCAACGAGGTGCCGTTCGTCATGGACGTCACCGCGGCGGACGAGATCTTCGACCACGGCTACCGGTACTCGTTCCGGGTGCAGCCGGGAAGCACGGCCATCGCCACATCGGCGGCGCGCTACCTCGACGAGGTCTCGCGTGAGCACGGCAAACCCGTCGAGAAGGTGGCGTTTCTGCACGAACAGACCGACTTCGGCACCGCGGCGGCCGAGGCGTTCACCGCGGCGGCCCGCGAGCGGGGCATCGAGGTGGGCCCGGTCATCAGCTACGACGCCACCACCGCCTCCGACTTCACCGCCCAGGTGACCCAGGTGAAGGCCTCGGGCGCCGACGTGCTCGCCGTCGCGGGCTACTACGGCGACAGCCTGCTGATCGCCCGAGCGATCGCCTCGGTGAAACCGGACCTCGACGCGGTGTGGGGCGTGTCGAACGGCGCGTTCGACCAACCCACGTTCGTCACCGACATGGGCGCGAACAGCGAGCTGTACTTCAACACGAACTACCACTACGACGCGAACAACCCGAAGACCCGCGCGCTCCGCGAGGAGTACCAGCGCCGCTACGGCGCCCCCATGCGCACGGGCGCGGTGCTCGCCTACGACGCCGTGCAGGTGATCGCCGAGGCGGTCGAGAAGGCGGGCAGCACCGACCCGGCCAAGGTGCGCGACGCCATCGCCGAGTCCCAAGTGGACCCGCTGACGGTCAGCGACGGCCCGATCCGGTTCGACGAGCGCGGGGACAACCGCAACGCCGTACCGGTGCTGACGCAGGTGCGCGACGGCCGCGTGACCCAGGTCTACCCGCCGGAGAAGGCCGAGACCGAACCGCGATACGAGGTGGCGTGGTGATGACCGAGGCGACGGAGACCACACGGGCGCAGACCCGCCCGCGCGAGAAGACCTCGGACGGCACCGCGGCGACGGTGCGGCGAGCCGGTGTCGTCGGGCTCGTGGTGATCGCGGCGATCGCGTTCGCACTGATGCGCTCGGGCAGCGGACTCGTGGTGTGGCAGTCGGTGGTCACCGGACTGCTCATGGGCGGACTCTACGGCCTGATCGCCATGGGACTCACGCTCATCTTCGGGGTCCTCGACATCGTGAACTTCGCCCACGGCGCGTTGCTGGCGGTCGCGATGTTCCTCGCGTTCGGACTCGTGCGGGCCACGGGGGCGCACCCCTACCTGGCGTTGCTCGTCGCGGTTCCCGCGTTGTTCGCCCTCGGCGCCATCGTGCATCGCACGCTGTTGTCGGGCTCGGGCGGGAGCTCGCTGGAGAACCAACTCCTCATCACGTTGGGTTTGTCGCTGCTGCTGGAAAACGGGCTGCTGTTCTTCTTCGGCGCCGAGCCCAAGAGCATCGCGCTTCCGGCCGAAGGCAGCGTGTCGCTGTTCGGGGCCGTGATCTCCGGCGGCAGGCTCTACGCGTTCCTGGGAGCACTGCTGCTGGGCGCGCTGCTGTACTGGCTGCTGCAGCGCACGTCGTTCGGCACCGCCATCCGCGCCGTCGCCGCCAACGGCACGGGCGCCGAACTCGTCGGCATCAACGTGCGCCGCGTCCACACGCTGACCTTCGCCATCGGCACCGCCTGCGCCGGAGCCGCGGCGGTCCTGGCGGCGCCACTGCTGTCCATCACCCCGACCCTGGGCGCGCAGTTCAACATCACGGCGTTTGTTGTGGTGGTCCTCGGCGGCATGGGCAACGTCGTGGGCGCGCTCGTCGGCGGCTTGTTGATCGGGCTGGTCGAACAGCTCACCACCATCTACCTCGGCGGACAGAGCTCCCTGCTCGGGGTGTTCGTGGTGTTCGTCGTGGTGCTCTTCCTCCGGCCGCAGGGACTGTTCGGGAGGCGCGCATGACCACGAGTGTCACCGCGACGACACGGTCGGACGCCCCACCGGGCGGCTCGACGAAGACCCCGCCACTGCGCCCGGAGTACCGGCACCTCGCCGTGCTGGCCGTGCTGGTGGTCGTGGCGATCCCACTGCCCCTGCTGCTGCCCCCGGCACTGGGCGCCGTGGCGGTCCGCATCCTGATCTTCCTCATCATGGCGGTCGGCTGGAACATCATGAGCGGTTTCGGCGGGATGTTCAGCTTCGGCCATGCCGCCTACTTCGGACTCGGCGCGTACACCAGCGCGTACCTGCTCGTGGAGCACGGTGCCTCACCGTGGGTGGGCATGCTCGCCGGCATGGCGGTCGCGGCGTTCGTGGCCGTGGTCATCGGCTACTTCTCCTTCCGTTACAAGCTCCAGGGCGCCTACTTCGCGTTGGCGACGTTCGCGTTCGCCGAGATGCTGCGACTGATCGCCACCAGCAGCGACGTCGTCAACGCGGCCATGGGCTACCAGGTGCCGCTGATCCAGGAGTCGTCGCTGTGGCTGCTGCAGTTCCCCGCGGACTCGCCCGCCTACTTCTGGGTCGCGCTGGTGTTGGCCGGTGCCGCGGTGGCCGTCAGCATCGTCTTCCTGCACTCCCGCACCGGCCGCTACGTCACCGCCGTCCGGGACGACGAACTCGCGGCCGCCTCGCTGGGCACCCCCGTGATGCGGTGCAAACTCGTCACGGTGGCGCTGTCGGCGGCCATCACCGCCGTGGCCGGGGCCTTCTACACGCAGTACTACCTGTTCATCAACCCCGAGCTGGCGTTCGGCTCGGCGGTGTCTATCGAGGCCATCGTGCCCGTGGTGATCGGCGGCATCGGCACGATCTGGGGCCCGGTGGTCGGAGCGATCATCGTCGGCTCGTTGAGCGACGTCACCGCGACCCTGCTGCGCACCCCGCCCGAGTTCCTGTCCTTCCTCCAGGGCCGTAGCGGACTCGACGTGATGCTGTACGCGGTGCTGCTGATCCTCATCGTCCGGTTCCTGCCCAAGGGCATCGTCGGAACACTGCTCGCGAGGAGGCGCCGATGACCATTCTCGACATCGCGGGAGCCGGAATCTCCTTCCGCGGCCTGCGCGCCTTGTCCGATGTGGACATTTCGGTGGAACGGGGCGAGGTCCTCGGCATCATCGGCCCCAACGGCGCGGGAAAGACGACGTTGTTCAACGTGATCTGCGGGGCACTGCGACCCGACACCGGGCACGTGGTGTTCGACGGCCGCGACATCACGGGACACTCGCCCGACCGCATCGCCCGTGCCGGACTGGTGCGCACGTTCCAGCTCATGCGGCCGTTCGCCAGCATGACCGTGGTGGACAACGTCGCGCTCGCCGCGCAGCACCGCCGGACGTCACGCCGGCGACTGCGCGAGTGGGCCGCCGAGGTCGTCGACCGCGTCGGACTCGGACCGTGGGCCCACCGGCTCGCCACCGAACTGCCCACGGCGGGCCTGAAACGACTGGAACTGGCACGGGCGCTGGCGATGCGGCCCACCGTGCTGCTGCTCGACGAAGTCCTCGCCGGACTGGTGCCCTCCGAACGCGAGCCGGTGCTGGAGCTGTTGGGCCTGCTGCGGGAACGCGACGGCGTGACGCTGCTGTTCATCGAACACATCATGGCCGCGGTGATGCGCTTGTCCGACCGCGTGCTCGTGCTCGACCAGGGCCGCGTGCTGACCACCGGCTCACCCGAGGACGTCACCAGCGATCCCCGTGTCATCGACGCCTATCTCGGTGAGGAGCCCACGCATGCTGACGCTTGAGAAGGTGTGCGCCGGATATGGCCGGATGCGCATCCTGCACGAGATCGACTTGCACCTCGGCGAGGGCGAGATCGTGGCACTGGTCGGTGCGAACGGCGCGGGCAAGACCACGACCTTGCGCACCATCTGCGGGCAACTGCGCCCGATGTCGGGGCGGCTGATCTTCAACGGCACTTCCGTCGCGGGACGCCGGTCCGACCAACTCGTCCGGGACGGTCTCGTGCACGTCCCCGAGGACCGGGCCCTGTTCGGCACGCTCACCGTCGAGGAGAACCTGCGGATGGGCGCCTGGACCCGCCCGGCGGGGGAGATCGAGGCCCGCATGCGTGAGGTCTTCGACCTTTTCCCCGTGCTGGCCGAACGACGGAACCAGATCGCACAGACCTTCAGCGGCGGACAACAGCAGATGCTGGCCATCGGGCGAGCGCTCATGGCCGCGCCGAAATTGCTCTTGCTCGACGAACCCTCCACGGGACTGTCACCGAAGTTGACCTGGCACATGTTGGACGCCGTCCGACGCATTCGCGACACCGGGGTGTCGGTGCTGCTGGTGGAACAAAACGCCCGGCAGGCCCTCGGGATCGCCGATCGCGCCTACGTCCTGGAAAGCGGCGCGACGGTGCTGGAGGGCACGGGAAGGCAACTGTCCGAGGACAGCCGAGTCCGAAAGGCATACCTGGGGCTATGACGGGGGAGAACGCACCCGCGTGGGCGCGGGAGGCGACGGAACGACTCGGACACTGGGTGTCCACACTCGACGTTCGAGAGGTCGACGACGCCGTGCTGGAGCGGCTCGGACTCGTGTTGCTCGACACCGTCGGCGTCACCGCGCTCGGCGCGGCACTCGACGAGCATCGCGCGCTCCGCGCCGCCTGGGACCCGCCACCGGGACCGGCCCCGCTCGTCGGCGCGGGCCGCTGCACGACGGTGGACGCCGCCGCCTGGCTCAACGCGACCGCCCTCGTGTCCCTGGAACTCGACGAGGGCAACAAGTACGCCAAGGGACACCCCGCCGCGCACGGCTTCCCGGCGGTGCTCGCCCTGGCGGCCCAACGCGACAGCAGCGGCGCCGACACCGCGGCCGCACTGCTGGCCGCTTACGAGGTCGCGGCCCGCTTCGGACGCGCCACCCGGCTCGCCCCCGGTGCGCACCCGCACGGAAGCTGGGGTGTCACCGGGGCGGCGGCGGGCTGTGCCCGGCTGCTCGGACTCGGGCCACGCGAGTGCGCCGCGGCCATCGACACGGCCGCCGGAATGCCGATCGCCGGGCACTTCGACTCCGCCCTCGACGGCAACGTGGTGCGCGACGCCTGGATCGGCGCGTCCAACACCTCCGGACTCGCCGCCGCACGCCTGGCCGCGGCCGGCGTCGCCCGCAACACCGGCACGGCCGCACTGTCGCTGGGCACACTACTCGGCGAGTTCGACGCCGACGAGCTGACCGCCGACCTCGCCGAGACGTGGCAGCTCACCCGCGGCTACCTGAAACGACACGCCTCCTGCTCGTTCACCCACCCCGCCGCCGACGCCGTACTCCAACTCCGCGCCCACGGCGAGATCCACGACGTCCGGGTGGAGATCCACGTCCTCGGCGCCGGACTGGCGAGAACCGAGTGGGACAACCGCCTCTCGGCGATGTTCTCCATCCCCTTCGTCGTGGCGGTCGCGGCACTCACCGGCGAGGTCGGCCCGGCGGCGTACGCGCCGGAAGCCCTGACCGACGAACGGGTGCGGGCATTGGCCCGCCGCGTGCGCGTCGTGGCCGCCGACGACTTGACCGCACGCCTGCCCGACGAACGGGCCGTTCGGGTCACCGCGCGTTACGCCGACGGCACCAGCCACACCGTCGAGGTGCCGAACCCGATCGGCGACGCCGACCACCACCCGCTGACCGAGGACGACGTCGTGGCGCTGCTCGCGGCGTGGCTTCCCGAACGGTCCCCAGTCCCGGAACACGCGGTGCGGCTGGCCCACGACCTGCCCGCACTGCCACGGACCGGCGAGGCGTTACGCGCGCTCGCCGGAGACGAGGAGGTGCCCGAGTGCGTGCCCTCGCGGTGACGCCGATTCATCTGCCGGAGTCCGAGATCGCTCGACGCCAAGCCCGCTACGACCGCCTCGCGCCGCCCGGCCTGCGGATCGAGCTGCGCGACGTCGGACCCGCGGCACCACCCGCACTCGACGCCACCGAGGACGTGCGGGCGTCGGAACGCGAGGTCGCCGCGACCCTGGCCGAGGCCGACGAGAGCTACGACGTCGTGTTCCCCGACTGCGTGCTCGACCCCGGCGTGCCCGACCGGGCCTCCTCCGGCCGACCGCGCGTGCACGGGCTGCTGAAGCTCGCCGCCGGACACCTCGCGGCGTCGGGGGAGCGGTTCGGGGCGGTCGTGCGGAACGAGGCCATCGCCACGGAACTGGAGAAACGCTTGAAGAACTACGGGCTCGGCGACTACGTTGCCGGGATCGCCGTGCTCGACCTGCCGTTCGAGGCTATCGCGGACACGGCGGCGTGGAACGCCGCGCTCGCACGAGCGGTGGGCGGCCTCGCACGATCCGGCGCCGATGCCGTGCTCAACGGGTGCTCGGCCGTCGACGTCGAGCCCGGTGCACTGCCCGCGCGAGTCGTGGACCCCACGGCCCTGGCCTTGCGCCTGCTGACCGTCGAGCACGGGAGTCACCGATGAGCGGCTTCGTAGGTCCGGACCTGCTCGTCGCGGGCGCCGGAGGAGGGCTCGCCGGGGCCCTGCGCGCCGCCGAACGGGGACTCTCCGTGGTCGTGGTCGAGGCCAGTCCGCACTTCCGGCGAGGCAACAACACCTCGATGTCCACGGCCATGTTTCCCGGCGCGGGGTCGCGCTGGCAGGCCGAGGCGGGCATCGACGACTCACCCGAGCGCTTCGTCGCCGACATCATGGCCAAGACCTCCCGTCAAGCCGACGCGCGGCTGGCCCGCACCCTCGCCGAGGTGAGCGCGCCGCTGGTGGAGTGGCTGGCCGACTCGGTGGGCCTGCCACTGTCGCTGGTGACCGACTTCAACTATCCCGGTCACGCCGTGCCGCGCTGCCACTCGATTCCCGGCCGCCACGGCTCGCGCGTGGTGGACCACCTGGTGCGCGAGGTCGACCAGCACCCGAACATCGACCTGCTCACCCCCGCGAAGCTGGTGGCGGTGCGCACCGACGACACCGGGGCGGTGCGCGCGGGCGTGGTGCGCTACCCGGACGGCGTCGAGGAGGAGATCCCCACCGGGGCCGTGCTGCTGGCCACCAACGGTTTCGGCGCGAACCGCGACCTCGTCGCCCGCCATCTGCCCGAGATCGCCGACGCGCACTACCAGGGCAGCGACCAGTCGCTGGGCGACGCTCTGCGCATCGGCACCGAACTGGGGGCGGCGACGGGATTCCTCGACGCCTACCAGGGACACGGTGCCGTCTCACCCGTCGCGGGCACGCTCGTGGGCTGGGCGACGATCATCCACGGCGGGGTGCTCGTCGACCGCACCGGCCGCCGCTTCGGCGACGAGACCCGAGGTTATTCGGAATACGCCGCCGAACTCGCCGCTCGCCCCGGAGCCACCGGATGGATCGTGCTCGACGAGACCATCCACCGGCAGTGCCTGCCGTTTCAGGACTACCGCGACACCGTGTCGTCCGGCGCGCTCGTGTGGGCCGACGACGTCGCCGCTCTCGCCGCGGCGCTGGAGGTCCCGGCCGACGCCCTGGCCGCCGAGTTGCGACGGTCCGCGGAGGCGGCGCGGGGCGAGCGTGACGATGAGTTCGGGCGCACTCACTGGGAACGACCACTGCGGCCGCCGTTCGCGGCGGTGCGGGTGGTGCCCGCTCTCTTCCACACCCAGGGCGGACTGCTCGTCGACGAGCACGCCGCCGTGGTGGACCTCGACGACCGGCCGATCCCCGGTCTCTACGCGGCGGGGGGAGCGGCGGCCGGGATCTCCGGCCACGGCGCCGCGGGCTATCTGCCGGGCAACGGACTACTGCCCGCCTTCGGGCTGGCATACCTGGCCGCCGATCACGTGGCGAGCAAGGTGAGAACGCACGAGTGAGGAGTAAGAGCATGGCCACGACGGAACTACTGATCACCAACGTGCGGGTGGTGCGTCCGGATGCCCCGGAGGGCACCGAACCCCAGCTCACCGACATCGCCGTCAACGACGGTGTGATCGCGCGCATCGCCCCGAACCTCGATCGCGCCGACGCGCACCAGCACTGGGGCATCTACAACGAGCTGTCCACCGACGCGCGCACCGAGAGCCGCGCCTCGGCGCAGGGCGGTGTCACGACCGCGCTGACCTACATGCGCACCGGGCAGTACTACCTGAACAAGGGCGGCTCCTACCGCGAGTTCTTCCCGGAGGTGCTGTCCGCCACCGATGGCAACGCCCACGTGGACTACGCCTTCCACCTCGCGCCGATGATGGCCCGGCACATCGACGAGATCCCGTACCTCATCGAGGAACACGGCGTCACGTCGTTCAAGATCTTCATGTTCTACGGCAGCCACGGCCTGCACGGGCGGTCGTCCAGCCAGAGCGACTTCCTCATGATCCCGCCGGACGAACGCTACGACCTCGCGCACTTCGAGTTCGTCATGCGCGGCGTGCAGCGGGCGCGTGAGGTGCTCACCGAGTACGCGCCGTACGTGTCGCTGTCGCTGCACTGCGAGACCGCCGAGATCATGACGGCGTACACGAAACTCGTCGAGCGGGACGACTCCCTGTCCGGCCTCCGCGCCTACAGCGCCTCCCGACCCCCGCACTCCGAGGGCCTCGCCGTCACCATCGCGTCCTATCTGGCCCACGAGACGGGACTGCCGAACATCAACCTGCTCCACCTGTCGTCGGAGAAGGCACTCGATGCGGCGCTGCGGATGCAGTTGACGTTCCCGCAGGTGGACTTCCGGCGCGAGGTCACCATCGGACACCTGCTGGCCGATGTGGACACCGCCAGCGGCATCGGTGGCAAGGTGAACCCGCCGTTGCGGGAACGCGACGACGTGGAGGCGTTGTGGCGGCACGTGCTGGCGGGTGAGGTCGACTGGATCGTCAGCGACCACGCCTGCTGCCGGGACGAGCTGAAGTTCGGCGCCGACCGCGAGGACGTGTTCCTCGCCAAGTCGGGATTCGGCGGCGCCGAGTACCTCCTTCCCGGCTTGGTCGGGGAGGGCACCAAGCGGGGCCTGTCACTGCAACGCATCGCGCAGTTGACGGCGTGGAACCCCGCCCAGCGTTACGGCCTTCGCCGCAAGGGCACCATCGCCGAGGGCTACGACGCCGACATCGCGCTGGTCGACCCGGAGGCGCGGTGGACCGTGCGGGCGGCGGAGTCGGAGTCGACCCAGGAGTACTCGCCGTTCGAGGGGTTCGAGATGACGGCGAAGGTCACTGACACCTTCGTGCGGGGCCACCACGTGTTCGCCGATGGCAAGGTGGTCGGCGACCCGGTGGGCCGCTACGTGCGTCGCGGCCGGTGACGCTGAGGTCGGGGGCACCGGCCGTCGCGGTGCCCCCGAGCGGACCCGACGCTTCCCACGGGGCCGGTCACGACTTCCGCAGCCAGCCCCAATGCTGTTGGATCTCCTTCGCCGCGTCGCGGATCAGCGTGCGATACCGCTCGATCAGGTCCGGGGTGAACCGGTACTCCGGACCGCAGATGCTGATGGCGCCGTGGATCTCGCCGTCGGGGCCGAACAACGGCGCCGCCACCGAGCCCGCCCCGCTCTGCCGCTCCCCGAGCGACACGGCGACGCCCTCCCTCGCGATCTGCGCGAGCTGCTCACGGAGCTCGTCGTGCGAGGTGATGGTGCGGTCGGTGAGCGCGGGGAGTTCGCCGGCCAGGACGGCGTCGCGGCGATCCTCGGGAAGACAGGCCAGGATGACCTTGCCGGACGACCCCGCGTGCAGGGGGAAGCGCCGCCCGATGTCCACGGTCATCTTGATCTCGCGCGGACTTTCGAACTGTTGCAGATACACGCGCTCGTTGCCCACGAGCCCGGACAGGGTCGTGGTCTCCCCGGTCTCCTCGCACAATCTGCGGAGCACGGGAGCGGCGGCCACGCGGGCGTCGTAGCGGCGCAGCGCGCTCGCCCCGAGCGCCACCGCCGCCGGACCGAGTCGGTAGCCGGAGACGCCGGGGTCGGTGGCGAGCAACTCACGGGAGACCAGGGACTGCAGGATGCGGTAGACGACGGCCTTGGACAGGCCCAGGGCGCGGCTGATGGCGGTGACCCCGAGATACTGGTCGCCGTCGACGAACAACAGGAGGACGTCGGCGACCCGCCCGGCTGTCTCGGTGCCGCTGTTCTCGGTAGGAAGTCGCGTCGGCACGAAGTCGATGTTCCCCTCAGTGGAACAGAAGCTGTGATGTCGCGGCTCATCGTAGCGTGTTTGGATGTCGATCGCCCGTCGAGGGGTGAGGATTGTTCCGCTGACCGGTCCGCGCTTCAGTGGGGTGGTCAGCGGTCCCGGACAACCCGCCTCGGGAGGTGAAACGTCGATCAGGTGTCGTGCCGGGGCGCCGAGGTCTCCGGGGGAAGCGTCTCCGTGGGCGGACGCCAGTCGATCATCATCAACGTCGCGTCGTCGTCGATCCGGCCCCACTGGTAGTCGAGCACCGCGTGCATCACCCGGCGCAGGGTCTCGGGTGCGGCGAGGTTGGCGGCCGAGTCCCGTTCGATGAACTCCACCAGCCGTTGGAAGCCGAACGGACGCCCCTCGTCGTCGCGGGACTCCACGATGCCGTCGGTGAAGAACAGCAGGCGATCCCCCGGTTCGAGGTGCTCCCGCCCCGTCGCCGCCGCGATGGGACGGTCGGAGATCCCGAGCGGAATCCTGGGACGGACCCGCAACTGTTTCACCGCCGAGTTGGCCCGCAGAAGCAGCGGTGGAGGATGCCCCGCCAGCACATACGTCAGCTCGCCCGTGCCGAGGTCGAGCCAACTGAGGATCGCGGTCACGTACCGGGTACCCACCGGCCGGTTCTCGATGATCAGCCGGTCCGCCGTTCCGGCCAGCTCACCCAGGTCCCGCACCCCGCCGCGCCGTGCGTTGCGGATCGCGGCGAGCGCGACCGCCGTGGTCAGCCCCGACTGCATGTCGTGGCCCACGCTGTCGAACAGCGCGCAGAACGCGTTCCGCTCGTCCACCGCGTAGTCGAACGCGTCACCGCCGACCCGCTGGTACGGTTCGAGAACCACACTGATCATGATGTCCTCGGACGCGAAGGTCAGCGGCGGCAGCAACTGCCACAGCAACTCCGCGTCCGGGGTGAAGGGCGTCGTCCGACGCGCGACGTGCAGGGCGTCGCCGTAGGCGAACTTCGAGGCGACGATGTGCCCCAACAGGTCCGCGAGCGCGATGCACCGCTCCCGGACCTCCACGTCCCACGGGCTCAGGTCGTCGGGCAACCCGAAACGCACCGCCCCGATCCGCTCCGTCCCGTCGACCATCGGCACCCACAACTCCGTGGCGGGACCACGAGTGGGAGCCCAGGTGGGTTCCTGGAGTTGGAACGCGCGGCCCGCGAGAGTGCCCTCGATCGCTATCGGAGCGCGGCCCTCGGCGGTGATGGGGGTGAGGACGCGTTGTCCGTGGTCGGCGAGATAGAGCTCAGCGGCCATCCCCAGGCGACGCATCGCGTGGTCGGCCACACGGCCGAGATCCGGCCCGGACGCCCTGTGCGTCTCACCGACGATGTCGGCCACCACGTCCCACCACGCGTTCGGCTCCACCACCTGATCCGCTTACCCACTGCGAACCGGGGGAAACGCGTTGTCTCGGCCCCACCGGCCGGGCCGAGGACGTACCCTCACCCGGAGATCCGTTGCGCCAGCGTGTCGAGCACCTGCCTCATGGCCTTCGTCGGCTGCCGGAAAACCTTCTCGACCAGGTATGTGTGCTCGTCGTCGAGGACCATTTCCGGCCGGTCGTCCTGATTCGCCCGCGCCCGGAAGACTTTGGCGGCGTTGCGTCGTCCCGTCGTGTTGGCGACCGCGATCAGGAAGGTGTAGGCGCTTGCCTGCGGACCTTTGCCGACCGACTCGGCGTTCGCCACGGCGTGTGCCCAGTAGTAGAGGGCCTCCGCGCTGCGACCGCGTCTCAGCATGGCGGTGCCGGCGAGATCGAGCAGCGCGTACTTGCGCGGGCAGCTCCGCAGCCCCTGCCCTATCAGTTCCAGCTCCCGCTTCGTGCCCCGATACACGGGCACCAACCAGCTGTACAGGGCGTCCAAGTCGGTGTAGCGGGGATCGGCGAGGAGCTCGGTGACCACCTCCGCCATCTCCGGGGAGGTCGAGCCGTCGAACTTCGCGACTTCGATGATCCGGTTCAGGGCGTATCCGTCGTTGAGGACGCGGGTCTCGGGTTCCTCCGGAAAGGTCGGGGTCAGGCACGCGGCGACGTACTCGGGGTCGTCCGCACGCAGGTCGGGGCGGCGCCAGAGTTCCAGCGGCCATCGCGGTGTTCCGGGTGGTGTGCTCCGCGTGTCCGGGGCCGAATTCGGTGCCCTTCGCGGTGTGTTCGCGCGGGAGCGCTTGAAGAAGCCGAACACGCTGTCCTCCCCAGTGATCCGGCGGCGCGGCCCGTGGTTCCCCACTCTCGGCGAGGGGCGGTCACCGCATACTGCCCCGCGTCGCCTCGAGGTTCAAGGCGAATGGCAGCAACAGGACGAGCCGGTGGGGCGGAGCTGCGCGGCGGGTTTTCGTGGCCTTGCGTCCGTACCCTGGAAGAATGCGGATGAGACCGACCCTGAGTTGGACACCGTCCGGCGTGACAGCTCCCCGCACCACGGAGCTGACCGAGATCGTGCGAGTGGTCGGCGAAGGCGGCGTCGTCGTGCTGAGCGGAGCGGGACTGTCGACCGAATCCGGCATCCCCGACTACCGCGGCGTCGACGGGACCCTTCGCCGGCACCTGCCGATGACCCACCAGGAGTTCGTCGGCAGCGAGGAGAACAGGCGCCGGTACTGGGCTCGCAGCCATCTCGGCTGGGCCGCCTTTTCCCGAGCCCGTCCCAACGCCGGCCACGAGGCGGTGGCGGCACTGCAACACGGCGGCTACCTCACCGGAGTGATCACGCAGAACGTCGACGGACTGCATCAGGCGGCGGGCGCCGAGGACGTGATCGAACTGCACGGCAACCTCGGCCGGGTGGTGTGCCTGGACTGCGGCCGGGTCAGCTCCCGCTGGGTGCTCGAACAGCGGCTGACGGAGGCGAACCCCGGCTTTCGCGCCGAGGTGACCCGCATCAACCCCGACGGCGACGTGGAGGTGCCCGAACACGTCGTGCGTGATTTCCGAGTGGTGTCGTGTTCGGCGTGCGGAACCGGGGTGTTGAAGCCGGACGTGGTGTTCTTCGGTGACAGCGTGCCGCGGTCGCGGGTCGAGGAGTGCAGGCGGCTGATCGATGCCGCGAACGCCGTGCTCGTGCTCGGCTCCTCCCTGGCCGTCATGTCCGGGCTGCGGTTCGTCCGGCAAGCCGCCGGGGCGGGCAAACCCGTGTTGATCATCAACAAGGGGGAGACCCGCGGCGATGCTCACGCTCTGGTCCGGGTCGACCGCGCGCTGGGGTCGGCGCTGACGGAGCTGACCGAACGCCTCGGCTGCCGGTGGCCTGCCGCCGAGGACACCGCGTGAGGGATCAGACGCCCGAGTCGTGTTCGCAGTGGGCCTTCAGCGAGCGCGCCTCGGTGTCCACGAATTCCCGGATGGTGCCCGCGAGGGGACGGGCGAAGAAGGCCAAGGCTCCTCGGACGGCGAAGTCGAGCGTCACGACGGTGCCCTCGTCGTCCGCTCGGAGCCGGTGCCCCGCGTCCAGCCGCAGCAAGCGCGGGCCGCTCGTCCAGGCGAAGAACTCTCCCGGCACCAGCTCCGTCACCGTCCACACGCGAGAAGGTTGTTTCGGCTGGTGCAACTCGGTCCTGCTGCCGACCCGCAACGGTCCCTCGTCCAGTCTGCGTGCCGTGGTGACGGTGGGCGTCCACGTGGGCCACGACTCCACGGCGCTGAGGACCTCCCACACCCGTTGCGGAGCCGCGTCGATCGCCACCGTCGTCGTGTATCGCATGGCTTTCCCCCGGAAGTCGTCCTTGGCCGGCATCGTGACACGTCTTTGGGCGGAAGGCCAAGCACCGCGAGGTGATGTCGGCCGGAACGGAAAGCCCGGCCCCCGAGTGGGGTGTCGAAGTTGATCTCCGTGAAGCATGCGGCTGTCGCCGAGATCAGACGTTGAGAGTGGCTGGGCGTGTCCGCTCGCTCCAACCGAGCACCGAGAAGGGGGTCCCACGGCGGTAGGCCGCGATACCGGCGGCCGGGTACTCGATGAGGTCGTCAGGCAGATGATTCAGGTCGAACCAGCCGAGATCGGAGCACTTTTCCGGCTCGCGGTTGAACGGCTCACCAATCCAGGTGGTCGTGGCGAAGAACGGGCCCAGGCGAGGTTCGGGACCCGAACCGTTGACGTGGATGGTGTGAACATGGGTGAAGTCGTCGGGATCGATCAGAACGCCGACCTCTTCTTCGGCCTCNNCGGTGAGCACGTCCTCGCCCGTGTCGAGTTTGCCGGAGGGGAGATGCCACCTGCCATCGAACGCCCCACCTCGACGCTTGGTGAGTAGCAGTTCAGTGCCACGAAGCAGCAGAACATGAACATCGATGAGATGGCGGTCGGGCACGGTCCGTCCTCGCGTTAGGGATCCGTCGTCGGTCCGGGACACCGAGGGAATGGTGCCCCGGCTGACGGCAGCTTACGCGGTGGCCCTCTGATCACGGGAGTTTTGACCGAACTCCGCGATTCGCTGTGCGATCTTCTCCATGACCTGGTGAGGCCTCTGGCTCGTGGTGTCGATGGTCAGGACGGCAGGTGTTCCGAGCCGAGACAGATAGGATGCCGCGGTCCGGTACATCTTGGCTTCCGCTTCACTAGCGCTGATTCCGCTTTGAAACCTGTCATGTGCGCCTCGGGTGGCGATGCGGGAAGCGGCCACGGCTGGGTCCGCGATGAGTAGCACAGCTAGATCGGGGCGCCTGGCTCGGCTGTTCAGAGCATCGACGAACCCAAGAGGTACACCGTCCAACTGTTGCAATGCGTAGGAAGAGGCGAGGTACCGGTCGCATACGACGACTGCTCCTTCTCGGAGGCGAGGTTTGATTTCTGTCTCCAAGTGGTGATACCGGTCGGCCGCGATCAGGCACGCAAGCGTTTCTTTCCGGTATAGATCGACGTGCTGTCGAGCCAACGTTCCCAGCGCATTCTTGGTCGGCTCCGCTGTGGTATGGACGTGGTAGCCCAGGTTGCGAAGATAGGGACCAAGAAGGCGGACAGTGGTGGTTTTGCCCGCACCTGCCATGCCGTCGAGGGTGACGAAAAGACTGGGGCGGTTACCGGAGGTCATGTCGAGACCTTCCGTTCGTATTGTTCACGGCTGAGGGAAACGAGATTGCGGCGTACGTAGTTAATGGATGCTTCGGACAGCTGAATGTTGACTGAGAAGTTGAATTCGTCGCGCTCCCTCATCGCTTCTTCCTCTCCGCTACTGGTGAGATCGACAGCCGTGTAGTTGAGCAGTTGCTCGGCGGTGTAGCGACCGGTCCGCATCAATCGTGTCCGGTCAGGGGTCTCCGGATGGGGGCGATATTCGAACGCTGATGCGCGGAAGTTCCGGATTTCCGGTGAGTTGCGAGTGACCTTTGAGGACGGAAACACGCTGTGGGGCCACTCGAACGACGAGTTCGAGACAGGGGCCCTGACCCGGCCGAACGCGTTCGGGATCGCCTGCGTGCCCGGCGGGAAACCGGCGGTGTGGTCGCACTGGAGGGGACTGACCGTGTCGTGCCGGTCCCCACCTTCACCCCCGCTCGGCGAACGGCCCGTCCGGTCCGAAGGCCAGCGCGGCGAATCGCTCGCCGATACGGCGGTGCGCCGCGGCATCCGGGTGAAGCGCGTCGGGCAGCGGCAGTTCGGCGAAGTCCGACTCGCCGTAGAGGTCGCGGCCGTCGAGATAGTGCAGGTGGGGATCGTCGGCTGCGCGCTGCGCCACGATGCGGGCCAGCTCGTCGCGGACGACGTTCAATGTGAGTTTGCCCGCCGCGCGTTCCGTCGGGTCGCCCGTGGCGCGGAACCGCAGCGTTCCCGCGCGCAGGGCGGCGACGTCGAAATCGCCCGGCCCCGGAGTGTCCTCGTGGATGGGGCAGTAGATCGGGGAGACGACCAGCAGCGGCGTGGTGGGATGCCCGTCGCGGACGGTGTCGAGGAAACCGTGCACCGCCGCGGTGAACGCCCGCAGCCGCATCACGTCGCCGCCCACCACGTTGATGCCGAGCTTGAGGCTGATCAGGTCGGCCGGGGTGTCGCGCAGAACGCGGGCGGTGAACGGGTCGAG
>JACYYK010000213.1_pt7 | contig 17182 bp, 17 predicted proteins | sample 8236871 | NCBI WGS metagenome assembly JACYYK01 (sample SAMN14103087, study PRJNA606662) | landfill metagenome | isolation source: landfill solid waste inoculated with endophyte fungus Paravalsa indica | place: India:New Delhi, Okhla landfill site | collected 2017-11-05 | reverse complement strand
ACGGCGGGGATCGCCCGCGCGGGACAGGCCCGGCTGCTGAGTCTGCGGCCCGGCGCACCGCTGCTCGTCCTCCACCGGATCTCGGGCTCGGGCGGGCTGACGGCCGAGGACTCGACCTCGTGGTACCGGGGCGACCGATACCGGATCACGGTGGCCCTGAACGCCGACGGCACCGACGGCAAGCACCGTCCGAACGACACTCTCCGGCGCTGCCACACCACGACAGATGCGCAGAAAGGACACCAGTGAGCACCACCACGGACACGAAGAAGAAACGCAAGGGGAAGAAGCTCGCGGGGCTGCAACGCTTCGGCCGCAGCCTCATGCTGCCCATCGCGACCCTGCCCGCCGCGGGCCTGCTGCTGCGGCTCGGCCAGGACGACATGCTGGGCCGCTGGGACGCCACGGCCGACGTGGCGAAGGTTTTCGCCGCCGCCGGTGGCGGGCTGTTCGACTTCTTGCCGCTGCTGTTCGCCGTCGGCATCGCGGTCGGCTTCGCGCGCAAGGGAGACGGCTCCACCGGCGTGGCCGCCGTGGTCGGCTTCGTCGTCTTCAGCAAGGTCGTGCAGGTCTTCGCGCCGATCGAGGAACTGGAGGGCTTCGAACCCACGGCGGGCTGGTACCTCGCACCGATCAAGTGGCCGTACAGCGTGCTGTCCGGTGTGGTGGTCGGTCTGGTGACCGCGGTCGTGTGGCAGCGGTTCTACCGCATCAAGCTGCCGCCGTACCTGGCGTTCTTCGGTGGGCGCCGCTTCGTGCCGATCATCAACTCGCTCATCCTGGTGGTGCTGGGTGTGGTGTTCGGCCTCGTGTTCCCGGTGATCGACGCGGGGATCAACAACCTGGGCGAGCTGGCCACCGGTGACGCCGTCGTCGGCGGTGGTGTCTACGGGGTGCTGAACCGGTTGCTCATCCCCATCGGCCTGCACCAGCTGCTCAACGTGCCGGTCTGGTTCATCTTCGACGGCGGCGACATCAACAACTTCTTCGCCGGCGACCCCGAGGCCGGTGCGTTCATGACCGGGTTCTTCCCGATCTTCATGTTCGCGTTGCCCGCGGCCGCGCTGGCGATCTGGCAGACCGCGCGCCCGAGCCAGAAGAAGGTCGTGGGCGGCATCATGATCACCGCTGCGCTCACGGCGTTCCTGACCGGTATCACGGAGCCCATCGAGTTCTCGTTCATGTACGTCGCGTGGCCGCTGTACCTCATCCACGCCGTGCTCACCGGTATCTCGCTCGCGCTGGTGAACGCGCTCGACATCCACCTCGGGTTCATGTTCTCCGCGGGTGGGATCGACTTCCTCCTCAACTCGGGGGCCGAGGCCGCCAGCAAGGCGTGGTTGCTCATCCCGATCGGCCTCGTCTACGCGGCGATCTACTACCTGCTGTTCCGGTGGGTGATCACCAAGTGGAACCTCCGCACACCCGGGCGTGAGGAGGACGAAAGCGGTTCGGACTCCGAGTCGGGCACGCCCGCCGAACCCGCCACCGCGTCCACGGGCGCGGACGACGACCGACCGAACTCCACGACCGACGATTCGACCGACTCGACGAAGGGATGACGACGTGCCCGAACGCACAGTGACGGTGGCGAGCAAGGTGGGGCTGCACGCCAGGCCCGCCGCCCAGGTCGCCAAGGCCGCGGCGGCACAGCCGGTGGCGGTCACCATCGCGAAGAACGGCGGCACTCCGGTGGCGGCCTCGAGCGTGCTCAACCTGATGACCCTCGGCGCGGCACACGGTGACACGGTCGTCGTCGCCGCCGACGGTGAGGGCGCCGAGGCGGCCGTCGACGCGATCGCCGAGCTCATCGCGAGCGATCTCGACGGCTGACCACCGTGTCACGCACGTGGCCCGGCTCGGCGGGGTCCGGGCCACGTGTGCGTGCCGCCCGATCGGGGTACCCGATCCGTATGCAGGCACGAGCACACCGCCACCAACCCCGCAGCCGGGAGGAGTACGAGCGGGGCCTTCCCGACTACCACGATCCGACCGCCGGATTCGGCGGCGCGGCACCGGCGTACAGCGCGCTGACCCTGCGCATCGTGCTCGCGTCCCTGGCCGTGGTGCTCTCGGTCGGCGGCGCGATCCTGTTCGCGTACAACGACGCCTGGTGGGGCACGATCGTGTTGGGTCTCATCGCGTTCGGCAGCCTCATCGACCTCGGCTGGGTCATCCACCGCAAGCGGCGGGGTGAACCGGGGTGAGGCACCGGCGCCAGGGGCCGTCGACGGCACGGCCGACCGGGACCACGGCCGCACGCGTGTACGCCGATCGCAGCGCGGCCGGCCGGGCTCTCGCCGCGGCGTTGCGGGAGCACGACTGGGTCGACCCCGTCGTGCTGGGACTCGCCCGAGGAGGGGTGCCGGTCGCCGCCGAGGTCGCCGCGGAGCTCGGCGCGCCGCTGGACGTGTTCGTCGCCCGCAAGATCGGTGCGCCCGGGCGACCCGAGTTCGGCATCGGTGCGGTGACCGCCCACGGCCCCGTGGTCGTGGACGACCAGAGCGTTCGCATCCTCGGCATGAACGGAGCCGATCTCGACGCCGCGGCCGCCCGCGAACGCAAGGAGGTGCTGCGCCGCCTCGACGTCTACCAGGGTGGGCGCGAGCCCGAACGGTTGGAGGGCCGGGACGTCATCGTGATCGACGACGGCTTGGCCACGGGCGTGACGGCCACGGCCGCCCTCCGCGCGCTGCGGCGGGAAGGGCCGCGCAGACTCGCGTTCGCCTCCCCCGTGTGTGCGCCGCAGGCGGCCTCCGCGCTCCGCGACGAGGCCGACCTGGTGTTGTGCGTGTCGGAACCGCCGCACTTCCAGGCGGTCGGCCAGTGGTACGGCGACTTCTCCCAGACCAGCGACGACGAGGTGGTCGCGCTGCTCGACGAGTACTCCCGGGGTGCTGGATGACGGTCCCGTTCGGTGTGGCGACCGGCGCGACGGCCCTGTCGGGCGACCTCACCGCGCCCGCCGACGCGATCGGTGTGGTGGCCTTCGCCCACGGCTCCGGCAGTTCTCGCCGGAGCCCGCGCAACGTCGCGGTGGCTCGCAGCTTCCAGGACCGCCGCCTGGCCACGCTGCTCTTCGACCTGCTCTCCGAGGACGAGGCGCGCCACGACGCCGCCACCGGATCCCTCCGGTTCGACATCGGACTGCTCGCCGACCGCCTCGTGACGGCCGTGGACCGGTTGAGTGCCGACGCCACGACCCGTGCGCTGCCGATCGGACTGTTCGGGGCCAGTACCGGCGCGGCGGCGGCACTGGTCGCGGCCTCCCGCAGGCCGGAGCTCGTCCGCGCGGTCGTGTCGCGCGGCGGACGGCCCGACCTCGCCGGTCACGCGCTCGGCGACGTCGACGCACCCACCCTGCTGATCGTCGGTGGTGCCGACACGCAGGTGCTGCGACTCAACCAGCAGGCCGCGCACCGCCTGACCGGACCGCATCGACTGGAGGTCGTGCCGGGGGCGGGCCACCTCTTCGAGGAGCCCGGCGCGTTGGAACAGGTCGCCGACCTGGCCGGGACGTGGTTCACCCGGCACCTGGCCGCCTGACGTGCCGGGCCCGTCTCCAGCGCACGCGGGTCCGCGGGTGCGCGCGAACGTCCCCGTTAGAGTGGTGCCATGGACAGCGTGCGGTTGATCGAGCAGTGGCCCGTCGACAACGCGGCCGTGGCAGTCGTCCGGTCCGACGGGACCGTGCTCGGCACCCACGGCGACACCGCGCGCATCTTCGCTCTCGCGTCGGTGACCAAGCTCTTCACCGCCTACACCACCCTCATCGCCATCGAGGAGGGTGCCGTGGAGCTCGACGAGCCCGCGGGGCCGGAAGGGTCCACGATCCGCCACCTGCTGGCCCACACGGCGGGGCTCGGGTTCAACGAACACAAGGTGCTCGCCCCTCCCGGGCAGCGCCGCCTGTACTCCAGCGCCGGGTACGAGCAGCTCGCCGACGCGCTCACCGACCGCACCGGCATCGCGTTCGAGACCTACCAGGACGAGGCGCTGTTCCAGCCGCTGGGAATGCGCGACACCGTGTTGAAGGGCTCCCCCGGCGCGGGCGCGGAATCGTCGGTCGACGATCTCGTCCGGTTCGCCACCGAACTGCAGACGCCGAGCCTCGTCGACCGGTCCACTCTCGACATGGCGACCCAGGTCGCCTTCCCCGGGCTCAACGGCGTGCTGCCCGGGTTCGGCCACCAGAAGCCCAACGACTGGGGCCTCGGTTTCGAGCTGCGCGACGGCAAGAGCCCGCACTGGACCGGTCGGCGCAACTCACCGAAGACCTTCGGGCACTTCGGACAGGCCGGAACGTTCCTCTGGGTCGACCCCGACGCCGGCGTGGCCTGTGTCGCACTCACCGACCGCCCGTTCGGCCCGTGGGCGGCCGAGGTGTGGCCCGAGTTCGCCGACGCCGTCCTCGCCGAGCTCGACTGAGCCCGGTCAGCCCGCCAGCACCCGTACCGGTTCACCGCGTCGGAACGCGGCGATGTCCTCGACGGCGTCCCGGTAGAACACCTCGTAGGTTTCGCGGGTCACGAAGCCGATGTGCGGGGTGAGCACCACGTTCGGCATCGAGCGAAGGGGATGGTCGGCGGGCAGCGGCTCGACGTCGTAGACGTCCAGGGCGGCGCCGCCGATCGTGTCCTGCCGCAGCGCCTCCAGCAGGGCGTCGGTGTCGACGATCGGCGCCCGCGAGGTGTTCACCAGCAGCGCGGTGGACTTCATCGCCGCGAGTTCCTTCGCGCCGACCAGTCCCCGCGTGCGCTTGCTGAGCACGAGATGCACGGACAGGACGTCGGAGCTCGCGAACAGCTCGTTCTTCGAGACGGCCGTGACGTCGTGTTCGGCGGCGCGGTCGGCGGTCAGGTTCTGGCTCCACGCGATCGTGCGCATGCCGAAGGCCTGCCCGACCCGGGCGACCTGCGACCCCAACCTGCCGAGACCGAGCAAGCCCAGCGTGCGGCCTCGCAAGCCGGTGCCGAGCGTGGTCTGCCAGCCTCCCTCGCGCATCGCCTGCACTTCGGTGGGCAGGTGCCGGGCGGCGGCGAGGATCAGCGCCCACGTCAGTTCGACGGTCGGATGCGGCAGGTAGCCGGTGCCGCAGACGACGATCCCCTGCCTGCGCGCGGCCTCGACGTCGATGGACGCGTTGCGCTGCCCCGTGGTGACGAGCAGCCGCAGGTCGGGAAGCCTCGACAGCAGGGCGGCGGGAAACGGTGTGCGCTCCCGCATCGCCACGACGACGTCGAAACCCGCCAGCGCGCGAACCAGTTCGTCCTGGTCGGCGATGTGTTCGGTGAACACCCGGACCTCGGCGTCGAGGGAGTCCCAGTCGGCCAGGGTCAACGCGACGTTCTGATAGTCGTCGAGGATCGCGATCCGCATGCCCTCACGCTAACCCGCGGAGGCGGCGGGGATCGGCCGGGCCCGACGTCAGGGTCGGACGTCCACCCACACCAGGTGGTGGTCGGACGCGGCGTTGAGGTGGTCGAGCCGGCTGCCCGGCACCGGCCAGAAGACCCCGTCACCGGTCACCCGCATACCTCGCGAGGGCAGCACGTAGTCGACGCGGAGATTGCCCGGCTGGTCGTCGGAGAAGTCCGCCGTGTCGAGCCGGGCGGGACCGCGGTGGTCTCCGTTGGCGCCGCCCTGCAGCAGGCTCGCAGCCACGGCGCCCGCGCTGGCGGGCCGGGTGTCGTGGACCCGCGGGGCGTCGAGCAGCGTGCGCGCGGCGTCGTCGGTGCTGTCCCCGTCGAACGGGTCGGCGTTGTAGTCGCCCACGACGACGAAACGCTCCCCCGCGGGCAGCCCGCCCCGGCGACCGTCGTCGTCGTAGATGTAGCGCCCCTTGCCGGGCGTGACGTAGTCGGCCCAGAACCGGATCTCGTCGTGGTTACGTGTGCCGTTGCGATCCTCCGGCCCGTCGAACGAGGGCGGCGTCGGGTGCGCCGCCAGCACGTGGACGGTGCGCCGACCCACTTGGACGGGCACGTCCCAGTGCGACTTCGACGACAGCCGTAGTGTCCGGAGCACCTCCGCCGAGTACCAGTCACCCGGCTCGGGCGTCTCCGGGTCGTCCGGCAGCAGCGCGCCGGGCATGTCCTTCCAGCGGAACGTCTGGAACGTCCGGACCTGCTCGGTGTCGATCGGATAGCGCGACAGGACGAGCATCCCGTACTGGCCGGGGAAGTGCCCGAACCCGTGGGCGTCGTCGGGGCCGTCGACCGTGCCGTCGCGGTTGAGGTCGTGTCCGGTCGGCACACCCGTGTTGACCGGCGCCGTGTAAGCGTACGGGTAGTGGACGGGCCGAGCCCCGTTCTGCGGGACGTCCAGGTAGTTCCGCCGGAACGCGTCGGCAGCCGCGCCGCCCTCCACGTAGTCGAACTCGTTGACCAGCAGCACGTCCGGCCTGCTGCGCTGGATCACCTCGGCGACGGCCCTGGCCTGCTCGTCGTCGCCTGTGGACAGATCGGCCAGCAACTCGCCCTCGGCGGCGCGGTTGAGCGAGGCGTTGAACGTAGCGACACGGACCGGTTCCCGGACGTCCGGCGTCGCCGACGCCACTCCGGCGGTTCCCGACAGCACCAACGCGGCTGCCAGTACCGCGACCTTCCCTCGCATCGCACCTCCAGGGCCACTCGCTGCGGGCACCCTATCGGCTGCGGGTGAACAGCAGGAGTCCCGGACCCGAGGTGATCGGTTCAGTCCAGTGGCAGCGGGAGGACGTGCTCGGTCGCGTCGCGGAGCGCGTCCCGCATCACCGTGCGGGGAGCGGGACGTCCGGTGAACTGCTCGACCTGCCCGAAGGCCTGGTGCAGCAGCATGTCCAGCCCGGTCGCCACCCGGCCGCCCCGCGCGGCCACGGCCTCGGCCAGCGGCGTCGGCCACGGGTGGTAGATCACGTCGAGGACGGAGGGCACGGCGGCCAGGGTGGCGGCGTGCGGCGCCACCGCCTCCGGCGGCACGGTGTTGACGAGCACCTCCACCTCCGCGGCGAGTGCCGCGAAGTCCGTGTCCGCCCACCGCAGCACGACGACGTCGATTCCCACGCGCCGCGCGGCCTCCACCGTGGCCTGGGCGCGAGCCGGCTCGCGCACCACGAGCCGGACCTCCGTGAGCCCGAGCGATTCGAGAGCCGCCACGGCGGCCGCCGCCGTGCCGCCGGCACCCAGGATCGCCGCGGGACGCCCGGCTCCGCCCCGGAATCCTCCCGCGGCACGCAACGCGCCCGCCACACCGTCCACATCGGTGCAGTCGGCCTTCCACCCGCCCGAGGGAAGCCGCGCCAACGTGTTCGCCGCTCCCACGGCCACCGCGCGCGGTGTCGCCGACTCGGCCACCGCCAACGCCGCGCGCTTGCCGGGCATGGTCACCGACAGCCCCACCCACTCGGCACCGAGCGCCTGCACGAATGCCGGCAACGACTCCTCGTCGACCTCGTGCGTGTCGTAGCTCCAGTCGTCGAGACCGAGTGCGGCGTACGCGGCGTTGTGCAGCACCGGCGAGAGCGAGTGCCGCACCGGCGAACCGAGGACACCCGCCCGACGACCGCCCACAGTGGACCTCTGCGCCTCAGTAGACACCACGTTCCCTCGCGTCGTCCCGGGCGGCTGTGTGCTCCTGGTAGTCCACGTTGAAGCACGACAGGCCGTTCTCCTCGCACTTCACGAAGTACACGTAGTCGGTGTCCGCCGGCTTCAACGCCGCCTCGATGGCCTCCAGACTCGGTGACCCGATGGGTGTCTCGGGCAGCCCGGTCATCGCGTAGGTGTTCCACGGCGTGGTCTTGTCCCGCTCCTTGCTCTTGGTGGTCAAGGTCGGCCGTTTCAAGGGGTAGTTCACCGTGGAGTCCATCTGCAACGGCATGTCGATCTCGAGCCGGTTGTGGATGACGCTCGACACCTTCTCGAAGTCGGTCTTGACGCTCTCCAGCTCGATGATCGAGGCGATGACCAGCGTCTCGTACGGGTCGTAGGCCTCCGCGCTGTCCGGCAGGCCCGCCGCCTCCATCCGCGTCGCCGAGGCCGTGAGCACCTGCGACAACAGGTCCTTGGCCTCGCCGCCGGGCTTCACGTCGTAGACGCCCGGGGCGATGAGACCTTCGAGTTTGCGGCCCTTCGGAGCCTGCTCCGCCTTCTCGACCGCCCACTCCGGCACGCCGAGCTCGCCGAGGTCCTCGGTGTCGGCGGTCTCGCGCAGCTCGTCCGCCGACACGCACTTCTCCTCGCCGTTGAGCCGCACACACGACGCCTGCTCCAGCAGCGTGAAGATACCGGGCGTCACCGAGTCGTCGGGCTGCGTGACGTCGAAGAGCTTGGTGCCCGCCCTGATCTGGACGTGACCGACCCTCGACTTCTCGTCGACGAGCGCCTGCACGGCGGCCTCGCCCGACATCTTGGTCTTGACCTGGTAGTAGCCCGGCTGGATACCGAGGACGCGCTTGTCGTCCTCGCCGGCCTTGACGAACGCCTCCGCGCTGGCCACCACGTCGAGCTCGGCGAGTTTGGCTGCGATGGCGCCGGTGACGTCACCCTGCTCCACGTGGAGGAGCACGTCTTGCTCACCGGAGCCCTCGTAATCCTCGTAGCCGAAGCCCAGAAGCTCCCGCGCGCCGAAAAACGCACCCGCGCCCAGCACCGCCAGCAGAAGGAGCGCGGCGAGCCACTTCAGCATCCGCCGCCCGCGGCCTCCGCGCCGGGTGTCGTCCTCCTCGTCGTCCCGCTCGTCCGGGAGGTATGCCGGTTCCGCGCGGTCGTCGTCGGAGGCGAAGCCGTCCTCGTCGAACTCCTCGTCGAGACCACCACGGTCGCGGTCGCGGCGGGCGGCGTCGTCCCGCTCGCCGTCACCGGCCTCGTCGTCGTAGCCGTCGTACTCGTCGTAGCCGTCGTAGCCGTAATCGTCGTCATCGCCGTAGTCGCCCTCGATCTCCTCGTCGTAGAGATCGTCGTAGGGCTCCTCGAGCTCGAAGATCTGAGTCGGATTGTCGTCCGGCGGGACACCGTCGTTGGGCGACGGCCTGCGTCGACGCATCGGCGGCCTGCCCTGGGCCCGTGCGGCCTGCGGCGGAGGCGGCGGCTGTGCCGCCGGTGGCGCCGGTGGTGGAGGCGTCATCGGCCTGTCGTCGAGCAGGTCCCCGTGCTCGCGTCCGTGACGCGGCGGAACTTCGTGTTCGCCCGTCGCATGGCGCGGTGCGCGGTCGGGATCCGGCAGCGCGCGCCGCGGAGGACGGTCGGGATCCGGCGCCACACGCCGCGGGGGCCGCTCGGCCTCGGGCATCGCCCGACGCGGCGGGTTGTCACGCTCGGGCTCGGGCATCGCCCGGCGCCGACGCGGCGGGTTCTCGGCCTCCGGCATGCCGTGGCGCGACGGGAACTCCGGCTTCGGTGCCGCGTGGCGAGGCGGGTCCTCGTGCTCCGGCAGCGCGCGACGCGGCGGGTTCTCGCCCTCGGGCAGCGCCCGGCGCGGCGGAAGGTCCTGTTCGGACCTCGCGCGGTGCGGCGGCGGATTCGGACGCCGCGGAGGCAGCGGATTCTCCGCACTCGCCGCGTGCCGCGGCGGACGCGGCGGCGGAGCCTGGTGTCGCGGTCCGCGGGGTGGGGGGTCCTGCGGTGGTGGCGGCGGCTGCTCGCCCTGCTGGTGCCGCGGCGGTGGCGGTCCGGACCGCCGTCGGCGAGGATCCGGACCGTCGTTGGGTGAGCTCACTGCTGTCCTGCCTCCCGTGCGACAGCGGCAGCGCGGCCGTCAAGCCATCCTTGCAAAATCTCCACGGCAGCGGCCTGATCCACCACGGCTCGCTGCTTGCGTCCCTTCACACCCCGCTGCGACAACATGCGACTCGCGCTCACGGTGCTCAGCCTTTCATCGGCCAGCCGGACCGCGACGGGAACAACCCGCTCCGCCAGTCGCCGTGCGTACTCCACGGCGATGGTGGCAGCGGTGCCGTGACGGTCGGCCAGTGTCCTCGGAAGTCCCACGATCACCTCGACCACGTCGTACTCGGCAACGAGTCGCACCAACTCGTCGAGGTCGCTGTCGGTCTCGACATCACGCGACAGGGTAACGAGTGGGGTCGCGAGCATCGGCGAGGGATCGCTCAACGCCACACCGACCCGCACCGACCCGACGTCCACGGCAAGGCGCCGACCGGGCCCGGGATCGTCCACTCCGGGCCGGTCGGGTCCGACGTCGTTCACCGGCTCTCCGCCACCGCCGCGCGTAGCGCGTCGATGGCCTGCTCGACGCCCTCGGGACGGGTTCCTCCGCCCTGTGCCATGTCGGGCTTGCCGCCACCACGGCCGCCGAGCGGCTCGGCGAAGGACGGCACGAGCTTGCCCGCGGCCAGTCCGGCGTCGCGCGCCGCGGCCGTGGTCGCCACCACGAAGCTCACCTTGCCCTCACCCGAGGGCGAGAACAGCGCGACCACGCCGGGACGAGACCCCAGGCGGTTGCGCACCTCGCCGGTGAGTGCCCGCAGCGCGCCCGCGTCGATGGCGTGGTCGAGCTTCTCGGCGACGACGGACACCCCGCGCACGTCCTGCGCGCGGCCGGCCAGCGTGTCCGCCGACCCCAGCACCTCGCGCAGCTTCAGTTGCTCGATCTCCTTCTCCGCGTTGCGGAGTCTGGTGAGCACGTCCTCGATGCGCGACGGCAGCTCGTCGGTCGGGACCTTCAACGTGCCCGCGAGCTGCGACACCAGCAGCTGCTCCTTGCGGACGTGCCGCAGAGCGTCGGTCCCCACGAGTGCCTCGACCCGGTGGACACCCGAGCCCACGGACGCGTCGCTGACGAGCTTGACCAACCCGAGCTCGCCGATGCGCTCGACGTGCGTGCCGCCGCACAGCTCACGCGAGTAGTCGCCCATGTCGACCACCCGGACCTTGTCGCCGTACTTCTCACCGAACAACGCGACCGCGCCCAGTTCGAGGGCCTTGTCCTTGGTGGTCGTGTAGGCCTGGACCTCGACGTTGGTCTGGAGGTAGTCGTTGACCTCCTCCTCGACCTCGGTCAGCACGTCCGCCGACACCGACTTCGGCGTGGTGAAGTCGAAGCGCATCCGGCCGGGGGTGTTGAGGGAACCGGCCTGCGCCGCCCGGTTGCCGTAGGCACCGCGCACGGCCGCGTGCACGAGGTGGGTCGCGGAGTGCGACCGTGCGATGGACTCCCGGCGGGTGCCGTCCACCGAGGCGGTGAGCCGCGTGTCGACGCCCACCTCGCCGGCGACCACCTCCACGCGGTGCACGAACAGCCCGGGCACCGTCTTCTGGACGTCCAGCACCTTGAGCTCGACACCCTCGCCGACCAGCGCGCCGGTGTCGGCGATCTGACCACCGCCCTCGGCGTAGAACGGGGTGCGGTCGAGCACGAGCTCGGCCTTGGTGCCCTCACCCGCCGTACGAGCGGGCTGACCGTCCACGAGCAGGCCCAGCACCCGCGCCGTCGCCTGCAGGTCGGTGTAGCCCACGAACTGGGTCTCGCCGTGCTGGTCCAGCAGGGTCCGGTAGACCGACAGGTCGCCGTGGCCGGTCTTGCGCGCGGCGGCGTCGGCCTTGGCCCGCTGCCGCTGCTGCTCCATGAGCGTCCGGAAGCCCTCCTCGTCCACCGCGAGGCCCTGCTCGGACGCCATCTCCAGCGTCAGGTCGATGGGGAAGCCGTAGGTGTCGTGCAGCTGGAACGCCTTGTCGCCGGCCAGGATCGTCCCGCCCGAGCGCTTGGTCTCCTGAGCGGCCAGATCGAAGATCCGCGACCCGCTGGTCAGCGTGGACAGGAACGTCTCCTCCTCGACCCGCATGACGTCACTGATGCGCTCGAACTCGCGCGCGATCTCGGGGTAGGAGGGCGACATCGCGTCGCGCACCACGGCGGCGAACTCGGGCAGCACCGGCTCGTGCACGCCGAGCAACCGCATCGAACGCACGATGCGGCGCAGCAGACGCCGCAGCACGTAGCCACGGGCCTCGTTGCCGGGCGTGACGCCGTCGGTGATCAGCATGACGCCCGAGCGGGCGTGGTCGGCGATGACGCGGAACCGCACGTCGTCGGCGTGGTCGGCGCCGTAGCGGCGGCCGGAGAACTCCTCGGCCTTCTTGATCACCGGGCGCACGAGGTCGGTCTCGTAGACGTTCTCCACACCCTGCAGCAGGTAGGCGACGCGCTCGATGCCCATGCCGGTGTCGATGTTCTTCTGCGGGAGCTCGCCGATGGGCGGGTGGCCCTTCTTCGGGCTCAGCTCGCCGCGCATCTCCTGCATGAAGACGAGGTTCCAGATCTCGAGGTACCGGTCCTCGTCGACCACGGGACCACCCTCGCGACCGTACTCGGGGCCGCGGTCGTAGTAGATCTCCGAGCACGGCCCGCAGGGACCGGGCACGCCCATGTCCCAGTAGTTGTCGTCGGGGCCCCGGAACTGGATGCGCTCCGACGGCAGGCCCGCGACGTCACGCCAGATCGCCGCGGCCTCGGCGTCATGCTCGTACACCGTGGCCCACAGCCGGTCGGGATCGAACCCGAAGCCGCCCGCGTCGCGCGAGCTGGTGAGCAACTCCCACGCCTGTTCGATGGCCCCGTGCTTGAAGTAGTCACCGAACGAGAAGTTGCCCGCCATCTGGAAGAACGTGTTGTGGCGCGTGGTCTTGCCCACCTCGTCGATGTCGCCGGTGCGCACGCACTTCTGCACGCTCGTGGCCCGCTTGTAGGGCGGCGACACCTCGCCGAGGAAGTACGGCTTGAACTGGACCATTCCCGCGTTGACGAACAACAGCGTCGGGTCGTCCAGGATGAGCGACGCGCTCGGCACCCTGGTGTGGTCGTTCTTGGCGAAGTAGTCGAGGAACCGCTTGTTGATCTCGTGAGTTTCCACTGGTCGTCCTTGGCGTGATGCTCCGGCGCGGGGCGCGCGCGGTCAGGGTGGATGCGAACGAAGGCGGCGAAGCTCTCGCTGCCACCGGCGTGGCGGCGTCTAGAACTCCGCCTGACGCGCTCGCCGCGTCCGAGGCTCGGCCGCCGCGTGCCTGCCGTGCGACCGCTCTCCCCTGATCGACGACGAACCCGGTCGAGTCGGCCGCGGCAGGCCCGAGCGGCTTTCCACGATGTCGTTCAGCTCCTGCTCCCGCTCGCTCATTCCGGCCCGGACGTCGGCGCCGAAAGCGCCGATCGCACCGGCAAGCTCCCGCACCGCATCGCCCAGGTTCGAGGCTAACCCGGCGGGGGTCGCCTGACGAGCCGTCTCACCGGCCTTGCGGGCCAGGCTCACTCCGGCGGCGACGCCGACACCGAGCCAGAACAGTCGCTTCATCGCCTACCGCCCTTCTTCTTCGCGCGGCGCGAGTGCTTGCCTTCCTCGGCCTTGCGACGCCGCGCACGCAGCGCCTTGCTGATGCCGTAGGACAGCGCGGCCGTCTTGACCAGCGGGCCGCCGAGTGTGGCCGTGAACACCGACGACAGGGCGGAGACGTTGCCGGACACGGACGCGGCGTTGGCCGTGATGCCGTCCACGCGCTCCAGCTGCGTGTTCACGTGGGTGATCGTCTCGTTGGCGCCGGTGAGGATCGGGTCGGTGTTCTCGTGCGCCTTCCGGATCGCGATCGTGGCCTCGTCCAGCGTGCGGCCGAGCTTGACCAGCGCGATCACCAGGAACAACACCAGCAGCACGAAGGCGCCTGCGGCGATCAACGCGGCGATCTGCCCTGCCGACACGTGCCCTCCTCGAAAGAATAGTGTGACCACCAGGATTGGCCGTCAGGCTACCGCGCGTCGTCAGCCGCTACCGACCGCCTCCCCGTATCGTGCGCCGGAGCTTGGGCACGCGTTCGTACAGCGTGCGCTCCGCCCCGTGGCGACTCGGCCGGTAGTAGTCCTTCCCCACCAACTCGTCGGGTGGGTACTGCTGGGGGAGCACCCCCTCGGGCACGTTGTGCGGGTACCGGTAGCCCTGGGCGTTGCCCAGCGCGGCCGCGCCCGAGTAGTGGCCGTCCCGCAAATGCGGAGGCACGATGCCCACACCACCCGCGCGCACGTCGGCCAGCGCCGCGTCGACGGCGGTGATCACGGCGTTGGACTTCGGTGCCGTGGCGAGGTGCACGGTCGCCTGCGCGAGCGGGAGCCGGCCCTCCGGCATGCCGATGAGCTGCACGGCCTGCGCCGCGGCGACGGCGGCCTGGAGCGCGGTGGGGTCGGCCAGCCCGATGTCCTCGCTCGCGTGCACGACGAGCCTGCGGGCGATGAACCGCGGGTCCTCCCCCGCCTCGATCATGCGCGCGAGGTAGTGCAGAGCGGCGTCGACGTCGGAACCGCGGATCGACTTGATGAACGCGCTCACCACGTCGTAGTGCTGGTCGCCGTCCCGGTCGTAGCGCACCGCGGCCTTGTCCACCGTGGACTCCACCGTGGCCAGGTCGACGACGGGGCGGGTCGCGGGCCCTCCGGTCACGGTGGCGGCCTCCGCGGCGGCCTCCAGCGCGGTCAGCGCGCGGCGCGCGTCCCCGGCGGCGAGCCGGACCAGGTGCGCCACCGCGTCGTCCGCGACCTCCACGGCGCCGGCGAGGCCCCGCTCGTCGGCGACCGCGCGTCGGATGAGCGCTTCGACGTCGTCGTCGGTGAGCGGGTGCAGTTGCAGCACCAGCGAGCGCGACAGCAGGGGCGCCACCACCGAGAAGGACGGGTTCTCCGTGGTCGCCGCGACGAGCAGCACGGTGCGGTCCTCCACCGCTCCCAGCAACGCGTCCTGCTGGGTCTTGGAGAACCGGTGCACCTCGTCGATGAACAGCACCGTGTCCTCGGTGGCGTAGGCGCGGCGCCGACGCGCCTCCTCGATGACGCCCCGGACCTCCTTCACGCCCGCCGACAGGGCCGACAGCGCCACGAATCGCCGCCCGGTGGCGGTGGACACGAGGTTCGCGAGCGTGGTCTTACCCGTCCCCGGCGGCCCGTACAGCAACACGGACGCCGGAGTCGCGCCCTCGACCAGCCGCCGCAACGGCGCCCCCTCGGCCAGCAGGTGCTGCTGCCCGACCACCTCGTCGAGGGAGCGGGGTCGCATGCGCGCCGCGAGCGGAGCGTTCGGCGGGATGGCCTCCACGGGCGGCGCCGCCGGCGGTGAGGCCTCGGAGACAGCGGGATTCACCCTGAAGAGTTCGTCCTGGTGCACCCCTCGACCGTAGCCGCAGGGACCGACGGTCCGAACCGGCCTCAGCGGAACGCGGGATACAGCGCGAGGTCGAGGTCGGGGCCGAAGCGCGCGTCGAGGGCACTCGCCACGTGGGCCGCGTGCTCGGCCACACCGGTGTCGCCGCCCTGCTCGGCGCGAGTGGCCAGGTCGCGCCACCACGTCACCAGGGCCGCGGCACGACTGGTGGGACCCGCCTTCTTCACGGGCAATCGCGGCAGTTCCCGCCACGTCGACAACCACACCAGCACGAGCTGGGCACCCAACGTGTACGCCGACAGCAGGTCGTCGTCGGCGAGGGCGGGCCACAGCTCGACGACCTCCGCCCGCCAGGCCGCGATCATCGCCTCGCTCATGCCCGCGGGCAGCGCGAGCGGCTGCGGACTGGAGGCGAACGGCACCCGCAGGTGAGCGACGTCGGCGAGCGCGTTGCGCATGCGTCCGTGCTCGAAGTCGAGGAACCTGACCCCGGCTCCGGTGATCAGGTTGTTGTCCGGCCACAGGTCGACCGGGGAGAACGCGCGGTAGGAGACCGAGCGCGCGTTGTCGGCGGCCCGCTCCACGGCGTCCAGCACCGCGTCGGGGGTCGTCACCCCGAACGAGTCGTGCAGCAGAGCGGGCAGCTCCGCCACGGCGGCGAGCGGCACCAGCTCCTCACCGTCGAGGTAGCCGGCCTCGCCGTCGCCGCCCGGCTTGCCGCTGAGCCGCCGCAGCAACGCGTGGAAATCGGCCTCCCGGCTGGCGGTGCTGGCGTGGATCCGGCCGAGCGACCGGGCCCACGACAGCAGGGCCGTCTCGGCCGCGCGGCTGTCCGAGCCGCGCAGCTTGTCCTCCAACGTCGGGGCGCGGCCGAGGTCCTCGATCACGAGGACGCGCTTGTCACCATCGTGCGCGAGCAGCTCGGGGCACACCCGGTCCTCGGTCGGCAGGGCGGTGAACAACTGATAGCTCGCCGCCTCCCGGGCGAACGAGTCGTTGCCGCCGGGATAGTGCTTCACGACCAGCGTGCGCGGCAGCGAGAACGCCGAGGACGCCACTCTCGCCCGGACCACCGCGGCAGGACCGCTGCCCGCGAGGTCCTCCGGCTCGGCCAGAGGGATCGCGCTGCCGAAACGTTGGCCGAGGACGGACTCGGCGGTCGCCACGGCGTGCGCGACAGGAGACGGTTCGGCTCCCGCACCGATCGAGGGTTCGTCGGTGGAGGAGGCATCCAGAATCATCGTGTTCGACCCTACTAGTCGACGTGTGGGCGCCACCACAGGCAATCGGCTGACGCGCCGGGCAGCGGCACCACTCGCGGTCTGGTGTGCGGTCTACTCAGCTCTGCTTCGAGGCGGCCGGTTTGGCGTCCACGCCCGCCTCCTTGCGCTGCTGCGCGGTGATCGGCGCGGGCGCACCGGTCAGCGGGTCGTAGCCGCCGCCCGTCTTCGGGAAGGCGATGACCTCGCGCAGCGACTCGGCACCCGAGAGCAGCATGACGATGCGGTCCCAGCCGAACGCGATGCCGCCGTGCGGCGGAGGCCCGAACTGGAAGGCGTCCAGCAGGAAGCCGAACTTCTCCTGGGCTTCCTCCTCGGACAGGCCCATGATCTCGAACACGCGCTTCTGCACGTCGGCCCGGTGGATACGGATCGAGCCGCCGCCGATCTCGTTGCCGTTGCAGACGATGTCGTAGGCGTAGGCCTTCGCGTTGCCCGGGTCCTGCTCGAACTTGTCGATCCACTCGGGCGTGGGCGAGGTGAACGCGTGGTGCAGCGCCGTCCACTTGCCGCCGCCGACGGAGACGTCGTCGCTGTCCTCGGCCGCCTCGAACAGCGGGAAGTCGACGATCCACACGAACGACCACGCGTTCTCGTCGATCATCCCGAGCCGCTCGGCGATCTCCACCCGGGCCATGCCCAGCAGCTGTCGCGCGTCCTTGGGCTTGCCCGCGGCGAAGAAGATGCAGTCGCCCGGCTTGGCGCCCGCCGCCTCGGCGAGGTTCGCGCGCTCGGTCTCGGACAGGTTCTTGGCGACCGGTCCGCCGAG